>ERZ779643.1521-NODE-1521-length-15415-cov-3.155794_pt1 | contig 15415 bp, 14 predicted proteins | sample MGYA00511564_ERZ779643 | MGnify/ENA primary metagenome ERZ779643 (study PRJEB29588, sample SAMEA2147114) | human gut metagenome | biome: human gut; feature: human-associated habitat; material: faeces | place: Denmark | collected 2008/2010 ... | reverse complement strand
GCGGGCTCCAATGATCTATCGTAAGGCAGAAGCAGTACAAAAAGCACAGACCCGGCTGCCCCATACGAACCGGTACGAAACTATTTGCGTAAAGAAGTTGAACCTATAATTATATAATATGTTTTTGAAATTCATTTGTAAAGCCTTTTTTGCAAAAAACATTGTAAAATCGGTAAGAAACGGCAGAATAAATGGCCGAAGCGGTATTTCAATGCTTTTTTTCCGGGTATAGTACGACCTTTCGGCAAAACAGGCAGCCATTCTCGGGAAAACCGGGCGACCCTGCGGGCACAAATACGGCGGGCAAAAACGATCTTCTACGGGGGAAGAATAAGGTGGAATGGAACTGTCGGCACACGCAGGGGGCACAGCAAATAAAAAGCAGAAGCTGCCGCACAAAAAAAGAACCGCTCCATTTCCTGAGCGGTATACCTGATCTGTACCCCTAATACTGGGTGTCCAGAAAACTGGGTACATATCACTGGTGGGCGATCTTGTTGGTACGGTTATAGAAAGCACCGTCATCCACGCTCTCGTTGATGCGCATGCCCCACAGGATGATGCTGGGATGATTGCGGTTCTGCAAGATCATCTCTTGTAACATTGCACAGGCAGCGTCTTTCCATGCAGCATAACCTCAAAGCTGTGAGCCTTTTTATTTGACTTGTCCCTTTCGCTGTTGTCACTCTGCCTGTATCTCCTCCACCAGCGGCAGATAGTCGGCGCAATGTTTCCGGTATAGCGGCTGCACCAGCTGCCGGAAGTTCTGCATTTCTTCTTCGGGCAGCGGCAGTTCAGCCGCCTGCAAGGGCTGCTTTGCGGGCAGCTGTTTCTTCCTGTGCCCAGAGCTGGCGCTCGTACTGCGCCGATGCCCGGGCGCATGCCTGCAGGATCTGCCGGTATTCCTCCGGCAGTGCATCCCATGTGCGGCCGGAAGCCAGCTGCACTTCCGGTACGCGGCTATGCTCATCGGCCATATAGTACCGTGCCACCTTATAGTGCTCCATGGAATAGTAGGCCGGCCAATTGTTTTCGGCGGCATCGATCTGCCCGGTCTCAAGCGCCGAGTAGACGTCGCTGTACGCCGTGGTCTCCGGCACTGCACCCAGCAGACGGATCATGTCGATCACGATCTGCGAGTTCTGCACGCGGATGGTCTTGCCCTGTAAATCGTTCAGGCTGCGCACCGGCTGACGGGCATAGAACGAGCGGGCACCCGCGTCGTACCAGCTCAGACCAACGCGTCCCTGCGCGGTAAAGTCCTGCAAAAACTCAGCCCCAATGCTGCCGTCCAGCACGCGCCACATGTGGTCGGCATCCCGGTAGAGATACGGCAGCAGCAGCACGTTGAGCCGGGGCAGATCGTCCGTGGCCACCGAGAGTGACACACGGGCAAAATCTACGCCGCCAATGGCAAGCTGTTCCCACACCTGCTGTTCCGAACCATACTCGCCGTTCGCCTTGACCTGAATGACCACCTTGCCCCCGGTCTGCTGCTGCACAAGGTCTGCAAAATACTGCGCGCCCTGCGTAGTGGGGTACCCGGCGGGCTGGTTGTCGGCATAGGTCAGCACATAGTCCGGTGTGGTCTGCGGCTTTGCGCCACAGCCTGCCAGCTGCAAAGCCGCAAAGCCCAGCCCGGCTAAAAAAGTCCGTCTGCGCATGATGTCTCCCTCCCTTTGCAGATAGTATAGCGCACAAGACTGCCTTTGTGCAAGAGACAGGAAAAGGCGGTGCCCGCCGCAAAGCAGGTACCGCCTTTTTAGGAGAAGAAGAATAAGAACAAGAAGGAGATGTCTCAGTTACATCAGGCCCATTGCCTGCGGCAGTGCAGTAGACACTGCGGGGATGAAGGTGACCAGCAGCAGGCCGCCGATGATGGCCACATAGTACATAAGCATATACGGCATGACCTTGGAAAGCGAGGTGCGGCCCACCTTGATGCCCACGAACAGTGCGTTGCCCACAGGCGGGGTGATGTTGCCGATGCACAGGTTATACACGAGGATCAGACCGAACTGGATGGTGCTCATGCCAAAGCTCTGGCAGATGGGCAGGAACAGCGGGGTGAAGATGAGGATGGCCGGGGTCACATCCATAAAGGTGCCGGACACCAGCAGGATCACGTTCATGATGAGCAGGATGATGTATTTATTGCTGGTCAGGCTCAGCAGGGCTGCTGCAACCGCATCCGGAATCTGCAAAAAGGCCATGACCCAGCCCAGAATGTTGGAAACACCCACAAGGAACACCACCATGCCGGACATCTTGGCAGAGTCCACGATGATCTTCCACAGGCTCTTCAGGTTGATGGAGCGGTAGCAGAAGGCAAGCACCAGTGCATAGACAACGGCAATGGCAGAGCCTTCGGTGGCAGAGAACACACCGCCGATGATGCCGCCGATGACCACGATGATCAGGGACAGGGAAGGCAGAGCGCGCAGGGTGCAGACGCCGAGGTTTTTCCAGTCAAATTTGCCGGGGGTGCCTTTATAGCCCAGCTTGACCGCCAGCAGCACGCCCACCACGCAGCAGCACAGTGCCCAGATGATGCCGGGGATGTAACCGGCCATGAACAGCGCAGCCACAGAGGTGCCGCCGGACGCCAGCGAGTAGGTGATCAGAGCGTTGGACGGCGGGATCAGCAAACCGGAGCAGGAGGAAGCAGCATTGGTGGCAGCGGTCACGGCGGGGTCGTAGCCCTGCTCGTCGGCACCGTCGCGGATCATGGAGCCAACAGCAGCAGCCGCAGCGGATGCAGAGCCGGAGATGGCGCCGAACAGGGCGTTGGTGCCGATGTTGGTCACCAGCAGTGCGCCGGGCATCTTGCCCAGAATGGCCATGACGAAATCCACCAGACGCTTAGCGATGCCGCCCTGATTCATGATGTTGCCGGCCAGAATAAAGAACGGGATGGCGGTCAGACTGAACTTGCTCATGCCCACAAAGGTGCGCTGGGCAGCGGTCAGCACGGCAACATTCAGATCAATGGAAGAAAGGATGGCAGTCAGAGAAGAGACTGCAATGGCGTACGAGATGGGCACGCCGAGGAACAGCAGCACCAGCAGCACTGCCAGAATTACGAGTAACGCTTGAATTGCCACAGCTTAGTCCTCCTTGTTTTCCTTGTCGGCATCGGCAGCCATTTCGGCTTCCACCTTTGCAAAGTCTGCATCCTCCGGGGTATCCAGACAGATGGAGCCGTTGGCGATGCCGATAATGTTCAGCACGGAATACACCAGAATGATCACGCCGCAGATGGGCATGACCCAGTAGAACACGCCCACGGCAACGCCCAGCGAGGAGGTCTGCTGTCCCATAGCCAGCTGGGACACCTGAAAACCGCCGAACACCAGAATGGTCGCAGAGAAGAGGAAGGCGATGACCTCGGCAAAGATGTGGAACGCCTTGCGCATGGTGGGGTTGAACCGGTCCACCAGCACGGGGATGTTCATGTGGCCGCGCTCGCCGGAGACGATGGTGGCACCCAGCATGGTGCTCCAGCCGAACAGATAACCCACCAGCTCTTCCGACCATGTGGAGGGAGAGTTGAAGATATAACGTACGATGACCTGATAGGTGGTCAGCACCACCATGACCGTCATGCTCAGACCTGCCAGCAGGTTGAGCACCTTGTTCAGGGTATTTCTCAGTTTTTCCATGATGCTCCTCCTCAGTCCGCAGTATGGGCAGCATTGTGCTGCTGGATCAGGTCATAAATGGGCTGCAAGTCCGGGTTTGCTGCCAGTACGGAATCGTGCAGGGGAGCCATAGCCTCCTGAAACGGTGCAGTGTCCGGGTAAATAAAGTTGACGTGCTGCTCATTCTCGGCCTTATCTTTCGCCTCAGCCACAGCATCCTCCCAAGCATCCTGCTCGGTGCGCTTCACGATCTGGAAACCCTCTTCAAAGATCGCGCGCTCCTCGTCGCTGAGCTCGTTCAGGAAGGCGTAGTTTGCCACCAGCAGATCCGGCACCATCTGGTGCATATCATAGGAGTAATACTTGCAGATATCGCCGTGACCATTATCGGTCAGAGCCAGCTCGTTGTTTTCGGCACCATCCAGAATACCGGCCTGCAACGCGGTGTACACATCGCCGAAGCCCATGGGCGTAGCGGTGCCGCCCAGAAGACGCATCATTTCCACGTTGGTGGGCGACTGCTGCACGCGGATCTTCAGACCCTTCAGGTCGGAGGGCTGGTTGATGGGGGTCTTGATGGTGTAGAAGTTGCGGGTACCGGCATCCAGCCATGCCACCGTTTCCAGACCGGCCTTGGAAGTGGTCTTGAAGATGGGGTCTGTCACCTCAGGGTCGTCCATGGCCTCGTGGTAGGCTTCCACGCTGGAGAACAGGTAAGGCAGATTGAAGATCTGGTATTTGGCGCTGAAGGTCTCCATAATGGCATTGGACGCCACCACAAAGTCGATGGCACCGGTCTGGGTCAGCTGCACCATTTCGGTCTGGGAGCCCAGCAGCTCGCTGGGGTACACCTCCACACGGTACTTGTCGCCCAGCTTCTCGTTGATATAGTTGGCGAAGGCTTCCAGTCCCAGATGATCCGGGTGGGTCTGGGACTGCACATGGCCGATGCGCACGATCTTGCGGTCGTCACTGGAGCCGGCGCCGCAGCCGGTAAGCATCATGCTGCTGGTCAGTGCCGCCGCGCCCATCAGCGACAGAAACGTTCTTCTCTTCATGAATGGCATCCTCTCTTTTCGCATTTTTTCTATGATTTTATTTTAACAACTCGTTCATTTTTGCGAAACCGGATTATTTTGCGAAACGCAGCACGATTTTGTCTTTGTTGTATCCAAGTACAATTTTTGTGTTTTACGGACGAAAGAAACTGGCAAAAACAAAGAAGCACCCGTTTCTCTCCTGCTGACAGGCAGGAAAGAGCGAGTGCTTCCTATAATCCGATTTATCCCTGTACCGCTTTTTCCGCTGCGGCTACGCGGTATTCCGAAGGGGTCTGGCCGGTCAGGCGCTTGAACACCCTTGTAAAATAGTTGGCGTCGCTGTAACCCACAGCAGCGCCGATGTCCTTCAGGCTCAGGCGCGGGTCCAAAATCAGCTGGCGCGCCTTGTTCACCCGGTATTCGTTCAGGTAGGCCGAAAAGTTCACCTTGAAGCACTGCTTGAACAGCTTGCAGAAGTAGGCGTCCGAGTAGCGCAGCGCGGCGGCGGCATCCTGCATGGAGATATCCTCCCCATAGTGGGCGTCGATAAAGCGGCTGATCTCGGCCCGGATGATGGCGGTGCGCATATCCTCGTCCTCTTCCCGGCGGAGGGGCTCTGCAGGCGCAGGGGACTGTGCCGGGCGGGCAGGCAGCGGCACCGACACCTGCCGGATGGCATCCTCCACCGCGAACACCAGTTCCTGCTCGTCGTAAGGCTTGAGCAGATAGTCCAGCGCCCGCACGGAGATCGCCTGCCGTGCATAGTCGAACTTATCAAAGCCGGTCAGGAACAGGATGGCGCAATTTCTGTCCGTTTCGCGGATGCTGCGTGCCACTTCCAGCCCGGTGAGACCCGGCATTTCAATGTCCAGTACAGCCACCTGCGGCGCTTCGCGGGCAAAAATTTCCAGAGCCTCTCTGCCATTTTTTGCTTCATACAGGCTTATCAGGTCTCCCAGATATTTCTGCAAAGTCCGGCACAGCACCTTGCGCTCGATCAATTCATCCTCTGCCACCAGCAATTTGCACTTCACGAGAGCGTCTCCTCCTTTTCTTCCGGCTGCTGCGTCTGCGGGAGCTCAAACCGCACCACAGTACCGTGACCTGCGCGGCTGTATATCTGCATTTTTCCACCCGGATACAGCATCCCGATGCGGCGGGAAATGTTTCCAAGACCAATGCTGCGTCCGGTCTGCTCGCTCTGCGCAATTTTAGTTTGCACAGCGTCCAGTTCCTCTGCGGTCATTCCCTTGCCGTTGTCCGCGACCGTGAGCACCAGCACCTTGTCCTGCATCCATGCCCGCAGCAGGATGCGTCCGCCTTCCTCGCGGGACTTGAGCCCATGCGAGTAAGCGTTTTCCACCACCGGCTGCAGCATAAAGGACGGCACTAAAACCGCCGCAGGCTGCACCTGAATGCTTTTTTCAACGGTAATGCGTCCGTCGAACCGCATTTGCTGCAAATAAATGTAGTCCTCCAGCCCGTCCAGTTCCTCTTCCAGCGTGATCTGCTGACGCTTGGTGCGCAGGTTGTGCCGGAACAAACTGCCCAGATGCACGATCATCTGGTCGGTGGTGGAAGCATCCTCCAGCCGGGCCATGCAGGAGATCATGTTCAGGGTGTTGAACAGAAAATGCGGATTCACCTGACTTTTGAGCACCTCCAGCCGGGTGTGTTCCAGATCCTTTTCCAGTGCAAGGTTCCGCACCTCTTCCCGGTGCAAAGCCTGCTGGGTGGTCAGCTGCTGCGCCATGGCATGCTTCATCTGGTTAAAGGTTCCCGTCAGCCGCCCCACTTCGTCGCTGCTTTTCACCGGAAGATCCGGGCTTGAAAGATCCCCCTCGGCAATGCTGCGGGAGGCCTGCGCCAGCCGCAGCAGCGGACGCACCACCGCGCGGCTCAGCACCCGGATGAGCAGCAACATCAGCGCGGCTGCCGTCAGGAACAGCCCCAGATACAGCCACGGCAGATGCCGGATGTGAGCCGACGTGCTGCTGTAAAGGGCGTTTTCCTGTTCCAGCGTGGCCTGTGTCAGCCGCAGTGCATACTCGGCAAGGTAGTCCTGCAGTGCCATCACATGGTACATCTGTTCAATATAGGTATCTGCCGAGGGCGAAAGCTGCAAAAAAGCATCCCGCTCCTGCCGGTAACCCGCGTACCCCTGCAAAAGATTCCATGTGCGGGCATAGCGCTCCTCGCCGATGCGGGCATAATCGAAGGGCAGGGCCGCAAGGCTCTGCTCGGAAGCGGTGCAGGCGGCGGTATAGGCCTGTTCCGTTTCAGAAGTAGGCTGACGCACATAGCGTGCAAAGGCCTGTGTTTCGTCCTTGAGGGCGTTTTGCACCGTGTAGCAGACGGCGTTGTCGGCCAGCAGCGTATCAAAGGAGCGTACCGTCCACTGACCTGCCATGGTAGCAATGCCAGTGGAAAGCATGGTGACCAGCAAAATCGCGGCAAGCCATGCCGTGACCTTGCGGCGCAGGGATATACCACCCTGCGCGGTTTTGTTCCGTGCCATACGCTTTCCCTCCTGTCCTTGCAGCACCCAGCCTTTTTTATAAGTATAATGATCTCCCGGAAAAAGTGCAACTGCAAAAAAGCACCGGTTTTCGCAAGGGAGCCGGTGCTTGCAGGCAATGTGCCAGGCTGTCAGCGGGTCAATAACTGAAAATGATTCCGCTTGGTGACCAGCAGCCCTTCCTTTTGCAGTTTGGAAAGCTCCACCGACATGGCGGCGCGTTCCACGCAGAGAAAATCCGCCAGCTGCTGACGGTCAAAGGGAATGTCAAAGGAGAGGGAGGACTGCCGGATGGATTCGGCAGACAGGTAGGACAGCAGCTTTTCCCGGGTGGTGCGCTTGCTGACATGGGTGATCTTATCGTTAAAAAGCAGTATTTTGTTTGCCAGAACGCTGACCAGATTGCGGATGAGTTTCTGGTGATGGTCGCAGGCAGTGGGGCAGGCGGTAAGCAGCCGCTTGACGTTCAGCAGCAGGATCTCGCAATCCTCCTCTGCCACCACGCTGATGTTCAGGATGGCACCGGGGGTGGCGGCGTAAGGCTCGCCGAAAAAGTCTCCGGTATTGCACTTGGACAGGATGTTGCGGTGTCCCCAAAGATCCTCCTGTATCACAAGAGTGGAGCCGGACAACATAAGCCCCATGACCTCCGTGGAATCTCCGGCACGGAAAATGTAGGAGCCCCGGGGCCGGGTGATTGTCGCTGCACTGACACAGTGCAGGATGGACAAAATCTCATCGTCGGTAAGCCCGGTAAAAAAGGGGCAGTTCCGCAGAACAGGCAGATATTTTTGCATAAAAGCCCTCCTTGTTGGAATTCAAACATACAAGTTGCCTTTAGTATATTATAATAAACCTGCAAATGCAAAAAACACCCACAATAGGAGAGTATAGATATGATTCGGAAGATCATCCATATTGACGAAGAAAAATGCAACGGCTGCGGCTTGTGCGCAACCGCTTGCCATGAAGGTGCCATTGATATCATCAACGGCAAGGCAAAACTGGTGCGGGAGAATTTCTGCGATGGCTTTGGCGACTGTCTGCCGGGCTGCCCCACCGGTGCCATTACCTTTGAAGAGCGGGAAGCCCCTGCCTACGACGAGGCGGCGGTGCAGGAAAACAAAAAGAAGAAGGAATTGCAGGAGAAGATGAAGCACCTGCACGAGGGCGGTTGCCCCGGCTCCCGGATGCGGATGCTGGAACAGCCGGAGGCCGCAGAAAGCGCAGCTGCTGCCTCTGTGCAGCCGGTCTCCCGCCTGCGCAACTGGCCGGTGCAGATCAAGCTGGCACCCATCCATGCGCCCTACTTTGCAGGCGCAAAACTCCTGATTGCAGCGGACTGCACGGCATACGCCTACGCCAATTTCCATCAGGAGTTTATGCGCGGCAAAGTGACCCTCATCGGCTGCCCGAAGCTGGATGCTGTGGATTACAGCGAAAAACTTACCGAGATCCTGCGCAGCAACGACATCCAGAGCGTGACCATCCTCCGCATGGAGGTGCCCTGCTGCGGCGGCTTGGAGATGGCAGCAAAAAAGGCGCTTCAGACCAGCGGAAAGTTCATTCCGTGGCAGGTGGTCACCATCTCCATTGACGGAAAAATTCTGGATTAAAAGTACAGGGCAAACGATATATACCCCGTTTTCTGGACACTGGATCAAAATTGAATAATTAAGAATCCATTATGGATGCTTCTCTGAATTTAAAGGGGAGGCATCCATTTTGTTTTCGCTTGGATTCTGCTGTTATTGTAATAGTCAATATACTCGGCAATCGCCTTGGAGAAGGCTTGAAAGGAGGGATGTGGACGAAAAAAGCCATGACCCGGAGGAAGAACAACCGGACGAGGATACACCTCGCCGCCCCTCGGTGCTGGCGGCGCTGGAAGAAAAATCGGATAAGCCGGAGCCGGTGAAGCCCTTCCGCAGTTATCACGACAAGGACGGTGATGCCCGGTGAGCGACCGCCGCGACCAGCAGCTCCATTTCCGAGTCAGCAAGCCGGAGTTGGAACGGATTCGGAACAAGATGGAATCTAGCGGCATTTTGAGCATTGGCTCCTATCTGCGCAAGATGGCGCTGGACGGATATTGTCTGTATCTGGATCTGCCGCAGCTGCGCCGTATGGCATATCTTTTGCATTTGAACGCCACAAGTGGCTCAAGTGTTCGTTAGCAAAGTGGCTCAAGTATTGGCTGTCACACGGGGGTGATTCAGAATGGCTGCAACACGTTTGATCGCGCTGCACAAGAACAAGGGCAAGTCGGTTGCGGCCTGCCTGAAAAGCCGCACGGACTACGCGAGGAATCCTGACAAGACGAACAGGGGAGAGCTGGTCAGTAGCTACGAGTGCAGCCCATTGACCGCAGACGAAGAATTTATGCTGTCTAAGCGGCAATACGAACTTGCCACCGGGCGCAGACAGAAAAATGATGTGATCGCCTATCAGATTCGGCAGTCTTTTCGCCCCGGGGAGATCACCGCAGAGGAAGCCAACAAGGTGGGCTATGAGCTGGCAATGCGCTTCACCAAGGGCAAATATGCGTTTATTGTTGCGACTCACACGGACAGGGAACACATCCACAATCACATTATTTATAACTCTACTGCGTTGGATGGAACACGAAAATTCCGGGATTTTTTCTTTTCAGCGTTGGCGGTGCAGCGGTTGAGTGACCTGATCTGCTTAGAGCATCAGCTCTCCGTCATAGAGATAAAGCCTTACCGTGAGCGGCAGAAGCGCACACTTTACCCGCCCAAAGAAAGTAATCGTGACCGGCTATGCAGTGTGATCGATAGTGTTTTGGATGAAAAGCCCAAGGACTACGAGGAGTTTCTGCAAAAGCTGGAGCAGCAAGGCTATGAGGTCAAACGCGGAAAGCACACCTCTGTCAAGGGTGCACGGCAGAAGCGATTCATCCGGTTCCGCACTTTGGGGGCAGGATACGGCGAGGAAGAGTTGAAAGCTGTCCTTGCCGGAGAAGCGGAGCATCGGCCGCGGCAAAAGTGTCCTGCACCGGAGCAGAAATTTCAGATGCTGGTGGACATTCAGGCAAAACTAGCCGAGGGAAAAGGCACGGGTTTTGCCCGCTGGGCAAAGCAGCACAACTTAAAAGAAATATCCCGGACGCTGGTTTTCTTGCAGGAAAACAAAATCGGCAGCATCGAGGAAATGCAGGAGCGTGTGGACGCTGCCAATGCACGCTATCATGAACTGGGAGATTCCATTAAAGCATCAGAGAAGCGGCTGGCAGAAATCGCGGTGCTGAAAGCGCACATCATCAACTACGCTAAGACGCGACCGGTCTATGATGCCTACCGCAAGACCGGATACAGCAAGCACTTTCTGGAAACGCACCGCACAGAGATCACGCTGCACAAGGCAGCGAAAGCGGCGTTTGATGAATCCAATTTGAAAACGCTCCCCAAGGTCAAAGAGTTGGATGCAGAATATTCCAAGCTGCTGACAGAAAAGAAAGCACTCTACCCGGGCTATCGCAAGGCGAAAGAAGAAATGCAGGAGCTTCTTCGAGCGCAGAAAAATATTGAACTTTTCTTCGATGAGGAAAAGAATCCAAAGCAAACCGAACATTCCAGATAAACAATACGACCCTGAGAACTTTGCCGCTTATCCGGCAGGGTTCTCAGGGCCTTTTTTGCTTATTGCTCAGTCTGTACTCAGAACAGCATTTCCGGTGCTTTCAAGTTGTTTAGCGATCATGCTTTCCAGTTCCTGCGTGATCGTTGCACAATTTGCAACACGGTAATTCCAGAAATAAGAAACACCTTCGCACTCTTCCACGGACAAATCGCTGTTGACCAAAAGCAAGCTTTCTGGTGTCACGTTCAGCTTTTCGCACAGAGAAGCATATTTTCCATAATCAATGCTTCGGCTGGATGACTTGGCTTCTACCCAGAAAAATTTCCCATTGATGGAGAACACGACATCCAGCTCATGCGTGCTCCCTGCGGATGCCATTTCTGAAAGGACCACATTGGAGCAAACCGAAACTTCTGCGCCATGCTCCTCCTGATAGCGGTTCAGGATCTGCTGAACCTGATGCTCTACAAAAAGCTCCAGCCACTTTCCGCTCAAAAAATGCCGGACGGTTTCGTTTTGCGCAAGTTCATAGACGATATTCTGCGGATAGATCACAATGGCTGCAAAAAGTCCCATTTTGTCCCACGTCTGAGCAATCTCTGAAAGTGTGGCAAACGATTTTTTGGACGCACCCTTTGGGATACGGAACGAAAAAGAGCCGTCGCTCTGCATATGTGTTCGGATAAACTGCAAGAAATCCACCACCACCGGGTCGCAAAGAGCCTCGCCTGTTTTCCATGCCATCCGCTGAACAGCAATCGGTGGGAGTTTTTCCGGCACGACCTGCTGAACGATTTTATACCCACAGCGTTCCAGATGCTCCAATGCGGTCAACGGCTTCTGGATTTTTGCTTTGACTTCGGGCTTTTCTGCTCCGGATGTATTCTCGGGCAGATAGTTGAACTTCCATCCGTATTCCCAAGCGGGCGAACGGGTCAGTACTCCGACTGCATGAAATCCGCTGTCATGCTCCTCCATCGGAAAAGTGATCTTGTTCTTATGAATATTGATTTGGAGCGTTTTGTTTTTTAGTGCTTTCTGATAAGCGTCAAGAAAAAATTCCTTTCCCTTATACGCCAGCTCACTGGAATTATTTGCAGAAAGACCAGCATTTTTTGCCAAAGAGAGGAGCAGACAGGTCGCTTTGGGCAGCTCAAGGATATGTTCCATCTGCGCACCGTCCGGAATATTTGCATTATCGGACTGCGACGATTCGTCTGCCGGAATCTCCTTTGCTGGTGCAGGTGCAGAAACTTCGGGCGTCTTTTTTGAAGCAGTCTCAGACTTTCCAGACTTGGGCAAGGGCTTTGGCTCCGTGTAAACTTCCGCAATGAATGATTCATAGGAATCGATGCACGGAAGTTTTCCTGCGGCTGCAAGTCCTACATAGATTGCAGCTGCCCGCGAGGAATCGCCATAATACTTTTTAGAATCCGCTGCGGCAGCAATATCAGAAAAGGCATTATATCTGCTCAGCTGCGCAGCCTTTTCCGGGAACTGCTTCAACGCACGGCAGTACAGCCACTCAAAAAATGAATCCGGGTGCGGCTCTATCGGATACTCACTTCCTTCCAGAGAGTAGCGTAGCAGCTTTCCATTGGTTCGCAGACGAGCATCCTTATGGACTTTGGATGGCGCACAGGTCAGAAGGTCAGCGAATGGACCGCCATGTTCAAATACCTTGGCGGCTTCAAAAACCGTGCTGATGGGCACATCCTGCGCAACAGAATCCAGACGCAGCAGAAGCCGCAGAGAAGAAACAGCCTCACCCTCCGGCTGAACGGATGCAGAGCTGATTTCCAGAATTGAAACATCCGGGTCTGTTGTATGGACGGCATCATGGACGGCACGGATATTCTGCCGCTTGCTACCTTTTATCCATGTGAACGTCACCGGCTGTTCTTTGCAATAGGGGTAGCCGGATATGGGAAAACAAATGGTTCGTGTAGCCATGAACACCTCCAACTTTTTAGGGCAAACAGGTTTATATAAATCAAGTATAGCACAACTCCGGATGTGCTGCATAGCACTATTTTCTGCTTCCGGGAATCTATCTGTGCAAAAAGTGCCGATACCACAGGCATCGGCACTCAGATCAAAAAAGCATTTTGCAAAAATGCGCAGCCTGCATCCACCGGATGCAGAACACAAGGGGTTTGGGCACAGCCCAACAAGCATTTTGAATTTGGATTTTGAAAAAATCCGATTCAAAAATCGCAAGTTGGTACCAAGTTGCACTGCTTGCGACGTAGATGTTTCCATCAACTGCTGCGTCAGAAATTTTCAGATCACTTCAGCTTTGCGAGGATATCGTCTGCGCTCACGCCGCTTGCCAGCAGCTTTTTCAGCACGTCCTCTGCTTCGGCTTTCTTTGCCGATTCCGCTGCTTTGGTTTCAGCCTTGACCTTTTTAGCCTCGATTCTGGCGATTTCCTTGTCGATAGATTTCAGCTCTGCCTTCTTGGTTTTCAGGTCGGCTTTCAGCGCATCGATATTCGCAGTGATGGATGTAATTTCGGCGGCAGCAGCTTCCTTTGCGGCCTGCTTTTCGGCAATCTGTGCAGCAAAGTCAACGGTTGCTTTTGCGGTCTTGGGCTTGTTCTTGCTTCCTTTGGGACGGGGCATAGGGGACACCTCCAATGTTTTTTGATGGCTTCAGTATAACACTCGTCTTTTATGTTCGCAAGAGGTGTATTTTGTAGAATGAAAATATATCTTCATTTAAACAATAGATCGATTCAACTTGTGCAACCATTCAGGAATTGCGCTGTAATCTCTTACCCACAGAATGTTAATTCCGATGCGATAAAAATGATTTTCAATTTGAAGCCGGTCTTTTGTTGTGAACTGTTTTGGCACCACAGCACCAGATGCATCGGTACTTTTGTACATCATAGGTAAAATAGCATAATGCTTCGGTGGATTATACGCTGTGATTTCCAAAAGCCTTCGGATATTGGGATCACTTAAACTGCATCCAATAAACAAACATATATTTTCTCTGAAGAAAGAAAGCTGACTTGCAATCGGCCAACTATAAGGCTGATTATAAAGCATATTATAGTCAGCTTCTGTCAGGCAGATTGATCTTATATGGAGTGTATCCAATTGACTTTTTGTTGCAACTTTTGGTAAAAATCCGTGCACATGATAGAGCCGTAAACTTTGATTTGGTTGTCCATTCACGCCATAAAAATCCGCACTCGCCTGACCATTTGAGTATCTAACCTTCGTTGTGAACATGGAACAACACTTTACTCCACGCCACTCTAAATACTGTTCAAGGAAGTCATCGTAATTATGGGTTAAAATCCTGAAATTTTGATCTTTCCGACATTTTTGAGCCAGCTGCGCAATCTCCCCTAACTCGGTATTCACATCCAACTCTCTCGCTTTATCATATAAGCTTTGATGGATTTGCCAAGCAAAGGTTTTCTCATCTGCCCAGACATCTTTGCATAACTGAGCTGTTGTAAGACTCGTCCCGCCAACTTCCTGAAAAACCGCCTCGGAATCATCCAAAAGATGTTGCCTTTCAATTTCCGTCTGAAACTCTCTCAGCAATTCATCCCAAGTTTTTGCTCCCTGTTCCTTCGAAACACCCGCACCCAGCACAATTGCAACGCCCTTTTTCTCTTCGATGCAGGTACGTATTGCATTTGTATAAATATCATTGTTTTTTTGATATAAGTCATCTCTGTACAGATTTTCGGAAATTTGAAACTTTTCTTTGTCTTGTGTAGTTCTTTTACGGTCAATATTCCATGAACACACATGACCATACTCAGCTGGATACTCTTTAATCCATTTGTTTATCTCATTGATATCCCATACTGTAAGGTCTAATTCTTCAGCAGATGTTCTGGCGTTTACAATGAAGATAGTTTCCGCCTCATAATTTTTTCTATAATCATCCGCGATTGTTTGGATTCGTTTTTCCAGCTGTTTTGATTTGCTATCTATAAATTCGAAAATCACAGGCTCTTGATATCTGAAAAATCCATCTGGCGCAAACGCATCAAATCTTCTTGCAGATTCTGCAAGCTTGCTATTTCCAGATACTCTGTACTCAAAATAAAGTGGCTTGTTTTCTTCCAATGATTTTTTCTTCAGCACTGCTTTAACAAATGATATGAATTCATCCCTTGATAATTTTCCATTCTGCTCTTTCATGAAATCCACCAGTTTTTTCGCTTATATAGACCGTTAGACGCCACTGCCTATCCTTACGATTGAATTAAGCAATCTATCATCAGGCTTGCACTGCTGTAATTAATTCCTGTACAGAATTTTAAACTCCGTAGCCCTTGTTCTTGATGACCTCCACGACCTGAGAGACGTACTTCTGGCAGGTATCATGGTCAGGGGCTTCTACCATCACACGGACAACAGGTTCCGTACCGGACTCGCGGACAAGGATACGACCGGTATCGCCCAGCGCTTCGGCTACGGCCTTGACTGCCTCCTGCACCGCCGGGTCGTTCTGTGCGGCCTTTTTATCAGTGACACGAACGTTCTCCAGAACCTGCGGGTAGATCTTCAGGGGCTCAGCCAGCTTGCTCATAGGCATCTTCTTCGCCAGCATGACTTCCATCATCTTCAGGCTGGTCAGGA
>ERZ779643.1516-NODE-1516-length-15446-cov-5.671691_pt1 | contig 15446 bp, 12 predicted proteins | sample MGYA00511564_ERZ779643 | MGnify/ENA primary metagenome ERZ779643 (study PRJEB29588, sample SAMEA2147114) | human gut metagenome | biome: human gut; feature: human-associated habitat; material: faeces | place: Denmark | collected 2008/2010 ... | reverse complement strand
CGGTCTCACCGCCCGCCTCGAGACGCTAGGCAGCGGCAAGTCGCGCACATGGACCCCTGCCGAGGTAAAAGAGATTGTTGAGGCGTTGGGAGAGCCGTAAAAATATGTTCTAACTTTTATTACCTATTTGCGGAATAAAAGCGTTGGTATAGTAAAGGTATTGGATAACAGTGGGTTACATGATAATTCAGTTGTTAAGAATTACTTAACAACTGATTATGAAGGTATGGATAATATCATGTTTTGTGCGTATGGTAGAATATAATTTATATATTCAGTTATGGAATATCTTTGGAATTGGTGCAAAATACCATATTCGTGAAGTCACGAATATGGTGAATTTTTATGTAGATATAACTTAATCTCAGATTTTGTTGATTTTTTTGTCATAAAATATCTATTTTTTTTCATTTTATAAAAATATAAAAAATAAAGTACTATATTTGCGATATCATTTATAATCTATAGGCCTTATTAAATTTGTCACAGATTCACGCTGTGAAGTACTGCCATATAAAATGCTATGAAAATGGAACGAAATTTTTATTTGCAATAACAGGCTAGATGAAAGAAAGATATAATATCTAAATAAAGATAAAAACCATAATGAGTAAATATGAACCGAATTGTTGTTGACATATCAAAGAATAGGTATGAACGGTTGGAGGATAATCCAATTTTTTTCCTAAAATTCTGCGAAAAAACGCAATATGATGATAGAAATGGTAAAGAAATTGATTGTTCAACATGGTGTTCTCTTGATCGTGATTTGAATATAAGTTTTTATGCTGGCAATTTTGCTAATCGCATTTTAGGATATACACTAGGTATTGTTGATATTGATAAATCCAAAGAAAAGAAAGATGATAAGGGCAATGTTATAGCTGATGTAATAAGTATGTCAATTCATAATGTTTCTTTTAATAACATAAACGATTGGATTTATATTATCAATAGTTTTATTTTACGTTCTCAAAACAAAGAAGATAAGTACGCCTTTATGGAATTATTGTGGGCCTTGGATAAATTGCCGTGGGATAAGAAAACACTAAGTTCTGCTATTTCAAGATATCAAGATCAAACAAAATTATTCTTAATGGAAAAAATCCAGAAATTCGGTAGAATTTTATCTTATTATAAACAACAAAACTTAGAAGAAATTTATGCAGAACATAATGGAAAATATATTATATACGCACCAGAAATAATTACACAAGCATATGAGTGTATCACCAATAAGTTTTATTCAAATGCACATCAAAATAAACCAAATTATAAGAACTTAAATTTTTTTTCAATAATAGATGCTATCTTCGAACATGACGATTTTGTAAATATTGATGACGATATAGTAAAATCCAATTCGTTACTAAAAATTCGTACGTGGTTTTGTAGTGAATCACCTCTTGATGACTACAGTATTCTACTGCATATTTATCCAGTTTTGCCAGAAAAATATCGCTTGATATCCATAAAAAGATACTTTCATGATTTGAGAAATAAACATACACACTTTGATATTTCTTTTTTACAAAAACTAAAGGAGAACAGGTATGATGAATTTATTAGATTTAGATATTGTATTGAAAGTCCTGCTGAGCCTATAGTTTTAACAGTCCCCCTACTTTGCGATATACTTATAACATTATATAGTACTAAAGGTCAAACTCTTCAGACTTTTGACGGCCTTTTAGATTTTGTAATGATGCACTGCGATATAGCTCATCCAACCGTTGAACTCAAATTAGAGGGATTAATGCCCATATGTAATGGTGGAGCTGTTTATAATGATGGGGCATTTAAGGGATTTGTAGATTACGCTTTAATTCGAAAATTAAATGAAAGTTTGATGAGTGCCGATCATTTACGTTCTGCATTTATTTATCTGATGGATAAAGTTGGGAGAAGACAAATGTATCCCGTCTGTAACTATGGTGATGAATTTGTAATACCAAATGAAATTTTCGAACATTGTTTGCAAAAACGAAAACATTATAAGGTTGATGCTAAAGGACAAAAAATTGAGCATAAGACATGGAGCTTAAATTGTTTCCATTATAAGTCTTATGAAGATAGATGGATTATAGAGTATAAAAATATAGAAAATATCAGAGGCTTTCTAAAGAAAAAAGATACTCAATTCAATCCAGATTTATCTCTTGATATATCTCTTGATATGTTATCATTAGATAAATTGAAAGAATATATATGGAATATACCTAATAAATTTGAAGTTTTAGGTAATGGCGAATTCTTAGTACATTCTTACAAGAAAGAAAATGTTGAAATAAATTTTGATTTGTATCTTGTCCAAGAATTCTCAGATATACTACGAATGAGAATATTTCCTCAAAAAGGTGCTATTGTAGGATTAAATTTTGATGTATTTGGATTTTGGAAAGAAATAAAAAAAACTCTTTCAGAAGAAGCCTTACAAGATACAAAAAAACAACAATATAAAGAGGCTTATGCTAAATTTGAAGAATTGGAATCGCATGAAGTTAGAAAAAGGTGTATTGATTCACTTAAGAAGGAACTGAATTCTGATTTTTTAAATAATAGCTATTTTGAGGTGCCCTTTAATAAATCTCTTCTTTCTAATATAATGAGACGTTTCTATTATAAGAAGTCATTTAATGAGAAAGACAAAGAATTTCAACCTGAATTTCTGAAGAAATATACTATGCATAGTAGTTTTGTAATGTTTTGTGCACCAGAATTATCAGAAGAGAAAAACCCTGCTATTAATTTACCTTATGTTTGGTGTATGGGGAAAGAATGTTTCCATAATAATTTTTGTACACAGACATTGCAAGAGGAACCTAATTGGGTAAATTATTCTTTATACCACATGGCAGAAATAATTGGATTTCCTATGCTTAATAAAACTGAATATGGGTATGAACCCAAAAAATTTGTTAGGCAGTTTATCGCTGTTGTTAATAAAGTAATGCATAAGTTTATGCATTTAAAATGTAGATCTTGTGGACACATGATGTTTACAGATAAATCATCTGGATTTAATCGATATAATTATTATGCTTGCGCTAATCCAACATGCCCAGAACTATATAATGTTGTTTATTTGAATTATTGTTTTAAATGTAAGAAAGGTTTAATTGATTCACGGGACACCAAACGATGTCCTAACGGATGGTATATTTGTCCAACTTGTCTCGCTTGTTGTGATGATGAACAGTATGAACGGCTGGCTCAGCGATATATATTAGCTAAAAGACCAGTTCCTCTTAGAATTCAAGAAAAAAAAGGACATGGGCATAATAATAGAGGTGAATATTTCTGTTTTAAATGTGGAGGAGAAATAATAGATGTGATGGATGAACATGGCAACATACACAAAAAGTGTAAAGATTGTGGATTTTCTTATGATGGGCAGTATTTTTGAGATTATTACAAATAATTGTTTTACTTAATATCTATATTAAAAATAAAAAATTCTAAATAGAAAATCATTATTGTTGTGATTAGATAAAAACATCATGGAAGTGCCTTAATGTAGTATTGTTAAGAACTTAATTATACATTTTAATATTGGAAAAACGGCATAAAATGGTAATTGACCACTTCTGTTATCATTTCATTAACTTCATCTGTTGTAGGCTTTCAACGGGTTTGATGATTGATAAAATCAATAAAAATCATCCTTTATCTTTAATTGTTTTTATCCTTTACAACCAACAATCCTCTTAAACCTTTTGTAACCTGCAGCAATCTGCAAACGCGAAATTGGTTGTTGTATTTTTGCAATGTCGAAAGGAACAAGGCGGCACGGACATTAAAGCCACAGCCGGCAGGCGGAAATGAACGTAGCGGCAGTTCTGGAAGGCATGAGAGATAATAAACAAATAATGTACAACAACTAAAAAGAAAGGAAAGAAACATGATTAGGTATAAACTTTATCAGAACCGCAATTCAAACAGTAACACAAACGGTAAATGGTATGCACGCGCGGTGTGCGAGGAAACTTACGATACAGAGAAGCTGGCGGCTCATATGTCATCACACAGTTCGCCGTTCTCAGCCGGTGTTATCCACGGAGTGCTGAAAGACATGATAGCATGTATCAAGGAACTTGTGATGGACGGCAAGAACGTTAAGCTGGACGACTTGGCCATATTCTCGGCAGGTCTGAGAACATTGCCGGCAAACAGTCCCGAAGAGTTCACCGCCTCAGCCAACATCGACAGCGTCCGCCTGAGGGCACGCTCAACAGGAGTGTTCCGCTCATCAGTGCTGACACGCGAGGCAAAGACCAAGCAGTTCTCACAATATACGGTAGGCGAGGGCAGCGAAGTAGAGATGCCGTAATGCAGTAGAGTGAAGCTGCCATAAACATTAAGAAGCTTACTTTCATTGTGTTAACCCAAATCTGGAGTTATGATTCTGCCTGTATTTCTGCCTTGTATAGAGCCGATTTTTGTTTGATTTTTCGTAGGCATAGTGGTCTGTGTAAACGAAAAGACTGAAAAGACGGATGGAGGCAGAAATACATAAAATGGACAAAACTATATGCGGTCTGATGATGATTTGGGTTTTATAACGTTGACGGGCATTGGTCATGCAGATTTTAGCTGGCCGATCTGTCAACTTTGTTAATAAAACGGAAGCATGTCGTGAAGTATATCTTATGACAGTCAGACATTTAGCTCCTGCCTTGGTTGCTCAGGGCAGTTTGTGCACCTGAATTTTTTATCGGTGCATTGATGTTGTTTACATCTATTTTTTATAAATTTGCCAATTGAAACACAGACAATTTTTATGATAAAGTTTAAGGATATAACAGAAGACGACAAGGAACTGATACAGAGTTTTACGCTTTGGGGCGAAAGACAAAACTGCGACCTGTCGTTCTCGAACCTGATAAGCTGGCGCTTTCTTTACAACACACAGTTTGCGATAGTTGACGACTATCTTGTGTTCCGTTTCTACATGGGACATCATCTGGCCTACATGATGCCTGTGCCGCGGCCGAAGCGGCAAGAATACGGTACGTTTAAGGTGGAGCCGTGTGACGAATGTTCGGTTAGCGTGATACGTGCCATACGCGACGACTCGATAGCCATGGGGCATCCGTTCCTGATGCTTGGCGTGTGCAACTATATGCGCGACATCATTGAAGAACATTTTCCCGACACGTTCGACATAAAGCCCGACCGCGACTTCAGCGACTATATCTACACACGCGACAAACTGATAAACCTTTCGGGAAAGAAACTGCAGAGCAAACGCAACCACATAAACAAGTTTAAGAACCTTTATCCTGACTACAGATATCGCGAGCTTACGCCGGAACTTATTCCGCAATGCCTCGAACTGGAACGGCAGTGGCGCCGCACGTCGAAAGACGACAACGGAGATGTGCCCGATGAAGACCTATCAGAGGAACTGCGCTCAATGACGCGTGCGTTTAACCGATGGGATAGGCTGGGACTTGTTGGCGGAACAATATTTGTAGGCGACAAACTTGTAGCCTTCACCTTCGGCTGCCCGATAAACCAGTGTACGTTTGACGTGTGTGTTGAGAAGGCCGACGTAAACTATGAAGGAGCGTTCACGATAATAAACCAGGAGTTTGTGAAGCATCTGCCCGAGCAGTATTATTACATCAACCGTGAGGAAGATATGGGCGACGAAGGACTGCGACGCGCCAAACTGTCGTATAAGCCCGACATCCTGCTTGAGAAGAACGTGATAATGGAGAAACATCCGCTGGCGGCATTTGAAGATCAGGACCGCATAAAGGAAGAAACGCGTGAGATATGGAAACAGGTGTTCAACGATCCCGACAAGTTTATCGACCTTTACTTCTCGCGTGTCTACCGCAGCGAGTATAACGTGTGCTGCCAGATAGACGGAAAGGTGGTGGCTGCGCTGCAGACATTGCCTTACACCATGCTTTATGACGGACACGAGGTGAAGACCGTATATGTAAGCGGAGTGAGCACACGGCCGGAATATCGCCGTCAGGACATAGGCAACAACCTTATGCGGCAGGCACATTTCCGTGTATATTACAGGGAAATAGTGTTTGCTTCTCTTATTCCTGCCGAGGAATGGCTATATGAATGGTATGAGAAGTGCGGATATGCCCGCGTGATGACATGCACGCCTCCGCCTGCTGATGCCATGGCTACGTCGTTTGAAGAGTTCGACCGCATTCAGCGCGCAAAGCGTTGTGTGCTTCTGCATGATGAAGATGGCTATGAGGTTATACGCGAAGACATACGCCTGGCAGGTGATGAATATCGTCCGCAGGCCAAGAACATTCAGGCCATGTTGCGCGTGATAAACGCCAAGAAGGCTCTAGAGCTGTATTCCGAACTGAATCCTGACAAAGATATGGTGCTGAGGGTTGAAGGTGATGCCGACATTCCGATGAATAATGCCTACTATGTAATAAAGAACGGAAAGGTGCGCCAGACGGATGAACCTTACGCCGAAGCCTTGAAGCTGACAATAAACGGCCTGGCAGAATTTCTGTTTGATGGCGTAGGGGCGGAAATGAACCTGATGCTGAATTAAGTTAAACCCAAATCAGTCATTAGACCGCATATAGCTTTATCTATTTCGTGCATTCATGCTTTCAGTCCGTATTTTTGTTTCTATTGGCGTCTTTTTGTTCGCTTTTTCTTGACATAGCCCGCTATGTCTGCGAAAAATCTAATGAAAATCCGCTCAATATAAAGCAAAAATCCCGGTCGAATACTAATGCCAGATTTGGGTTAAAAGTGAAAATATAAAAGTGAAAAATCCATTAGCTATCTTGCTTTAATACAATGGCTAATGGATTCTTCACTTTTCACTTTTATCTTTTCACTTCTTAGAGTTTCGTCTTCAGCTCGTAAAGTTTTGTAGAGTTGCTGCCTTTGATGAGTATGCAGAAGCCTTCAGGCTTGTTCTCGTCAATGGCTTGCTTAACCTCTTCAACGTTGTTGAACTTGCGGAACGGGCAGTCAGTAGATTTAAACTCATCTCCTACGAGCCACACCTGCTCAATATCTAAGGCTTTCAGCATGTCTGCAACCTTTTGATGTTCCTCGTCGCTCACTTCGCCAAGTTCCTTCATTGCGCCTATTATGGCCATCTTGTGGTCGGCCTTAATCTCTTTGAAGTTCTTCAGTGCAGCCTCCATGCTTGTAGGGTTGGCGTTGTATGCGTCGATAATCAGTTTGTTGCTTGCCGTAACCTCCAGTTCTGAGCGGTTGTTGGTAGGCACATAGTTGGCAAGAGCATGGCATATCTGCTCCTCGGTAACGTCGAAATAAAGACCTATACATGCTGCAGCGAGCATGTTGTATATGTTGTAGCTGCCAATCATGTGAGTCCTAACCTCGTTCCACTTGGCTTTGCCGTGGCGCCATCTGAAGTTGAGGAACGGGTCGCATGACAGAAACTCTCCGCATACGCTAAGTTCATCGCTGTCCGTGGTGCCGTATTTTATAAGGCTCAGTCCGCTTGAAATCTTCAGCAGATGTTCGTTGTCGTTGTGTATAAACACTTTGCCGTTGTGCTCGCGCAGATAGTCGTAGAGTTCTCCCTTGGTGCGTATCACACCTTCAAATGAGCCGAAACCTTTAAGGTGAGCCTTGCCTACGTTGGTTATTATGCCGTAGTCAGGCTCGACGATGTTGACCAAAGTCTTGATTTCGCCCGGATGGTTGGCTCCCATCTCTATCACTGCAATATCGTTTTCGGCCGTCAGGCGCAGCAGCGTCTTAGGCACGCCGATGTGGTTGTTGAAATTGCCCTGAGTGTAGAGCACGTTATATTTTTCGGCCAATACGGTTGCCACGAGTTCCTTTGTCGTGGTCTTGCCGTTGGTGCCGGTTATTCCAATGATTTTAGTTCCAAGTTTGCGGCGGTGATAGTTGGCCAGCTGCTGCAGCGTGGTCAGACAGTCTTCGGTAAGAATATACCTGTTGTCGCCTTCAACGGCAAACTCTTTTTCGTCGATAACGGCATACGAGCAGCCCTGTTCGAGAGCCTTGGCAGCAAAGGCGTTGCCGTTGAACGATTCGCCTTTCAGCGCAAAGAAAATAGAACCTTTAGGGCAGTCGCGGCTGTCGGTGGTAACCTGCGGATGCTCGGTGAAGATTCTGTATAATTCTGATATGTCCATGTGTGATAGTTTTATTGGGTGCAAAAGTACATCAAAAAATCGTACCATGACAATTTTGCGGCCAAATAATAATCTGTTCTGCACATATTTTCTTACCTTTGTGACTCTGTTGATACAGAAAAAATTATTGATGAAACAAAAGATATATTGTTATAAATGCTAATCTGAAACTTTTTGAATAAAATGAAATACGTAAACGAAACGGTGCGCCGCCAGGACCGCCTGCTCAACGAGGAGCGTGCCTTGCAGCTTATTAGAGACAGCGAATATGGAGTGTTGTCGATGGTTGATGCTGACGGTGGAGCCTATGGCCTGCCGCTGAATTATGTTTGGGACGGCGAACACAGTCTTTATATACATTGCGCTCCTGAAGGAAAGAAACTCAGGGCCTTGGCGCACAATCAGAATGCGTCGTTCTGCATAGTTGGCCATACTAATCTGTTGCCGTCTCGCTTCACTACCGAATATGAAAGCGTGGTTATGAAGTGTAATGCCGTAATTGTGCTTGATGATGAAGAAAAGAGGCACGCACTGCAACTGCTGATAGACAAACTGGCCCCTGAATATAAAGAAGCCGGAATTAAGGCCGCTGAAAAATCGTTTCATCGTGTAGGCATAATACGTCTTGACATAATTGAGTTCAGCGGCAAGTGTAAGGCTGTTCCGTCGGCTCATTGAGGTTTAAGCCCAAATCAGGCGTCTTGGATATAAATATATTTTCCGACTTGTTTTTATTCTTTATAAAAAACGTCAAAAATATAAAGAGTCTCAATATTTATGAGTATTTTTGCCATCTGTTGAGATTAATTTTATTCTTTAATTTATATTGTGAAAAGCTTTATTCCATATATATTGAACGTTAACGGGCAACTGATTGATTTGTCAGAGCCTTGTGTTATGGGCATTCTCAATGCCACTCCCGATTCTTTTTACGCCGGCAGCCGCAAGCAGACTGAAGCTGAGATTGCTGCAAGGGCCGACCAGATAATAGCCGAAGGCGGCAAGATTATCGACGTAGGGGCTTTCTCTACGCGTCCCGGTGCGGCTCATGTTACTGAGGAAGAAGAAATGGAACGCATGCGCATGGCATTGAAAGCCGTAAGGAACGTGCAGCCCGATGCCCCCGTTTCTGTCGACACATTCAGACCCGAAGTGGCCCGTATGGCTGTAGAAGAGTTTGGGGCTGGCATAATAAATGATGTATCTGAAGGCAACGTCAACGGTGCTTTCGGCGGAAGCGAGGCTTATACGGCAGGCGATGAGGTCGGCGAAGGCGGATGTGAGTGTCCCGAGATGTTCAGGATGGTGGCCCGTCTTGGCGTGCCTTACATACTCATGTCGGTCAAGCCCGACATAATGAGCATGATGAAGGCCTTTGCTCATGAAGTGCAGACGCTCCATTCTCTTGGTGTTAAGGACGTGATTCTCGACCCTGGCTTTGGATTCGGCAAGACGCTTGAGCAGAACTATGAACTGCTTGCCTCTTTGGGAAAGTTGCGCGAGTTTAATCTTCCGCTGCTTGTCGGCGTGTCGCGCAAGTCGATGATTGCGCGCCTGCTCGGCACAGATGCCGATCATTCGCTCAACGGCACATCGGTTGTCAACACTATTGCCATGATTAATTCGGGTGCGTCAATTCTGAGAGTACACGACGTAAAGCCTTGTGTTGAGGCTGTTACTATTGTAAAAGAAGTATTTAAGTATGTTTGAATTTGGCATAAAAGATTTTGTCGATATATTTTGCGTGGCCCTGATGCTGTATTATATTTACAGACTGATGAAGGAGTCGCGCTCGCTCAACGTGTTTATCGGCATCATGGTGTTCATCGTTGTCTGGCTGTTTGTAAGTCAGATTCTTGAGATGCGCCTGCTCGGAAGCATTATGGACAAGCTGGTAAGCGTGGGTGTCATTGCCATAATAATATTGTTTCAGGAAGAAATACGCAAGTTCTTGTATAATCTTGGTGCACACCGCCGCGTGAACGGAATAATAAGGCTCTTTGTTTCGGGCGATAATAAGGACAAGGTTGACATGGAGTCGATAATGCCTGTCGTGATGGCTTGCATGAACATGGGAAAGGCGCGCATCGGAGCGCTCATTGTCATCGAGCGCATATCGTCGCTCGACGATATCGTTGAAACTGGCGACATCATCGACGCAAACATAAACCAGCGACTTATAGAGAACATCTTCTTCAAGAATTCGCCTCTGCACGACGGTGCGATGGTCATATCAAAGAAGCGTATCAGGGCTGCGGGATGTATCCTTCCCGTGAGCCACAGCATAGATATCCCGAAGGAACTCGGACTGCGCCACCGTGCTGCAATGGGCATATCGCAGGACAGCGATGCCATAGCCATTGTCGTGTCAGAAGAGACCGGGCGCATTTCTGTGGCCATAAAGGGACAGTTCCACCTGCGTTTGTCGGCCGAACAGCTTGAGAGCATACTTACACGTGAACTTGACTTCTGATGCATGACGTCATGGCTTGTGCCTTTCCTGTATCCATGCCATGACGTCATGATTCATTTAACTCCAGCCGTAATCTGTATTCAGCAGGCTGTAGTTTTATGTTGATTGTATTTCCGCTTTTGTTTTCTTGGCCATAGAGGGCTGTTAATGGAAAGGCAAACAATACTGCAATAGAAGACAAGAAGACGGTAGAATACACCGATATGCTTATATAACATTTAGAACATATCTTGCCTGCTGATTTTGCTTTGTTTTATTTTATTCCTTTTATCTTGTTGATGCCGACAGTTTCCTTCGGGTTTCACATTGAAACTGATTTCATTCCCATATATTCTTCATGTTCTTTTTGTTTCTTTTCTGATGACAAATTGCTTTTGCTTTGATAATATATATTACAAAAAGCATAAAATATTATCCATTTAGTTAATAAAAGTAATTTTTATCTTGAAAATAATTAAAAAATGAAATTGTAACGCTTTTTTAATGCCTCGTATTTTTGTTTCTGAAAATAAAGAACTATATTTGTGAAGTCTCAATTTATAGTTTGTTATCATGATAGATTTTAAAAATTTCTCAGCTATTCAGACTTGTCTCGACGAGTATATGTCGCTTGCAGGCAAGAATGAAATTAACGACATGGAAGCCAACCGTGAGTTGGCCCGTGCCGGTTTGTTAGACGATTCTCTTCCAAATCCGGGCAAGCCATTAAGGCTCCTGCTCGCCGGTTTGAGAGATGCTAATCTTTTGCCTCAGAATATTAGGCAGATATACGGAACATGGGTTATCCGGCTGTCTACGACGATAGCCAAATGTCCGCTTGTCAACCAGTTTCAGTATTGCTGAAAGTCAGCAGCTGCAGGCTTGCCGGAAAAGATTAAATAACTGATTTTCAATGCACCTCATGGCATGTAAAAAGGCTGTGGAGTGCATTGAATTTATATGTGCCTTATGCCTGTTTCGGTTTAACGGTTGTTTACTTTACACGCTTATTGGCGTTAAATAATGCTAATGACATTCAACTTTAGCGCAACTTATCCGTCTTATACGTAAATTTGCAACAAATTATAACCTAAAAATAAACGAAAATTTATGATGAAGAAGAATTTATTGATTGTATCATTGGTTGCAGGATGCTTCATGGTGAGCAGCTGCGTAAGTAAAAAGGACTTGGAAAACTGCCAGCTTGAGAACAAGGAACTGACAAATAAATATCAGGAAACACAAGGCAAACTCTCTGACGCTAACTCTGAACTTGCAGCAAGCAAGGTGCGCGTTACAAGCCTTGAGGAGCAGCTTGCTCAGACTAAGAGCGCATATGAGGCACTGCAGAGCTCGCTCGACAAGAGCCTTACTGCAAGCAACCAGACAACTGTGAACATCTCTAAGCTGGTTGACCAGATCAACGAGTCAAACCAGTACATCCGTCACCTCGTTGAGGTTAAGAGCAAGAGCGACTCTCTGAACCTTATCCTCACAAACAACCTTACACGCTCGCTCAGCAAGGAAGAGCTGAAAGAGGTTGACGTTCAGGTGCTCAAGGGCGTTGTTTACATCTCTCTTGCCGACAACATGCTCTACAAGAGCGGAAGCTACGAGATCAACGACCGTGCAGCCGAGACTCTGAGCAAGATTGCAAAGATCATCAAGGACTATAAGGACTATGATGTGCTCATCGAGGGTAACACCGACAACGTGCCTGTAAACACATCTTCAGCTGCGATGAAGAACATTCGCAACAACTGGGATTTGTCTTGTCTCCGTGCATCAAGCGTTGTTCAGGCTCTTATCAATCAGTATGGCGTAGAGCCGAAGCGTCTTACTGCCGGTGGACGTGGCGAGTTCAACCCTGTTACATCTAACGATACTGAGGTTGGCAAGCAGCGCAACCGCCGCACTCAGATTATCATCACTCCGAAACTCGACCAGTTCATGGACCTTATCGACAAGGCTCCCGAGAGTGCTGAATAATCAGAACATTAGAACTTAGATAATATAATCATAAGGTCGGACATACGGCAGGCGCCGTTTGTCCGGCCTTTTTCTTTTTTATATCCTTTTCATAAATGCCCTAGGCTTTCTGCCTTTTGTCTTTTTCCTATAGTATTTGTTTTTGCTTTTTGGGAGATTGCTGTGCAGTATGCCTACGTGTCTCTGCATCATCTCAATATGTTTTCATGTTATTTTTGTGCTCTTGCTGCCGTTTTCGTGTTAAGTTTCTCATTTCTTTCCTTGCCGTTTATTGCTTGCGTTGGAGTATGTGGTGCGGATGTTGCTCAAAACTCATTGGTTTTCATTCAAAAAAGCGGCCGTTTTTGCTTCAAAAGTGGCCCGTTTTCGGGGTGAAAACAATAGGTTAATGATTTAAAACTTATTCATGCGGTTTTACTTTCACTATTTGCGCTTTGGGCGTTTAGTTTTGCCTGGTTGAAATAAAATCAGATCAGTTTCCTTACACTTTTTCGTGCTTTTCTTTTTGATGCTTTGTCTTGTCCTTGTCGTTGTGCTTTTCGGACTTCTGTTCAGATGTCCGTTATTGTTCTTCCGGCCTGCGCACGCGTAGACAAAAGATACTGTCAACGCTGCGCAGGCCGGAAGCCTTTTTCTTCAGTATTATCTGTTCATCACCTTCCAGGTCTTTCCGTCCTGTACGATAATCATTATTCCTTTATAGTCTTTTGGCGAAGCTATTCTCTGTCCGTCAGCGGTGTATGCCTTGTATGGCTTCTGCATGTCCGGCGTGCAGTCAGCCGTTGTGCCGTCTATTCCCGTTGTCGTCCTTTTGCCTGTTATCGTCATTCTTTTTATTTCCCATGTTCCGGCCTCCGAGTCGTTGCTCTTGTAGTGGAACACTATGCTGATTTTCTTTCCGGCATAGCTGTTTAGTGATATCTCGCCCGAGTCGATAAACGTCCAGTTGTTGCCTGCCGGCCATGTTGTTCCGTCGAGTGCGGTTGTAGTTCCGTCGCATATTACTTCTACGCTGAATGTGCTTTCGGGCGACTTGCAGAAGTTTATTGCATGGTTAAATGTCAGTGTTGCCTCGCTGAATCCTGTAAGGTCTATTTCAGGAGAAGTCAGCGTTGCTTCTGCCGCGTATGCCCTGTTGTTGGCATATCCTGTGCCTTTCCATCCATATTTCGTGTCTCTTATCCACACCTCAAATCCGCTGTATGGTTCGCTTATGTTCTTTGCCGTGAAGCTGCCGGTTTCTGATGTGAATGTTGCCTGATATATTGTTTCTTCCGTAGGAACGTCCGGATTGTCAGTATAGTCAGATGTCGTTACGGTGTTTTCCGGGTCGAAGGCATAGTCTATGCTGTCGCCCCATATATATTCCATGAGGTTTGGAAAGTCTACAAATGGATTGCGGTTGCCCTGAATCTTGTACACTTCGTTGTTGCGCTCCACTTCAGTCTGGTCAACGCCGTCGGTCTTGGCCCACTCTATATATAAGGTGTATGCCCATTCGCGCAGGGTGGGGTAGTCTCCTTGCTGAAGTATCTGCAGGGCCTGCGTGCCCGACCATGTAAAGTCCTGGTATGCCGTAGCCATATACATATATCCTCGCGCAAAGTCGCCTTTCCATTTGTCTGCCGGCTCCCACAGCTTATATCCGTTGCTGCCCGTGCCCACCTTGGTGCATCCGTTGTCGGTGCTGGCGTTGTTAACCTTTCCCATCGGGTAGTTCGATTTTGCCGAGTTTATCTTCTGTTCCGACGGCATCAGGTTATACAGGTCTTTGTATGCCTGGTTTTCGCTTCCGCCCCACCAGCTTTTCGGGAAAGAGTGCTCTATGTTCATGCCGCTTACAGCCTGACCTTTGTTGCCGAAGTATCTTTTGTCGTTGCTGTAGCGGTCAACCACCTGGCCGTCGTCCAGGCGGTCTGTCGTGTAGAAGCCTTCCCATGTGCGTCCTGAGCCCGAGCCGTATTTTAGCACGGTGGCATTCTTTATTATGTTATGTACTGCCGTTTTCAGTTCGGCTCCCTTCTTGCCTTTCAGCGAACTGTAATAGTTTTGCGGAATCTGTGCTATTGCGGCTGTTGCCGTCAGCATGGCCGTTGTTATGGCCGCGATAAAAAATTTTCTCATGTCTTTCTTAATGCAGGTTTTTAAATTTAGACAAATCTTCTGTTTGTAAATACTTGTATTATGAATTTTGCAAATGTATCGAAATATTTTTTAATCATACAACCTTTTCCTCTATTTTTATTCATTATTCTAAATCTGTCGTCTTGTATTCGCCCGTGTTTCCGTTTTCTTTTTTGCCGTCATGTAAGGCTGTGTCAACGAAAAGCAGACGGCTATACTCTCAAGATAAAATAATAAGGCGCCTGAGAGCGTCTGTCCGGTTGCGGAATTTAGCGCGTCTGCATCCTAATGGCAGATTGGCTGCATCATACACTTTAATATTATTTTCATGATTCCTCCTTTTCGTGGCAATGCATTTAATGGTTTTTATTCCTGTCCTTTTGGAGAAGTTTGTCTTTCATGCCATTTTCTCAGTCAGAATGGGGTTTTAAATCATATATACAATATTTTACTTTTGTCCTGTCCGATTTTTTGTTTGAATGTGTTGTTTGCGTTTTCGCTTTTTGCCAATCTTCATGCTTCCTGATTTTAGTTTTGTCTTTAATTTTTGCCATCGTCCTTTGGTTTTTGCCATTGGCGTATAATTTTCATCCATCTTTGCCTGTTTTATTTCCCGTTCCTGTGTCATAAGTCTGCCTATTTATTTTGTAAAATATAATAATGTGAATGGTGTAAGATTGGCACTCAATATGTAAACGACTGTTAAAATCAGTCTAAAATTAAAACTTTTTTCAGAAAAC
>ERZ779643.1513-NODE-1513-length-15467-cov-2.161757_pt1 | contig 15467 bp, 17 predicted proteins | sample MGYA00511564_ERZ779643 | MGnify/ENA primary metagenome ERZ779643 (study PRJEB29588, sample SAMEA2147114) | human gut metagenome | biome: human gut; feature: human-associated habitat; material: faeces | place: Denmark | collected 2008/2010 ... | reverse complement strand
GGCTGATTTGGTAATATTTAATGAATGTCCCATTTTAATCACATAAGCAGCAACAGCAAACAAACCGTATAACAAGAATCTACGAATCTTGGCTATACAATTCCGGAAACCAGAGGCAGCATTTACCGAATCTTGTAACAAGATACCGGGCTATATCACAAACAAAAAGCTTTTTTAAAATACTCCCAGGATATATAAGCAACATTACACAAACAAAAGCATTTACTTATCTTCAATAGACCAGCTTCACATTGTCAACCCAAAGCGTATTTCCGGGAGAACCGATAAAAGCTCCCCCATGACTGGACGAAAATTGCAGTATCATGTGGGTAGGATTCTCATTGGCCTCCGCCCATCCTGTTTCTTTAATCAAGACACTTTCTCCCTTACTATTTCTAGTATAATCCCTCTCTCTCAACCCCATTGTTTCATGATTATAAGACGGATGCTTGGTTATATCACCATACAGCACTTCATAAGTAGCACCATTCACCCAACCATCCGAGTCCTTATCATACTTCACCACCATAGTTCCTACCCTCTTCGCAGTAATATTTCCTTCAGCGTCCTCCATACGTTTTTGCAAAAAGAAAACAGTTATCGCACAATCCTGCCCTGCCACCTGACCTTTCTTGCTGAAGCCTGTCAACCGGATACGATCTTTCTCACCAGACATCTTTACCTTATAATCATAACGGACAGCTTTGGGACGTTGGGTAAAAGGAACTCCCCAATTCATATTCTTCTCAGCATTCTTGGTTCCTGTTATAGGCTCCAGCATATCACCTAAATAAATGGATCCGGCTGCCAATACAGTAATATTCACCATTCCCAATACCTTGACGCTCTCTATATGCGTTTCCAGACGAGCACAATATCCATTGTCCCGTTTGTCCCTGTAAACAGAATTATTTGTTTTAACAATGCCCACTACCTTAGCCATCACATTAGAGGTTCCCCAAGGAGACCCTCCCATATTTTTATAAGGTTTGTTACCATCTATTTCCTTTGTAGGGCCTATCTCATAAAGAAGTTTGGTATTGCCGCCTATAACACCGGACTCATGAACCTTACGGATTATCCACTGATCCATATCTCCGTATTTTATAGGCACCACCTTTTCCTGGGCAAAGCCATACAGCGGTGCTATAGCCAAAAGAGCAGCGACCGATAATCTGCCATAATATTTCATACCCTTAGTTTTTATTGTTGTTTAGAACCGACAAAGCTATAAAAAAAAGCGGCAACTTCACAGTTGCCACTTTTAATAAAGAAAAATAGACTATATTTTCTTCTTAATTTACCAAAAAGAAATCATTAATATACTCTATATAGTAACCATGCCTTTTGGAAATCGTCACGGTTAGGATATTTTGCCTTAAACTCCTCCTTTGCCTGAGTAGCCTGCGCACGGTCATCATATGAAGATGCTATAACGCGATACATATTTCTTTCAGCATTATAAACCACTTTGGCATTATAACCTTGACCATCCAAATATTGTTTCAAACCTTCTGCATTCGCTTTCACACCAAAGCTACCACATACTACGCTATATGCTTTTAAGCCGTCACCTGAAACCAATTCTACTTTCTCTTCGCGAACCGGACCGGCAACAGGAGCAGTTGTCACGGGGGCAGATACTACCGGAGCAGCTTCAACCGGAGTCGCTTCTACCTGATCGGCAGGAGCTTCAGCCAATTCCTGTTGTTTTGCCTTTTCATAAGCCTTCTTGTAAGCACTTTCGCTAGATTTACATGAGGAAAATGCCAAGGCTACGCACAATCCCATACCCAACACAACTAATTTTTTCATGATTACTCAATCTTTTATAAATTAATACTCTAGTTTAATTCCATTATATTGGTGCAAAAGTAGCAATATATCAACAGCTTTCACAGCAAGAACGGAGTTAAATTTAGTTAATCAGAGAAGAATCTCCAATTTCTATTCAAAAATAGACAAAATAAACAACAACATTCAGTTTTATTTGTTAGATTTGTAAGGTACAAAAAACAAAAAACTATGAAAGGATTAAGTATTTTAGCTGCATTCCTAGGCGGAGCCGTAGTTGGTGCAGCAGCAGGTATTTTATTTGCTCCTGAAAGCGGAGAAGACACTCGTAGCAAAATTGCTGATGCTTTACGTAAAAGAGGTATCAAATTAAGTCGCACAGATATGGAAAATCTGGTCGATGAAATTGCAGCCGAGGTAAAAGAATAAGCAACGCCCACAAAAGTGTATTGTCATTCCGGATACAAGTCCGGAATGACAATAATTTTTAAATCAAAACTCCACGCATGTTTGCAAACGATAAAAATATAGATAATCTGCAACAACTTCTGGCAGAGCTTAAAAAGTACGCAGAGTTACAAAAGGATTATGTAAAATTACATTTAGTAGAAAAACTTACTATACTGATATCAACCCTCATCCTTGTCTTTATATTATTGATATTAGGTATTATCGCACTTTTCTACTTGTCATTTACATTGGCCTATGTACTCGCACCTCATGTAGGCGGGCTTATGGCCAGTTATGGAATCATTACCGGATGCATTATTCTGCTGATTCTGTTAATCGTTTTATTCCGCAAACGGCTGATTGTCCAGCCTATGGTAAATTTCCTTGCCAACCTGCTTTTAAATGACAACTGATTATGAAAGAGAATACTCCTAATAAAACGCCCATCATCACTTTGGAAGTGATAGCACAACGAAAAGCTGAGAAGTTGGAAGAAGTACAGCAAGCTAAAAAAGAAATGGTACAAACCATACATGAACTTTTTGCGCCTGTAGAACACAAAGGAGGCGTAGAAGGCATTATGCAACATATCAATACAGGAATCGCCGTTTATGACGGAGTACGGACCGGTATCAAGATCATGCAAAGAATCAGAGGATATTTCCTGAAAAAGAAGAAATAACTTAGTATTAACCACAACATTTTATCCACATGAAAAGACAGCTACTAGGTGTGGCGGCAATTTTGTTGTCAATTTCCACGTATGCACAGGACAATCCATTATGGATGCGTTATTGTGCCATTTCTCCGGATGGAACCACCATCGCATTCACCTATAAAGGTGACATCTACACAGTACCCTCTACAGGCGGCAGGGCCAGTCAGATTACAACCAACCCTGCCCACGACACCAAACCTATCTGGAGTCCTGACGGAAAAAAAATTGCTTTCGCATCAGACCGCATGGGAAGTATGGATATTTTTGAGGTAAACAAGGAAGGGGGTATCCCCAAAAGATTAACTACCCATTCGGGTAATGAAACACCGGTGGCTTATAAAGATGCCGGACACATTCTGTTTCTAGCCAATATAATGCCAACAGCAGAAGACGCACAATTCCCCTCCGGACAATTCCAACAAGTATATGAAGTTAATACCGAAGGAGGACGCCCTGCCCTCTTCTCTTCCATGCCGATGGAAGATATCAGTATCAATCACACAGGTAATACTTTGCTCTACCATGACAAAAAAGGATATGAAGATCCTTGGCGTAAACATCACACTTCATCCATTACCCGCGATATTTGGCTGTGTTCTCTGAATGGAAACCGTACCTTTCGCAAACAAACTGCTTTCAATGGTGAGGACCGCACTCCCGTTTGGGCTTCAGATGATAAATCATTCTATTATTTAAGTGAGGAAAAAGGCTCATTTAATATTTTCAAACGTGATATTGACGGTAATACATCCAAACAAATTACCAACCATACCAAACATCCGGTACGCTTCCTGAGTGCCGCCTCCAATGGAACATTATGCTATGGATATGATGGCGAAATCTACACGGTAAAAGAAGGTGCCATTCCGCAAAAAGTTCAGATTTCCATTGTCACCGACAAGAACGACAAAGATCTCATCCGCCAGATTAAGCGTAGCGGAGCAACAGAAATATCCCTTTCACCCGATGCAAAAGAAATTGCTTTTGTACTACGCGGAGATGTATATGTCACATCAACAGAATACAGCACCACCAAACAAATCACCAATACTCCGCAACAGGAACGCGATATTCACTTTTCTCCGGACGGAAGAAGTATTGTTTACGCTTCCGAAAGAAACGGATTATGGCAGATTTATCAAACCAGTCTAGCTAAAAAGGAAGAAAAACAGTTCGCTTACGCAACCGATATCAAAGAGGAAAGACTGACCAATTCGGATATCACTTCATTCCAACCTCAATACAGTCCTGACGGCAAAGAAGTAGCCTTTCTTGAAAACCGTACTACCATCCGTGTTCTGAATCTGAAATCAAAAGCTGTACGAACCGTCATGGATGGCAACTATGAATATTCATACAGCGACGGTGACCAATGGTATCAATGGAGTCCGGACAGCAAATGGATTCTTACCAACTACATAGGTATTGGCGGATGGAATAACAAGGATGTTGCACTGGTCAACGCATCTGGTAACGGAGAAATTCATAATCTGACCGAAAGTGGATACAGTGACGGCAATGCCAAATGGGTATTGGATGGAAAAGCCATGATTTGGGAAAGTGACCGCGCAGGATTCCGCAGCCACGGAAGCTGGGGCGCTGAAGCGGATATCTACATCATGTTCTTCGACTTGGACGCATACGACCGTTTCAGAATGAGCAAGGAAGAGCTTGCCTTACTGGAAGACTCGGAAAAGAAAGACAAAGAGAAGAGTGAAGAGAAAAAGAAGGCTGATAATAAAAAAGATAAAAAGAAAGACTCCAAGAAAGAAGATGACAAGAAGGAAGTAAAACCACTGGTTTTCGACCTTGAAAACAGCCGTGACCGTGTGATTCGTCTAACTGTAAATTCTTCACGATTGGGAGATGCTGTATTAACTCCGAAGGGTGACAAACTATATTATCAAGCAGCCTTCGAAAGCGGATATGATTTATGGGAACACGATCTTAAAGAAAACAAGACTAAAATCGTCATGAAAAAAGTCGGTGGCGGAGCCCTGCTTCCTGATAAGAAAGGCGAGAATCTGTTCCTTTGCAGCCAAGGTGGTATCAAGAAAGTCACTGTCAGCAGTGGTGAAACCAAACCTGTAGAATTCGAAGCTTTCTTCGACTACCAACCCTATGGTGAACGCGAATATATTTTCGATCATGTATGGCAACAAGTAGAAGATAAATTCTATGTAAAAGATCTGCACGGAGTAGATTGGAAAGGCTATCACGAAGCATACGCACGCTTTCTTCCATACATCAATAACAATTATGATTTTCAGGAAATGCTAAGTGAAATGCTGGGTGAGTTAAACGGTTCACACACCGGAGCACGTTACTACTCAAACGGTCCTACACTATCCACAGCGACCCTAGGAGTATTCTATGACGAAACTTATGATGGTGACGGGCTAAAAATTAAAGAAATATTAGCAAAAGGTCCATTTGCCGTGAAAAAAACGGATGTTACTCCTGGTTGCATCATCGAGAAAATTGACGGCAAACCTATCGTAAAAGGACAAGACTACTTCCCGCTACTGGAAGGCAAAGCCGGAAGAAAAGTGTTACTGGCCATATATAATCCGGCTACCGGCAAACGTTTTGATATCACCATCAAAGCTATCAGCATGGGCGAACAAAGTAACTTGCTGTATAAACGTTGGGTAGAACGTTGCCGCAATATAGTCGATAAATTATCCGAAGGCCGCATAGGCTATGTACACGTAAAAGGTATGGACAGTCAAAGTTTCCGCGAAGTATATAGTGAAGTATTGGGACGCTGCCGCAACAAAGAAGCTATTATTGTAGACACACGCCACAATGGAGGCGGATGGCTACATGATGACTTGGCCACTTTATTAAGCGGCAAGGAATATCAGCGTTTCGTTCCACGCGGACAATACATAGGCAGCGACCCATTCAATAAATGGCTCAAGCCATCCTGCGTATTGGTATGCGAGGACAATTACAGTAACGCACATGGCTTCCCATGGGTTTACAAGGAATTAAAGATAGGCAAACTGATTGGCGCACCGGTTCCGGGCACAATGACTGCCGTATGGTGGGAAAACCAAATCGATCCGAGCATTGTGTTCGGTATTCCTCAGGTGGGTTGCATGGATATGCGTGGACAATATGCAGAAAATCACCAACTTTCTCCAGACATTGAAGTTTATAATACTCCAGAAAAGGCATTGGCAGGTGAAGACCAGCAGTTGGAAGCAGCCGTACAAGAAATGCTGAAAACAATAGGGGAAAAGAAATAAAACAATCCCATCCTGATAAAAAAGAAAAAAGACAGATGCGAAAATATTTTCGCATGCCTGTCTTTTTTCTTGCTCTATTCACATCCGTCCAAGACAAAGATGGCTCATCCAACCTTTATAAAGCGATCATCCGATGAATATAAGACATACGCTTTATATCCGTCGGACGATATTATCAAAAGGAAACAATATGAAATAGTTCTTGATCAGAAGAAAGATTCTCAAGCCTCCTTCGCTCTTTTTTCCCAAAGACGAGTCATATCTTCCAAAGTCTTTCCTTTTGTTTCAGGAACCATCTTCCACACAAACAGAGCTGCAAGCACACAAATCACGCCATAAAGCCCATAGGCAAATACCGGACTGAATTCATACATGGCAGGAAAAGTGGAAGAAACCAGATAATTGAATATCCACTGGAAAGCTACAGCGATAGCCACTGCCTTGCCGCGGATAGTATTCGGAAATATCTCTGCAATCAACACCCAGCAGATAGGTCCCCATGACATCATAAAAAATGCAGCATAAACAATGATGGAAAGAACAGGAAGAATACCTCCCACCTGAAACTCATCACAAAATGCAACACAGAATGCACCTACAGCCATACCAATAGAACCAACAATCAACAAGGGTTTACGTCCCATCTTCTCTACGGTAAAGATGGCAATCAATGTAAAGAGAATATTAACTACCCCCATTACCACAGTCTGCATCATACCATCACCACCGCCACCGATTTTCTCAAAAATACGCGGTGCATAATAAAGCACAGCATTAATACCGATAGCTTGCTGAAATACAGAAAGCAAGATACCGACTACAATAACTGTCAACCCGTATGTAAGCAGTTTCTCTGTTTTCTCGGAAGTCACAGCCTTTATTTCAGACAAAATAGTTTTAGCCTTATCTGTTCCATTTACTTTTTCAAGTACAGAAAACGCTTTATCATCCTGATGGGTCATAGCCAAATAGCGCGGAGTTTCAGGAACCAAAAACAATAAAATGCCAAATAATGCAGCCGGAACCGCTTCTGAACCAAACATATATCTCCAACCATCGGAAACAAGCACTTCATCCGGCATACCATCTTTAATCATATAATTCACAAAATAGACTACCAACATGCCAAAAATAATAGCAAACTGATTACAGGAAACCAATTTACCACGAATTTCGGAAGGGGCAATTTCGGCAATGTACATCGGACAAACAGCAGAGGCAAGTCCTACACCGATCCCCCCGATGATACGATAAAAGTTAAAAGCAAGGATCAATGCAAACGAAGTATCTCCTTTAGAGAAAAATAAAAATTCGGGATAATAAGAGCCTAAAGCAGACAGAAAGAACAATAAAGCAGCCAGACGCAACGAATTACGACGTCCTAGCCCCGAAGCAAAATAACCGGAAAAAGCACTGCCAATGACGCAACCTATCAATGCACTGGACGAGGTGATGCCGTGCATCACCTTGTCATACTGAAAATCAGTCGCGGTGAGGAAAAAGGCTTCAAGGCCTTTCTCGGCACCGGAAATCACTGCCGTGTCGTAGCCGAACAACAGTCCGCCCAAGATGGCTACGGTGGTAATGGAGTACAAGTACAGTCTGTCTCCTTCTTGTGTCAAATTCATGATGATTCGTTTGATGTTAAATTAATAAATTTCATTATGTTCGTCCGGACTGAACGACTTGCCCATGCCGTGCAGTTTGTTGTACAACTTACGGTCGAATTTGTAGTACCGCGCGGCCCGGTGGGCTACGCCGGTCTGGAATTCTTCCAGAGGAAGCACATATTTCATTTGGGCAATCCGTTTGTGGAAATTGCGAACGTCGAATTTCCGGTCATATATCGTTTCGTAAAGTGTGCGGAGTTCGGCTGCGGTGAATCTCTTGGGGAGAAGGTCGAACAGGGCAGCGGGCTGCGTCTGCACGTATTGCCGCACGAACCATAGGGCTTCGCCGATAATCTGGTTGTGGTCGAAAGCCAAAGGGCAGAGCGCATCGATGTCCGTCCAACAGGCTTCGTAGCGGTCGGACAAATGGGTAAGTTTCTTGTCGATTTTTACCATCGTCAGGTAGGTGATGGTGACGATGCGTTCCACTTTCTGGTTTAATTGGTGGAAGCGTTCCAGCCATTTGATGTCTTTCGGATTGTTGGTCCGATTTTTAGAGCCGAACGCCCTGAACTGTATGAGGTGAAGCTCATTCAGTCCTGTCAGTTCATAGAGAACCCGCTGTGCCGCCTCGTCCAGGTCTTCGTCATTGTAAATCAGACTGCCCGGCAATTTCATGTTATTATAGTAGCCGCTTTCTTCGTGGCCGGTCTGCTTTACGAGAAGCACTTTGAGATGTTCGCCGTCAAAACCTAATACGACACAGTCAACAGAGACGTGAGGATTGATCATTTCATCGACGCGTAGGGGATTTTTCATCGTATTGTCGTATTTTGCATACAAAGATAGTATGGCGGGAGGGGAATGGGAGATACCTTTTTTATGTTATATAACATATAATCAAGGGGCTTCGGGACTACTTTTCATCTTTAGTATGATAAGGTACGGGGTTTTACCTGATTCCGGAAAAATGTACGGGGCATATCTACTGTACGATTTGATGCGGGAGTTTTTTTCTTGGATACAGATAATCAGTTTTTTATCGTTCGCAACTTTGCTCTCGGAGCGTAGGGTACAGTTTTCTCCGGCAGAAATGCGGCATACGCTTTCACCGGAAAGGGAATTACAATAAGTCTTGGCTTTAAAAAAAGTTAAGCCGAGAGTGGTTCGGGCGGCTTCCTTTCGTGAGCGGCAGGCGGTGAAGGAGGAAATAGAATCGTAGAGTACGTTTTATTTTACACCAAAGAAGGGTTTTCTTTTCTGCGCCAAACGAAAAATCAATCTCAGCCGAATGATTTTTCGTTTGGCTGAGATTGATTTTTCATTCTCAGCAGATTTTTTTGTCCATCTCAATCAGTTGAAAACCAATGCTATGCAGAATGCAGTTCTTTTGTCTGAAATCCTTATATTCCGTATCCCCTGCGAGGTGCATGTCCGGCAGGTGTACCCGTTTCCTTTAGGGGTGAAAACGAAAGCAGGCAGAAAGGTCTTGTGAACCCCTCTGCCTGCCATATCCCTCTCTTACGGAGTATTTTTGATGATGTTCCGTAGATTATTGTTTGCCTCCGGCTTTCCAGAAATTTTCTTCTTTCTCTATTTTTGCTTTCTGAGCCTTATATTCGGCATTGGCCTTTTCGTACTCTGCGTTCTTACGCTGTACTTCCTGAATCTTCTCTTTCAGACGATTGGCAGAACCTGAGATGCTGACGTCCTCCTGAGCAGCTTTCGTACAATACGAGATAGCCTCTGAGAAGTTTTTGGATGAGGCCAGAATCTGTGCGCGCACCAAATGAGCCTTTCCCGTAATACCTGCGTTGTATTGTACGGCTTTGTCCAGATATGAAAATGCCTTGGCGGAGTCTCCCGTTTTAGACACGGCATTGGCAATCTTCAATGCAATGGCCGCTTTAGTTTGGTCGGTGGGGCATAATTCAAGGGCTTTATCAAAGTATTGCACCGATTCGGCCACTTTTCCGTCTTTGTAGTATTTCTGTGCCGTACCGATGGCCGATTCGTAGCTCGGTTCGATGTTGTAAGCGTATTCTGCTGCCTTGAAATAAATGTCGGTATCGTCGCAATCATTAGCAGCCAATAAGGTCAGCGCTGATTTCAGATAAGCCAGATTCGTTTTGTTTTCTTCGATTTTCGGACCGAAAATAGCAATAAGTTGCTCGCGGTCGGCAGCTTTGGACTGGGCAAACAAGGTTTCGATGCGGTTCAGTGTCGGGTCGTACTGTGCCACGATCTTTTGAGCCGCTACGGAGTCTGTCGCTTCGTTGGCCAAGCTCAACATGCCTTGGCAAGCTTCGCGACTTTCCATATAATCTTTCAGGAACTGCTCGCGGAAAGCGGTAGAGTCGGCCATGTATCTTTGATATGAGATTTCAAAGAATTTGTCCAATACGAAACCGGGGACCTCTTTTGCGCCATCCTTATTAATAAGGTCTATACCCTCGCGGAACATGGTGTAGGCCTTGTCCAGCGAATAACCGTCGGCCACACCCGCACCGTAGTAAGCATAGTCGAAAGCCTTACGGGCCAGGATGTCACCCTTTGTGGCACGCTTGTCTGCCTTCGTAAAAGAATTGAGGGCATCCATGTGCTTCAGACGCGTGTCATATAAGTTCATCAATTCGTTGAAGTATGCCTTTTTCTTCGTCATGTCCTGCTCTTTGACCAGTACGTTGGCCAAAATCATGGCACCATAGGCATACGTGCTCACTTCGGCGCACGGAGCCATCGTGAACACGGCTTTCCAGGGCTCGTACGCCCCTACGTAATCCTGGGCTTTGTAGCTGTCTTTGTAGGCTACGATATTACCTAAGGTCGTGATACTGTCTTGCCCATGTCCAATACGGTCGTACACTCTCGTTCCTTCGTATTGAGCCATAGTCGGTACACAAACAGCCGTTAAACCAAGAACCGTTGCAATTTTTGTAAATTTCATTTTTATCCTTCTTTTAGCTGATTCAACAAATTTTGTTCTTTTAATTTGAGTCGAATAATCTTGCGCAAAAATACAAAAAAAATTGTGCCGTAAAGACCATTTGTGAGAAAAAACAATGGTTGAAAATGGATTTTCTGATTAATTATGTTTTTTCACGAAGAATACTTGTCGGGGGAAACAGAAAAAGTGCGCGGAAAAGAGGTGGTTTGAATTCTTTTTTGCACTTTTGCATATAAAAATACGACTATGTTGAATTTGGATGATTTTTACAGGGCCAGGTATGTCTTGAGCAATGTGGTGCGTCGGACGGATTTGATTTATGCACCCAAAATCAATCAGGAAAGTGAGATTTACCTGAAACCCGAAAATTTGCAGGTGACCGGCTCTTTCAAGCTGAGGGGAGCTTGTTATAAGATATCGCAGTTGGGCGATGAGGAGAAGGCCAAGGGCGTGATTGCCTGTTCGGCTGGAAACCATGCTCAGGGAGTGGCGCTCGGGGCCGCCAAATACGGCATTAAATCTTTGATCTGCTTACCCGAAGGGGCACCGATCAGCAAGGTGGAGGCCACACGTCGGTTGGGAGCCGACATTTGTTTGGTACCCGGCGTATACGATGACGCCTACCGTAAGGCTTTGGAACTGCGTGATGAATTCGGGTACACCTTCATACATCCTTTCGACGACGAGAGGGTGATAGCCGGACAAGGAACAATCGGTTTGGAGCTGATTGAACAGTTGCCGGACGTGGATACGGTGATTGTACCGATAGGAGGCGGAGGGTTGGCCAGTGGGATCGCCTTTGCCATCAAGACTTTGAATCCGAAAATAAAGGTGTATGGCGTGCAGGCCTGTGGAGCGCCCGGCATGTTGCAGAGCCTCGAGCACCAGAAGATAGAATGCCTGGATGCTGTGTCTACGATTGCTGACGGAATAGCGGTGAAAGAGCCGGGGGAACTTACTTACCGGACGTGCAAACAGTATCTCGACGGGGTCGTGACGGTGACGGAAGATGAGATATGTGCCGCGATTCTGGCTTTGATAGAACAGCATAAACTGATTGCGGAAGGAGCCGGAGCCGTCAGCGTGGCTGCCGCCATGTTCAACAAGGTGCCCGTAAAAGGGTGCAAGACCGTTTGTGTAGTGAGCGGCGGAAATATCGACGTGACGATATTGAGCCGCGTGATTAACCGCGGGCTTTCCAAAAGCGGGCGGATATACACCTTTTGCGTGGAACTGGACGATAAACCGGGGCAGTTGTTTGTGGTCAGTCAGATTGCCGCGTCGGTGGGGGCGAATATCATCAGCGTGTATCATGAGCGGAATGACGATACGTCCAACGTCACGGCCTGTTGGTTGCGTGTCCAGGTGGAAACCCGTAATGCGGAACATGTACATGAACTCCAGCTTGCATTGAAGAATGCAGGTTTAAAACTAATATAAATAAAAAAAGATTTTATGAAAGCTTTACACACGAAATCGGCACCTGCTGCCATCGGCCCTTACAGTCAGGCCATTGAAGTGAATGGATTTGTTTTTGCTTCCGGCCAGATACCTATTGATCCGGCTACCGGAGAATTTGTCGAAGGCGGTATCAAAGAGCAGACCCGTCAGGCGTTGACAAATGCCGCCCATATCATGGCGGAAGCCGGCATCGACTTGTCGCATGTGGTCAAGACTACGGTCTTTTTGGCAGATATGGCAGATTTTGCCGCTATGAACGAAGTATATTCCACTTTCTTTAAAGAACCTTTTCCTGCACGTTCGGCAGTTGCCGTAAAGGCATTGCCTAAAGGTGCGTTGGTGGAAGTGGAATGCGTGGCCGTCAAATAAGGCTGGCTACTCATTACAACCGGGAAACTTTCTAATAATGATCGTAATGTGTGATTTCGGGAGTTTCCCGGCTTGTATTTTCTTCGAAGCGGCTGCACAGCCGTTTGGCTTCGGCCACGTAGCGTTCGCCGGTCCAGTTGCATTCACAGATAATGGGGTTTTTCATCCATTGCATGTATTTGCCGTGCTTACAGTTGTAGCACTTTACCATTTTGTCTTTATTGCCAGCCATAATACTCTTTTATGATATGCGATGGAACTTCTCGGGAATATTCTTGCGATTGCTTTGCAGCACTAAGGAGTCTGGTGTCAGTTTCAAAATGTCCAGTGTGTCGTTTCTCGTTTCCGCTCCGTGTACGCCTTCGCTTTCCCGTAACAGAATTAATTTGCAGTTGTACAGACTCCATTGGTTGTACTTATATGGGCCGGTGGCTAAAGACCGGGCTTTACCGTTCATCTCCAATTGGAATCCGTGTTGTTTGTCAGTGTCCGATTGCCATTTCCTTTGGGCGAGTTGGTTGATGTTCAGAGCCACGTTTACACTTTGGTTGTCGTCGCACGTCGTAATGGCATATTGGTCGGTGTAGTTCGCTATTTCGCCCAATATACGTCCCGGTTCCCCTGTTTTTTCGTTGGTTTTGTTTAACGCCAGTGTGTCGCCGTCGTCGGTAATAAGCTCAAGACTGCTCATTCCCGTGCCTTCTCCCAAATGACCGTAGAAAGCCGTGTCGGGCGGATAAACCGTCACAGAATCATTCTCCTCCATATAGTCTTTGCTTTGTTGTCCACCGGTACATCCCGCCAAGAGACTTGCAGCGACTGCCATTGAAAGCAGAGGGTATATCAGACCTTTTCTCATGTGTTTTATGCTTATTTGTGAATACTGACTTACAAATATACTAATTATTCAAAAAAGACCGGTCTTATTCTTGTTTTATTTATCGTATTCGACATTTCTTCGCTATTTTTGCGTGCGTTGGCATGATGTTTGAAGCGTTGTTTTTACAAAACCATTTAATAAATATAATATGTATTGGATTCTTTTTATCGGTATTGCCTTGGCCAGTTGGTTGGTACAGGCTAATTTGAAGAACAAGTTCGAAAAGTATTCGAAAATTCCTATCGACGGAGGATTGACCGGACGTGATATCGCCGTGAAGATGTTGCATGACAACGGGATATATGACGTGGAAGTGGTAAGTACGTCGGGGTCGCTGACCGATCACTACAATCCGGCCAACAAGACGGTCAATTTGAGTGAGGATGTGTACGATACGTGTAGTGTGGCAGCGGCGTAGCTGCACACGAATGCGGCCACGCCGTGCAGCACGCCCATGCTTATGCCCCGTTGAAGATGAGGAGTAGTCTGGTGCCGGTCATTTCTTTTGCTTCCAATTGGATGATGTGGGTATTGCTCATCGGGATGTTTACGCTGAATGTGTTCCCTCAAATCATGTTGTTCGGAATCATCTTGTTCGCTGCCACGACCTTGTTCAGTTTTATTACCTTGCCGGTAGAAATCGATGCAAGCCGGCGTGCCGTCAAATGGCTGAGCGAGGCCGGTGTGACGAATAACCGGAATTATGGGGCTGCCGTATCGGCCGCGTATACTTATGTCGTAGCGGCTTTAGGTTCTTTGGCCACCTTATTATATTATATCATGATCTTCCTCGGTCGTCGGGACTAAAAAGCCGAGGGTATGTTTTTAACAGTAGTATTACTTTTAGTCGGCATCGCGCTTGTATTGCTCAGTGCCGACAAGTTGACGGACGGTGCGACCGGTTTGGCGCGGCGGTTCAACGTGACTGAAATGGTGATAGGCTTGACGGTAGTGGCCTTTGGGACGTCGTTGCCGGAGTTTGTGACCAGTTTTATGTCGGCGTTGAAAGGAAGCAGTGAGATTTCTATCGGTAATATAGTGGGAAGCAACACATTTAATGTATTGATGATTGTGGGGTGTTCGGCTTTGGTCAGTCCCATTGTCATTAGCAAGTCTACTATTCACAAAGACATTCCGTTTGCTATTTTAGCCACGTTGTCCCTTATCGTCGTATCATTGGATGCGGTGTTGGACGGCGGACAATTTGAGAATCTGATTTCGCGTACCGACGGATTGATGCTGTTAGGTCTCTTTGCCGTATTTATGTTCTATACGTTTTCCATCGCCCGTAACAAAGACGGTGCGGGCGAGCAGCCGCAGGCCTTGCAAATAGCTCCGATGTCCTACGGTCGTATATTCCTTTATGTCATATTGGGATTGGCCGGTCTTGTGTTCGGAGGAAACTTATTTGTGGATGCGGCTACAGAGATTGCGCTCAGTATGGGAGTAAGCGAAACGGTAGTGGGCTTGACTTTGGTGGCCGCCGGAACGTCTCTTCCGGAACTTGCCACTTCTATTGTGGCAGCCAGGAAGGGAAGTTCCGCCATTGCAATAGGGAATGTTGTGGGAAGCAATATTTTCAATATTTTCTTTGTGATGGGCTTTTGTGCGACCGTATCTCCGATGCCTGTGGGGAGTATTTCATATTTCGATTTAGGGCTTATGCTTTTAAGTATCCTGATTCTCTGGTGTTTCTCTTACACCAAACGGACGATTGAGCGTTGGGAAGGTGGAGTCATGGTGGCAGTTTATTTGGTTTATCTTGCTTATCTGATTCATCAGGCATAGAGGAAAGAAGAAACTTTTGTGAGTTTTATTGGAAAAAAGTGCTCCAAAGGCTTGCAAGTTTAAAGAAAAGGAGCTACCTTTGCATCGCAATTGAGGAAAACACCTGCTGAAAGGTAGGGAAATCCGAGGAAGCAAGGAAGTTTGGGTGAGTGGCTGAAACCACCAGTTTGCTAAACTGACGTGCGGGTTACCGTAC
>ERZ779643.1507-NODE-1507-length-15512-cov-5.201268_pt1 | contig 15512 bp, 14 predicted proteins | sample MGYA00511564_ERZ779643 | MGnify/ENA primary metagenome ERZ779643 (study PRJEB29588, sample SAMEA2147114) | human gut metagenome | biome: human gut; feature: human-associated habitat; material: faeces | place: Denmark | collected 2008/2010 ... | reverse complement strand
ATGGTTCCATCAGACATAGAATAAGCGATTAACACGAGGATCACTATCCCTGCAAGAGCGATAAAGCTCTTCATCGCTTCTTTCGGTCTGGTGAATAGTCTGATAATCGGGAATATTAATGCTGCAACAATAGCAACAGCAAAAAGGATATATGACCACCATAGCAATTGTTCCGTGTATATTGGGTTGGAGTATTGTGAGTTTGGAAGTTCACCCCCAAAATAAAATAACCCCAACAATACAACCGTAACGACGAACATTACGATGGTCAAGATATTTAATAATTTGGTTATTTTCTTTTTTTAAAACTAGAATAAGTGAAGAAAAATATAATATTGAAAAAGATATAATAAATAATAATTTTTCCATGTTATACTACCTTTCAATTAAATTTTTATATATTGTCTCTATTGTATTAAAATATGTTTTTTCGTCATTTATAACACTAAATTTTAACAATGAGTTTTTTTTGTATCTTCCTATATTATTTTTATGTAAAATATTAACAATATTTTTAGCCAGCTCAACATTATCTTCTGATAAATATCCGTTTTTATTATTTTCAACAATTTCTTTTAATCCGTCAACCGGAGTTGAAACTATAGGCAATCCTAGACATTGGGCCTCAAGTGCAACCATTGGTGTTCCTTCAAATATTGATGACATTATTAAAATAGATGAATTTTTCATAATTGGAAATGGATTAGATTGGAACCCACAAAAATCAACATTATTATTTAGACCACATATTTTAACTTTTTGTTTTATCTTTTCTTCTTCATTTCCAGTTCCAACTATTGCTACTTTTATATCACGTTTAAGCGTTTTTACTTCTTTAATAATTTCAATTAGTCTCTCGGGATTTTTAGGATATTCTAATCTTCCTAAAAATATTAAATCATATTTATTGTTACATTTCCATTCTTCCGCCTTCTTCTTAACTTCATTAGAATTTATTACATTAGGTAAAACAACGCTTTTTTTCTGAAGCATTGTTCTAAACTTATAACAGTTAATACAACTATCTGAAACATATATAACTTTTGATATCCTTTTTGAAAAGATGGTATATAACATTGATTTTAGATTAAAATTATTCATAACTGTATTATTACCATGTATATGTGATATAATTTTCACTTTTTTATAAAAAAGTGAAGCATAACAGCTTGCCTTATAATCATGGGCATGAATTATATCTGGTTTATATTCTTTAACAACTCTCCTTATTTCTCTAATTGACATTTGTTTTAACGGTAAAAATTTAACTTCCTTTTCGGCAAGAGACGACGCAATTTCTCCATCAGGTGAACAATATGCAAAATCATATTCATTTTTTAACAAATCAATTATAGTACAAACAACATTTTCTGCGCCTGAATATTTGTTACTTGCTAACAAATGAAGTACTTTCTTCTTTCTAAAATATATTTTCAACATATCTTCGCTAATTTTGGGTAATATATATTGATTAATTTTAATTAAGTTGTTTTTTTTAAACTTTTTTCTTGTGTTTGAACTGTTATATATTTGTTCTATTTTTTGAATAAAGTCATCCTTATCATTCAAATCTATTAAATATCCATTTACCCAGTCTTCTACTAAATCTCTATTTCCCCTACAATTACTTGCTACTATCGGAAGTCCTACATACATTGACTCTATTATATTGATAGGAAGGCCTTCTCTTTTACTTGTTGACACTGCTAAATCTGATATTTTTAATAGTTTAGGTATATCAGTTCTATATTCCAAAAAATGAACATACTTTTCAATGCTTTTTTCTTTTGACATTTTTTGATAATAACCATTTAGTTCATCTTCTCCAGGTAATAACAAATGTATGTTTTTATGTTTTTTAATCAATTCCTCCATTACTTCTATTAATAACCCTTGATTTTTATTTTTATCAAGTCTAGCAGGATATATCAAAACAAAATCATTTTCTTTTAATCCAAACGACTTTCTAAGTTCAAGCTTTTCACTTTTAGTCATAGTAAAATTAAACTTATCTTCATCAATACCAACACCTGGCACATATTCAACATTCCTACACTTTTTAAATTTCTTCTTAGCAAGCTCATAGTCTTCTTTATTAATAGTGATTAAAGTATCAGTATATTTAGATAAATATTTTTCTACCGGGTAAAAAAGCAACCAATTAAGTAATGGCGCTCCTTTATAAAAATGAAATCCATGTGCTGTATAAATCATTCTAGTATTTACTTTATTTCTTACTTTTTTATAAGCAAGCCTAGTAACAACACTACCCATCGGAGTATGCGTATGAACTATATCGAAGTTGTTATCTAATAAAATTTTTTTCATTTGCTTAATTGCTTTTAAATTATTTGTTTTAAATGGGTTTCTTTCAAAAGAAACTTTATGTTTAACATCACAAAAAGGGATAGTATCATCTGTATTAGTTGCAACATGAACTTCATATCCCTTTTCTTTAAACATTTTTAAATAAGGCAAATGAAAGTGTAATATATGTGAATCAACAGTTGCTGTAAATAAAACCTTTTTCATCAAGCACCACTCCCTACTAACAATGAATCATCTAACTCCTCGGATAAATTTGGCATAGTATCTGAAGTAACCTTTTTTTTCTTTTTCATATCTTTATAGTTAAACTTATAATATTCTTTTTTCCTAGGATTATTTTGTTTATAAAGTGCTTTAATCTCATCATGTATTGCAGATTTACTATTACTAAATCCTTCTCTTTTTACTATACATTTAATAGTTTTTAAAACAATCATTACATCCATTTTAAATGAAACATGTTTAACATAATATATATCTATATTAATTCTTTCTTTAATACTAAGATTATTTCTACCACTACATTGCGCAAGACCAGTTATGCCAGGCAACACATCTAATCTTCTCATTTGATGCTTATTAAAATTTTCTGCATACTCTAAAATCCAAGGCCTAGGTCCGATAAAAGACATATCACCCTTGATTATATTTATAAGTTGTGGAAGTTCATCTAAAGATAATTTTCTAATAACTCTCCCAACTTTAGTTACTTGATCTTCCTCACTTGAATTATAAACATCATTACTTGCACTCATGCTTCTAAATTTATAAAGTTTAAATGGCGCACCATTTTTACCACTTCTAATTTGTTTAAATATTACCGGTCCTCTTGAATCTAATTTAATCGCAACTGCTACTACCAAGAAAATAGGAGATAATAATATTAAAAGCACTACCGAAAACAAAACATCTATAACTCTTTTAATATACTTTGAATACATCCTACTTACCTTCTTTCTTGCTAAGAATAAAACCAAACAATAAGGCTACTACTGAAACAATTATTACTACTACCCATTTCCCTTTATATGAGGAATCTGCCTTAAATTCTTCTTTATCAATTTCTACTTTATCTGTTTTTAACACATTAACTTTTACTGTATATTCTTCTTTTGTATTTGAAGGTGATGTAACATTAATAATTACTTTACCATCTTTTAAATCACTTATTTTTTGACTTGATATTACAACCTTAGACTTTTCATCTTTTGGTACTGCAACTAAATCAAGTTCTTTAACATCTTCCTTAACATTAACCTCATATGTATATACATTATCTTTTAAATCTATATTAACTATCTTTGAAGTTATTCCTTTTAATAGATTACTCTCTTTTACACTAGTACTATTATTAGTGCTTGTCCCAATTGTAACTGTAAGTTCTACTGGATCTAATTTAGAAATATTACCAGATTTTGATGTTGCAGTTGCACTATTAAGTCTTATTGTTCCTTTATTTGCTTTTGCACTTTTTAAAATAGAAATCTCAATAGTTCCTAATTTAACTTGTCCTTTTTGTGCTTCACTAAATGTTAATGTATTTTTAGTTGTATTAGTTTTAAGTGTAATACCTTCTTCCGCTTTAAAAGTAGCTGGTACATCATAAGTAGTATATACAAGTGAAAAACTAACCTTAGTTGTTTCTTCTTTTAAATCAGCATACACATTAACTGTTGACTTTTCTCCTTTTGCTACTGTAAGTTCAGTATTATCAACACTAAGCGCACTAACTAAAGGCAGATTTATTAAAAAAACTACTAACAAGAATGCTATCCTTTTAACTATCTTCATACTATCACCATATTAAGTATATAATAAATAAAAGTCTATGGCAATAAAAATGTCGAAATTAGTCACATTTAGTCGTTAAAAAATCACGCCTAAATAAGCGCGATTCTTTCCTTAATTCTATCTGTACCTAATAATTTCATTATTTCATATAAATCTGGAGTTGTTGTTTTAGTAGTTAAAGCCACCCTAATAACCATACTAAAGTCTGCAATACTACCTTTATAATTATCGGGATTTAGCTTATACTCTTTCATATTAGCACAATATCCCATTTCTTCTGCTGCCTCTTTCATTTTATTAAACCAAGTATCCTTATCAAATGAAGAATCATAATATTTATCAAAATAAGTCTTTAATACATTTCTTACTTCTTCTATATCTATTCCATTGAATTCATAAGTCTTATCTTCTTTTATAAACAACTCATCATACATATACCAAATATAATTTTTTATATCAGAGTAAGTCTCATAATCTTTTCTAGGCTTTTTTTGACATCTTTCTATATTAATTATATTCATATAATATTCTTTATCTTTTTCAATTAACTCTTTTAGTTCTTCATCAAACTTATTTGCCCAATTAAGTGATCTTTCTAATAATTCCTCTTTAGTCATTTTAGATATTACATCACGTGATATATTATTTAATTTCTCTAAGTCAAATAATGCTCCCGAAGATGACATTTTCTTTGGAGAAAAAGTAAAATCTCTAAATGTTTTATCTGGATTATTAGTATGCCACTCTTCATAATTAGAATTAATTATAGTCATAAGTGCTTCAATTACTGCTTCTTCTGGATATCCTTTTTCTGTATAATAACTCATAGATGCTTCTGGGTCTTTTCTCTTACTTATTTTTCTTACAGAGTCTCCATCTCTTTTAATTATTAATGGAGTATGAATATATTTAGGTGGCTTAAAACCAAAAGCCTTAAACATTTCAATATGTTTAGTAACACTAGGTAACCATTCTTCTCCTCTTACAACATGAGTAGTATGCATCAAATGATCATCTACAACATGAGCAAAATGATAAGTAGGAAGCATATTATCACTTTTCATTATTACATCATCTATATCATTCTCACTTAAACTTAATCTACCCTTTACTAAATCCTCAAATACTATTTTATTATCAAAATCTCCATTAGATCTAAATCTTATAACATATGGAGTATTTGCTTTTATCTTTTCTATTTGTTCTTCAACACTTAACTTTCTACATTTAGCATATGACCCATAATAACCAGTTCTTTTCTTTCTTTCTTCTTGTTTTTGTCTCATCTCATTTAATTCTTCTCTTGTACAAAAACAAGGATAAGCCCTACCAATTTCAATTAATCTTTTTATATAAGCATGGTATATTTCTTTCCTCTCACTTTGAATATATGGACCATATTCTCCAACTATTTTTCCTTCATATTCATACTCATCTGGTACTATCCCATATTGATTTAGAGTCTTCATTATAAGTTCTACTGCAGTATCAACTTCTCTTGCTTTATCTGTATCTTCATTTCTTAAATAGAAAATACCATTAGAATTTTTAGCTAACACATAATCTATAAGTGCTTGAAAAAAACCACCTATATGTAAATACCCAGTTGGAGATGGCGCAAATCTTGTTACTTTCTCTCCTTCTTTTAAATTCCTTTCTGGATATAGTGCTTCATAATATTCAACATCATGCTCTAAATTTGGAAATATTAAATCAGCTAAATCTTTATTTGTCATTTTATTCACCTCAAAACTAGTTACATTATATAATATTTTTTAATCTTTTTAAATATTTTTTACAATATTTACTCTTATTAATGTATAATAAACTCTAGAAATTGGTGAAATATTATGAATGAAGAAAATTTAATTAAATATTATAATAAATTTAATGAAGATAAACGTCTTACTAGAAGACATGGTATAGTTGAATATATTACCACAATGAAATATATTCATAAATATTTAAAAACAAAAAAGAATCCAAAAATAATTGATGTTGGAGCTGGCACTGGAAAATACTCTATTACTTTACATAACGAAGGATATGATGTAACTGCAGTTGAACTAGTTAAACATAACTTAATGTATATTAAAAAAGCAAATCCTAATATAAAATCATATCAAGGAAATGCACTTAATATGAAAAGATTTAAAGATAAAACATTTGATATAGTGCTTTTATTTGGACCAATGTATCATTTAATAAGTGAAGAGGAAAAATTAAAAGCACTAAGTGAAGCAAAAAGGATATTAAAAGATGATGGAATTATTCTAATTAGTTACTATATGAATGAGTATTGTATTATAAAACATGGTTTTATTGATGGATATATAAAAAGTTCTATAAAAGAAGAATTAATAGATAAAGATTTTCATATAAAATCAAAAAGTGATGACTTATATTCAATGGTTAGATTAGAAGATATTAATAAATATAATAAATTATCAGGATTAAAAAGAAAAAAGATAGTCGCACAAGATGGACCATCTGATTATATAAGAAAGGTTATAAATTCTCTATCAGAAGAAGAATTTAATTTATTTATTGAGTATCATCTTAAAACTTGTGAAAGAAAAGAACTCCTAGGGGCAAGTAGTCACATATTAGATATAGTAGAAAAGAAGAAAGTTAAAGATGCTTAACTTTTTTTAATTGTGGGGAATACTTTTGTATAAAGTTATCAATTTCAAAAGCAGGTATTTCATCTACATTGTTATCTATCCTATAGTTTATTAATTCATTTATAAATTGATAAACTACATCGATATTTTTAGTATTTATACTTTTATTACCATTTTTATTATAAAAACAAATATTATTATCTTTATTATTTATATTTTCTTTTTTTAATACAATTATCTCACTATTCTTATCAAAAAAAGATTTTTCAACTCCATAGATTATTTTTTCTTCCCTAGGTGGTTCTAAACTAAGTTTAGGCATTAAGTAATAAACATTATAAAAACCTTTTTCACTTCTAGGAAATGGACTTTGATATACTATAGTTTCAATATAATTATTAGTACATTTAAACTCATATTCCCTACCTTCAGTAACAGAAAGTAACTTTGATAAGAAGTTTCCAATCATATTTAGATTAAAATTTGAATTATTTACAATTAAATCATTAAATGACTCAAGTGTATTAAACATACTTTCCCTAACTACTCTGTTATTAAACTTTATTCTTTCACACTCTACCTCAGCTTCCATATCTTTTTTTCTTGTTTCTTCTATTTCATTTTTTAAAAATTCCGTATTGTAAAATATATTCATATCTTCCTCCTATTTAATAGAGTTAAGCGCCCGTTGTTAAATTTAAAATAATTATATAGAAGTTATATATATTTTACCAATATCAATTTTTTATAGGATTTATAATCTTAAATAATAAAAAGATTAGTGAATAAACACTAACCTAGTTAAATTTAAGCGACTTAATTTTCATAACATCTATGTTGTATATTTCATTATAAATACTTGTTACATCATATGTAGTTATCTTATTTCTATCCAAATTTAATTTTTCAATCAATTTTTCAATATCTTCTTTGTTTTTTCCTTCTAATTCAGCATATGTAGGTATTAATGGCCATGTATCTATATCAATTTCTACATCATCTAAGATATAAGAAATTCTTCTATTTTCCTGATAGGTTCTTGAATGATATCCTAATTCATTTAGTATTGCATCTGTTTGTTCAAAACTTGAAACCTCTATTTCTAGTTCTTTAGTGCCTTCAATACTATTTCTATCTTCTAATTTTTTTAATGTTAATGTAACAACATCTCCATTGCTTCTTAACCTTATCCATTTATTTGGATCAACTGGTTTAAAATCATATACATTCCTTTTTTGAAAATACTCACCCTTTTTTATTGCACCATTATCTTCTAGTAACTTCATAAAACTATCAACGTCAATTTCTAAAACTCTGCATTCATATTCGATATCCACACTATCACCATCCATACAAAATTATATAATAAAAGGACTTATACAGTCCCTAATATCAAGTGGTGTTCCCGATTGGAATCGAACCAACGACCTGTCGCTTAGGAGGCGACCGCTCTATCCTACTGAGCTACGAGAACATAGTAAAACCTAAGATTACCTTAGGTTAGCAAAAACAAAAATTAATATAAAGTTAAGCGCATATGTAACTTTGTTTCTAGCACTATAACCAACCTCAGCGATTGCAACAGCATCATCAACTAAGTTTACAACCCAACTTTCTAAATATCTTGGTATTTTAGGAGCTATTGGGAACATATGTGTAGTTATTATATCTTTTTCTAGTTCATTAAGTCTAAACTCTTTTGATGCGTTTTCTACTGCATATTGTGGATGTTTTACTAATGTTTGTGCTCTTTCTTTTAAATTGCTTTCTTGATTATTTTGCAAGAAAAAGTCATGTAAAAGTCCAGCTCTAGCAACACTTTTATAATCAAGTCCAAGAATCTTACTAATCTTATAAGAATAATAAGAAACTCTTAGTGAATGCCCCATTCTATCTAAGCCATGATGAACTATTTCTTTGGTTTTACCAAACTCTTTATTATCTAATATATCTTCAACAATACTAACATATTGCATATCACGAAGCTTATTTTCATTACTCATCTATTCAACACCTCAATGTATTCCTTTTTCTCATTGACTTATTCATATTACCATATTTTTCACTTTTTTTCAAGTATATTCATTTAAGCATATTGTCTTACAACCACATTTAGTAATAAATTCAAGTATTTTATAGATAAAATCATCATAATTTTTTATTATACTTGTCATTACGAATTTATATAAGTATAAAATTTAAAACATGTTATACTTTTTTTAGGAGGCCAGTTATGATAAAAGAAATAGATAATTTAAATAACATCTTTAAAAATTACTTAAAGGAAGTAGAAAATTTAGAAAAAGAAAAAGAAGAAAAATTAAAAGAACTTGATAGGTATCAAGACCTAAAAGAAAAACAAATCAGAAAAAAATATAGCAATATTATAAACAAAAGAAGTAAGTTGTTTGAATCAATTTATAATAATTCCTTCTTTAGCCTTAAACAAATAGGACCAATACTTGCCAAATTAATTAGTGAATTTGAGGGAAAAAATTATACTTTTGAAAATGGAAACATATCAGTAGCATTAATAGATTTTAATGAAATGTATATGTATAAAGACCCTGATAAGATATATAATTGTGCCATAATAACCGATAGTTCATTATCTAGAATTGATAAAGAAAATGATATAATGCTATACACAAATAATAGTATAGATGAATATATAAGTGAAGGTGATTTAGTATTATACCTAGATCCATATTATAAAGAAACAATTAATTTTTATGATGAGTATGGAAAATATCTGATTAAAAATAAATACCCATATATAAAAGATTTTATAGATAATGTAATAATAAGTAAAATTAATAATCCAGGAAAGCTTGATTTAAATAACGAGTTAAGTAAATTTATAACAGAAAATAAACCAAAAGTTAAGAAATTATAGTTTATTTATAATAACATTATATATTAAAAGAGGACTAGCAATAGTCCTCAATCTATATAAACGCTAACGTTAGCGTCACACTATATATTATGGATAATAATTTCAAATGTTACACTTTTATTTAAAATTTTATTTATTATAAGTTATTTTATTAGTGAAAGAATAAAAATTTTCCCATAATCCTTATAAATAAAAAAAAAAGCCTTTCGGCTCCTATTATCTCAACTATAAAAATTGACTATCTAAGTTTTGTCAACACTAAATTTATATTAATATTATACCACGACTAAAAACACGAAAATATGCGTTTTTTTAATTTTTTTCGTGTAATGTAATTATATATATGTTAAAATTAATTTGTTAATTTATTTTGAATGTTGTATTATTTTTGCACATTGTATATAACATTCTTAATATTTTTGTAGAGCAAGCAGTTAGGTTTTCATAATAATGTTTACCTTCTGCTTTTTTTGTTAAATAATAATCATATACGGGGTGTCCAGGACATTGATGCCCTAACTTAACTACTATTTGACTAATATTAAATAATATCCATCTTGCATATTTATTTCCACGTTTAGAAATAGTTCCATGCACGTTTATACTTTTCCCAGATTGAATTATTGTTGGATCTAAACCACAGAAAGCAATTAATTGTCTATGATTATCAAATCTTGTTATATCACCTAATTCACCTAATAATTCGGTTGTTAATACTTCTCCTATCCCGTAAAAAGAATTAATTATATCGAAGTAAGGTGACTCTTTTGCAGTTTTTATCATCTTTTCTTTTAATTCATTTATTGTCTTAATATTCTCTTGTAAAATAGCAGCCATATCAGATAAGTTCTTTACATCCGAATGATCTTTATCGACACCTGGATATGAATTAACTGCTATATCTTTGATTTTGTTTGCTAACCTCTTATAATAATAATCATGTCTAGAATTAGTTTTATACAAATTATTGTATAATGCATCTATTCTTTTTTCTTTTACTATATAAGCATGAGGAAAGGTTTTAATAAAGTTTAATGCTGTTTCTTCATATATTCTGCTGCCTTTAAATATTTCTTCAAATTCTGGAAAACATATATTTATAAGTCTTTTATATCTATTTTTACAACTCACATTTAATTGAGTTAGATAAAAATATTGTCTTGTCATTGCTTTCAAATTAGCATATAAATCTTTTTTAGACAAATCATGATATTCTACTTCATTTACGAAAAATAATTTAGCTAATCTCATACAATCTTTTGTATCAGTTTTTGTTTTCCTTAATGTATCATAATTATTTTTGGTCGTTAAACTATTAATTACTAATGTATTAAAATTATTTTCTTTAAAATATCTTTCTACTGGCAAATGATATATTCCTGTTGATTCCATGAAAATAGTTAAATCTTCTAAATTAAAACTTTCAATTTTATCTTTTAATTCATTAAAATCACGAAAATTATGTTTTATCTCTTTAGGTTCAATCAATACTTCTCCATATTCAGTAGATAACATTATCATACTTTTTCCTTTAGCTACATCAACACTTAATACTGATTTCATTATTTACTCCTTTCTGAATTTAAGTCTCTTGTTTCCACCATTATTTCATCAAGCTTGTTATATAGATTCTACGACCTCACTATCTTAAACTAAATTAATAATAGAAATAAAAGCTGAACTGTCAATTTGTTAGATTCTATGACCTCTGTAATTTGCCGTTCTCACTTAAACTCTTGGTAAATAATTTAACATAAAAAAATAAGATATAAATATTAAATTATTTACATCTTAAAGTATACTTGTAATTTATCGAGATGATTGTAATATAAAAGTTAGATATTTTCAAATCAATATATAACTTTCTAAATTTTATTATGCATGTATAATATTTGTATTCTTTGAAATTTCACTATTAGTTGTTACAATATCATAATTACTCAAATTATGAATATCCTTGTTTCCTGTTATTCTTGCAAAAGTTTTTAATTCATCATTTACAACATTAAAATAATTCTCTAACCTTTTACTGCTTTTTTCAATATTTAATCTTTTTCTTAATTCTGAATCTTGTGTTGCTACTCCTACCGGACACATTCCATTATTGCAAACTCTGTACTGTTGGCAAGCAATTGCCATCATTGCAGCTGTTCCAATAGCGATAGCATCTGCCCCCATTGCAATTGCCTTAGCAAAATCTGATGAAGTTCTTAGTCCTCCCGTTATGACAAGTGATATATCTTCTCCATGCTCATCTAAATATTTTCTTGCTCTATATAGTGCATATATTGTAGGTACTGTTGTTGCATCTTTTATGATTTTAGGGCTTGCGCCTGTTGCACCACCTCTGCCATCTATTGTAATAAAATCCGGCTTTGCAAAACAAGCAAATTCTAGATCCTCTTCTATATGTCCTGCTGCAAATTTCACACCAATTGGTCTTCCTTCTGATTTTTCTCTTAATTCATCTACTAGAGATTTTAAGTCTTCTTTTGTTTCAATCTCTTTAAATTTAGATGGACTAATAATATCTTCTCCTACTTTTTTACCTCTTATTTTTGCAATTTCTTCTGTTACTTTTTCTCCGGGTAGGTGTCCTCCCATTCCTGGTTTTGTTCCTTGACCTATTTTAATCTCTATTGCACTTACCTTTTTTAAGTTTTCATCCGTAACACTATATTTATTTGGGACATATTCAAAAATATATTCATAAGCATTTTCAAACTCTTCTGGTAATATTCCACCTTCTCCGCTACATATTGCTGTTTTTACATTTTTCGTTCCTATGGCCAAGGCTGTTTTGGCTTCTTTTGATAATGCACCGAAAGACATGTGTGTTACAAATACAGGTGTTTCCAAAATCATTGGTTTTTTTGCATTTTTTCCAATTACCGTTCTTAGACTAACTTCTTCATCCTCAAAAAGTGGCATTTTGCTAAGTTGTCCACCTAGAATTAGAATATCATTCCAGCTAGCCACAGGTAACTTTGTTCCCATTGCTGAAATAATACTTTTTCCTGTAATAGCCATTGTATGGATATCTTCCATTCTTTGTTCTACTTCGTCTGTACTACGAGCATATTCTTTTAAATAGTTTTCTAGCTTATTTTCATTCTTTCTTGTTTCTTCTTTAGATTCTACTTTTTCTTCTTGTTTTGCATCTTCTTCTACTAATTTAAACATATTCTTTGGTGCAAAACACATTGGACATTTCCAATCATCTGGTAAGTCTTCAAATTTAACTCCCTCTTTTTCTTCATCATAAATATGTCCACACAATTGACATTTATATTTAGCCATTTTTCCTCCATTTTTAATTTTTATAAGAGATACAAAAAGGTATCTCTTATTTTACTAATATATTAATAATTTTCTGCTTTTATTTCAAAATATGCTTTTGGATGACTACAAACTGGGCAAATTTCTGGTGCTTCTTTACCAATTACAATATGTCCACAATTTCTACATTTCCAAATTTTATCTCCATCTTTAGAAAATACTAACCCATTTTCTACATTTTCTAATAATTTTTTATATCTTTCTTCATGTTCTTTTTCTATCTTTCCAACCGCTTCAAATAAATATGCTATTCTATCAAATCCTTCTTCCTTTGCTTCTTTTGCCATTCTATCATACATATCTGTCCATTCATAGTTTTCACCTTCAGCTGCTGCTTTTAAATTTTCTTCTGTTCCAGATATTTCTCCACCATTTAGTAATTTAAACCAAATTTTAGCATGTTCTTTTTCGTTATTAGCAGTTTCTTCAAATATTGCTGCTATTTGTTCATAGCCATCTTTTCTAGCTTTACTTGCAAAATAAGTATATTTATTTCTAGCTTGTGATTCACCTGCAAATGCCTCCATTAAATTTTTTTCTGTTTTTGATCCTTTTAATTCCATTTTTTATTCCTCCTCATAATTTATTTTAGATTTACATTCTTCACATATTCCATATAAAATGATACTGTCTACATTAGTAATTACACTCGTTTGATTATGAATCAATTCTTTTAGTTTTTCCTTCTTAAACTGATACATAAAATCAAAAACTTTTCCACATTTGTTGCATATTACATGATAATGTTCTTTATCAATATAATCATATTTGTCTGGTCCAGTTAATACTTTTATTTTCTTGATAGTTTTATTTTCCAATAAAACATTTAAATTTCTATAAACTGTACTTTTACTAATAGTTGGATTATCTTGATGTACTTTATCATATATTTGTTCCGCTGTTGGATGATTTAAATACTTAAATGTTTCTAGTATAATTTTTCTTTGCTTAGAATAGTTATTCATGTATCCCCTTTCTAAATTAGGAATTGTTCCTAATTTTCTTTTATTTTATATTATTTCATATAGTTTGTCAATAACCTTATGATTGTTATTACTCAATTTAACGTTTTTCTCTTTTTCTAAGTCTTTTAGACTTTTATCAGGTGTTGGTAAATCCTCTGGCATAGTACCACCCAATCTTTCTATGCTATTTCTTACTTCTCTTCCTACTTCGAAGTGAACAGAATTTGCAGTATATTCATTATCTACATTATCTCTTTTTAATTTAGCATCTGTTTGAGCAATTCTAAATATATTATCTGCAAGTTCTTCGCTTCCCATATTATCTAATATATCCTCTCTATATCTTAACTTCTTTCTTTTAAAAATATCATCTGCTGTTTCACCATTATATAAACCTTTATATCCAGCATTATGAAATCTAGCTAAGTCTTTTACTCCACTATTAACTGCTGTTTTATTTAAATTATAATTACCTTTTCTAGCTTGATTTCTTCTATATAATCTTTTCTCATCTTCAGTTAGATTATTATATTCTAATTCAGATAATTCTTGTTTTCTTGTTTGAATGGCAAAATAAGTCTGTGCTAATGCTATTGTCTTTTTTCTTGAATCTCCATTCTGAGCAATTAAGTAACAGGCATATCTAGATAATTTATAATCATCTACTTTTCTTTTACCTCCTTTACCAATGTTTATCATTTTCCCAACTCCGGGAAAATGATCATTAACATTGTATCCACTATTTTTACAAGCAATTTTAGAATTATTTATAGTATTAGAAAATCTTTCCCACTTACTATATTCAAGTAATGGCATTAGTTCTCTTGCAAACCAATACTCATTACCATTCTCATCTATATGCTTTATATCTTCAAATATTTTTTCTGTATACTCTTTTATTTCATTCATTTTAATTCTCCTTTCTATGGTGGACATATACTAATTTTATATCCATTCTTGTTAAATTTTATCTCTATACTTCCATCTAAATCTGTTCTATATATTTTACTGCCTTCTAAATTATTCAACACATTATTATTTGGATGACCATAACGATTATTCTTTCCGACACTAATAATGGAATATTTAGGACTAATTTCATCAATAAAATTTTTACCACTACTTGTCTTACTACCATGATGGCTTACTTTTAATACATCTATATTTGGCAAATTATATTTATCTAATATTTCTTTTTCAGTAGTTACTGAAGCATCTCCCATAAACAAAAATTTATAATCACTTATTTCTATATAGTTAACATTTGAATTGTCATTTTCATTAACATATTCCTTAGTCTGCAAAAAATATAGTTTATTATCATTAATATTTAATTCTTTTTCTAAAGCATTATATTCACCACAATTAAATATTACTTTTTCTACTTTAAAATTATTTACTAAATTAATAGCTTCTCCCATATGATCTGCATCTCCGTGCGTTAAAACTAAATAATTTATTTTTCTTACTCCGATACTTTTTAAAAAAGTTATTGTCGAATCAGTTATATGATATTCTTTTTTCTTTTTCCATTCATCTTCTTTAAAACTTATACTTCCACCAGTATCT
>ERZ779643.1497-NODE-1497-length-15642-cov-2.030410_pt1 | contig 15642 bp, 17 predicted proteins | sample MGYA00511564_ERZ779643 | MGnify/ENA primary metagenome ERZ779643 (study PRJEB29588, sample SAMEA2147114) | human gut metagenome | biome: human gut; feature: human-associated habitat; material: faeces | place: Denmark | collected 2008/2010 ... | reverse complement strand
TCTTGCACAATCATTTCTGCATGGCTGAACTGTAACATATAATACTAGCTGATACCAGCTGATGACAAAAAATGCTTGCAAACATATGAAATATATGGTATCATCTCATATGTTGTGGAATTGTGATGGTCCGCTGGTATGATAATATTAAGAACGTCTATTTTCCAAATACAGAATAAGAGAGGATATAGAAATGAACGAAATTATTAAGAACATTGAAAACGAAGCATTAAAAGAAGTTGCTGAATTCAACGTTGGTGATACCGTTAAGGTTTACGGTAAGATCAAGGAAGGAAACCGTGAAAGAATTCAGGTTTTTGAAGGCGTTGTATTAAAGAAGCAGGGAACCGGCGCACGTCAGACCTTTACCGTACGTAAGGCATCTAACGGTGTTGGTGTTGAGAAGACCTGGCCTTTATATTCCCCGAACGTTGAGAAGGTTGAAGTGGTTCGTAAGGGTAAAGTCCGCAGAGCTAAACTGAATTACTTAAGAGACCGTGTAGGTAAGGCTGCTAAGGTTAAGGAAGTAGTGAAATAATCGTTGCTGGTACGAGTGTACAGTAACAAATAAACTGCCGACAACCGGTAGAAATTTACAGGACAACCGAGTTATCGGTTGTCCTTTTTATGATTCAGTGGAACATTTTCTGAGTGCAGGACATCAGATATGATAAAGGATGAAATATGGCAAAACACAAGGGGCTTTCTTTTTATGAGAAGAAAAAGAAAATAAGTAAAGGAATGGTACGGGAGATTTTTTCTGTGATTTTTTTCTGCTTTGCGGCGATTCTGCTCGCATTTGTCATTGTGATTTCTTTTGGCCTAAAAACCAGTGTGATTGGTGTTTCCATGGAGCCTGCCTTATCGAACGGGCAGACTGTTTTTATTGATCGGTTCATATATAAGCTGTTATCTCCAAAGCGCGGGGATGTGATCGTTTTTCTGCCAAATGGAAATACGAATTCCCACGATTATCAGAAAAGGGTGGTTGCACTGCCGGGAGAAAAGGTGCAGATTATCGGTGGCTATGTTTATGTGGATGGCATGATGCTTGACGAAGATGAGACACTGGATAAGATTGCAGATCCTGGGATTGCTGAGGCTGAGATTACGCTTGGTCCTGATGAATTCTTTGTGCTGGGAGACAACCGTAATAACAGTGAGGACAGCCGGTCAGGTAATATTGGTCCGGTGAAGAGAAGTAATATTATTGGAAAAGCATGGTTTCATTTATCCGGTGGCGAGGATGGATGGGGCTTTGTAAAATAAAGGTAACCGTTTCAGAATAGTAAGGATTCTGGTAAGGATCTTAAGGTGAAAGTTAGGAGTCGAGAATGAATTATCAATGGTATCCCGGACATATGACCAAAGCAAAGCGGATGATGCAGGAGAATATCAAGCTGATTGATCTGATTATCGAGCTTGTAGATGCCAGAATTCCCATGAGCAGCCGGAATCCGGATATTGACGAACTGGGAAAGGGTAAGTCCAGAATTATTTTGTTAAATAAATCGGATCTTGCAGATGCAGGGCTGAATCAGGAATGGGAGAGCTTTTTTAAGGAAAAAGGTTATTTCGTACAGCAGCTCAATGCGAAAACCGGAGCCGGAATCAAGAACATCCAGGCGCTTGTGCAGGAATCCTGTAAGGAGAAGATTGAACGTGACAGAAAGCGTGGCATCATCAACCGCCCGGTACGTGCCATGGTTGTGGGAATACCGAATGTCGGCAAGTCTACGTTTATTAATTCTTTTGCCGGAAAGGCATGTGCCAAGACTGGAAACAAGCCGGGTGTTACGAAGGGAAAGCAGTGGATCCGGCTTAATAAGAATCTGGAGCTGTTAGATACCCCGGGCATTTTGTGGCCGAAGTTCGAGGATCAGAAAATAGGAGAGCATCTGGCACTCATTGGTTCGATCAATGACGAAATTCTGCATGTGGATGAGCTTGCGGTGGCACTGATCCGGAATTTAAAAAATTCATATTTGGACTTGTTAGAAAAGCGATATAATATTACAATGGATGAAGATGCATATGATACGTTGAAGAAGATTGCAATTGCACGTAGGTGCCTGCAAAAAGGGGAATTACCTGATGTGGATCGCGCATCCTCCATGCTGCTTGAGGATTTTCGTTCAGGGAAGCTTGGAAGGATTACATTAGAGCGTCCGGAGGAATGGCAGTGAATAAGAAGTTAAAGGATATTCTGAGCACAAGCTTGTATTTATTAATTGTACTGGTTGCAACCTTTCTGGTAGTGACCTATGTGGGACAGAGAACGAAGGTGATCGGAAGCTCCATGTCCCCCACACTTACCGATGGAGATAATCTGATTGTGGATAAGATTTCGTATCGTTTCCATGATCCGGAGCGTTTCGATATTGTGGTATTTCCATTCCGGTACGCAGATAAGACCTATTATATCAAGCGGATTATCGGTCTGCCGGGAGAGACGGTTTACATTGATGAAGAAGGAACCATTTACATTGATGGAGAGGTCCTTAATGAGAACTTTGGCAAGGAAGTGATTCAGGATCCGGGGAGGGCTTATGAGCCGGTTAAACTTGGGACAGATGAGTATTTTGTGTTGGGCGATAATCGTAACAACAGCTCGGACAGCAGGGATCCTGTTGTGGGAAACATTCACCGGGATGAACTGATTGGTAAGGCATGGATGCGGATTTATCCGTTTGACCAGATGTGTATCATTAAACATCAGTAAAGCTTTACCATTTCAGTAAATAATAAGAGTTGGAAGCAGGACACAGATTTTTGAAAACAGGAGTATATAATGGAAACGAAGATCAGTGTGATCAAAGAAGAATTACAGGCAGCATCTTATAAAGAGCTGCCTCTCTTTATAAGTAAATATGAAACAGATGAACGCAGCGGCGTAGCTGCGCTTGTAAAAAAAGCGCGTAAGCAGATCGGCGATTATGAGAAGGAGCTGCTGCGTATCGAAGGAATGAAGGAATATGAGAAGAAATACGGGGTGTATTCCTATATCTGTGGAATTGACGAAGTAGGGAGAGGACCGCTTGCGGGGCCGGTTGTTGCAGGTGCCGTGATTCTGCCCAGGGATTGTGATATATTATATCTAAATGATTCCAAGCAACTCTCCGAAAAGAAAAGAGAAGAGTTAAATGACATCATTTTGGAAAAGGCAGTAGCAACCGGTATTGGTGTCATATCACCGGAACGGATTGACGAAATCAATATTTTACAGGCAACCTATGAGGCAATGCGTCAGGCAATCGGGAATCTTTCCGTAAAGCCGGATCTGCTTCTTAACGATGCGGTGACGATACCCAAAGTAGAGATCCCACAGGTACCGATTATTAAAGGGGATGCCAAAAGCATTTCCATCGCTGCAGCCAGTATCATTGCCAAGGTATACAGAGACCGTCTGATGGTGCAGTATGATGATATTTTTCCGGGATATGGGTTTGCAGGAAATAAGGGATACGGAGCACAGGCTCACATGGAAGCGATCCGTACCTTGGGGCCGACGCCAATCCATAGAAGATCATTTATTAAAAACATAATATTATACTAGGAGAAATCAGATTGAACATTTCATCCTTTGTAAATCAGATTACACAGACAATTACAGATGCGGCGAATGGGAACACAGGGAATCTTTCTCCGTCTGCGTTAGAGGAGAGCATCCGCAATGGACTCGAGGCGATTCTGTCAAAGGACTCCGGACAGTCAGTAACGGGAGAAGTCCTGCAGATGAACGGAAATGAGATTCTGCTGTCCCTTGGAGGGAATCAGCTTCTGCAGGCGAGGCTGGAGGGCGGAGCCATGCCCAAAACGGGGCAGCTTATGACCTTTCAGATCCAGAATATGGCAGGCAATAAAATTTTACTGACACCGCTTTTTGAAAACTTAAATCAGAATTCCAATATTTCTACGGCATTGAAGGCGGCAGGACTTCCCCTGACGGATCAGATGATCCAGATGGTAAAGGATATGATGCAGGAGGGACTTCCGATCGACCGTCAGTCGCTGTATCAGATGAACCGTGCCATGAATCTGAATCAGGGAGTGCCGGCATCAACACTGGCACAGATGCAGAGGCTTGGGATTCCGTTGGAAGCGGATATGATCCGGCAATTTCAGAATTACCAGAATTATGAGCATCAGATTACCGGAAGTCTTTCGGATCTTACCGATGCTTTTACGGAGAGCTTCTTACAACTATCCGGGGAACAGGGGGCACAGGAGGGACTGGCCTTTGTGAAGGATGTATTAGGACAGTTTGTGAGTGAAGAGGGAATCCCGGAAGGGGATGGATCCCGGAATCCGGAGGCGGTACAGAATAAGACGGACGGACAGGCAGCCGGATTACAGAAGAACTTTACGGAAAGTGCATTATATAAGGAGCTTAAGGAGATTGGCGCATCGCCGGAACAGCTTTCCAATCTGGTTACCAATAAGGGAACCGGACAGCAGGTACTAAAAGAGGTGCTGCAGCTGATTGATCAGAACCTGAAGGGAGAAGCAGGTACACCGGACTTTAGTGAAAAGCTGGGGAAATTTTTAGAGGGAAAGGAATTTAAGCAGTTATTTAAGGAGACCTTAAACAGGCAGCTGCTTTTAGAACCGGCCGAGGTGGCGCAGGAGGGCAGGGTAGATCAGCTCTATGAAAAGCTGAACCAACAGATGAAGAGTCTGAACGCACTGTTATCCGATCCGGCAAGAGGTGATACCGCACTTGCGAAAACAGTAACGAATCTGAATCAGAATATGGATTTTATGAATGCGGTGAATCAGAATTTTTCCTATATTCAGATTCCGCTTAAAATGTACAATAAAGAGACAAGCGGCGAACTGTTTGTCTATACGAATAAGAAGAGTCTGGCAAAGAAGGACGGTAATGTAAGCGCACTGCTTCATCTGGATATGGAACATTTGGGCCCGTTGGATGTCTATGTGGCGTTACAGGATACCAAAGTCAGCACGAAATTCTATGTTCAGAAGGTGGCAACGAAGTTTTATCTGCAGGATGATGCCGCACTGGATCTTATTGCAGAGCATATCGATCTGCTGAATGACCGGCTGAACAAGCGTGGGTACTCGATGAATGCAGAATTTATCAATCAGGATACGCAGACGAACGTGCTTGGCGAGATTCTGGATCAGAGTAAAAATATCTCTGTATTGTCAGGAACCTCTTTTGATGTGAGGGCTTAATGGAATATGGAACACGGATTTTAAGACAGGTGAAATGGAACCGGAAATAAGGAACCGAAAGCGGTAAAGGATCGTGTATGGAAGAAATGAAACAGAAAAGAGAAAAGGTAAAACAGGCGGTTGCACTTTCCTATGATCCGGAAGAAGATGCCCCCAAGGTCATTGCAAGCGGACGGGGAGCACTGGCAGAACGAATCATTGAAAGGGCGAAGGAAGCAAATGTCGCCGTGCACCGGGATGATAAGCTTGCAGATACCTTATCCAGACTGGAAATTGGAGATATGATTCCACCGGAGCTTTATGAGGTGGTGGCGGAGATTCTGGTGTTTGTTGATGCGATGGATAAGATCAAGGCCAAAATGGATGCGCATAAGAAGTAAAAGAAGAGTTAAGAAATACGGAAAGATAAGAAATACGAAAAGGGGAAATCGTTGAATAAGAGGGAATTAGGAACGCAGAAGGAGCTGCTTGCCATGCATTATCTGGAAAAGCAGGGAATGAAAATCCTTGAGAGAAATTTCAGGTGCAGGACAGGTGAAATTGATCTGATTGCACGTGATGGAACCTGTCTTGTTTTTGTGGAGGTCAAATACCGTACGACAGATCGTTACGGTTCTCCGTTAGAAGCTGTGAACGTGCGGAAGCAGCAGACGATCCGCAAGGTGGCGGAGGTCTATCTGCTTACCAGAAAGCAGACAGATTGTGAGGTTCGTTTTGATGTGGTTGGAATCTGCGGAGATGATATCCGGCATATTAAAGATGCATTCTGATCTGACGTTTTGAGGATAGGTGCAGCCCGGATATTCCGGATGAATGAGGAAGCTTCAGGAAGGAGATGGAATCGGTGACAGAATGGAAACGAAAAGAAAACCGGTATCATATGATATCACATGAAGGAAAAGATGGTCTTACATATCTGACATTTCCTGTTCTGGATGGAGCAGAGAATGTCAGACATTTATTTTCTACCAGAAAAGGTGGCGTGAGCAGAGGAATTTATGAAAGCATGAATCTCAGCTTTCACCGTGGGGACGATGCGGAAAATGTCCTTGAAAATTTCCGGCGGATCGCAGCGCTTTTTGACAGTACACCGGATAAAATTGTCTGTGCGAAGCAGACCCATACCACGAATATCCGCAGAGTGACGAAGGTAGATGCCGGAAAGGGAGTAACGAAAGAACCGGATTATGAGGAAATAGACGGACTGATTACAAATGAGCCGGGACTGATTCTGTGTACCTCTTTTGCAGACTGTGTACCGCTTTATTTCGTAGATCCAAAGAAGCAGGCAATCGGACTTGCCCATTCCGGCTGGCGTGGTACCGTGAACCGTATGGGAGCAAGGATGATTGAAGAGATGAAACGTCAGTTTGGAAGTAATCCCGGAGATCTGCTTGTAGCGGTTGGTCCATCGATCTGTGTAGACTGCTATGAAGTGGGAGAGGATGTTGCCGGGGAGTTTCAAAAGGCTTTTCCGGACACGGTGGTATTACAGAAGGGAAAGCAGGAGGGCAAGTACCAGCTTGATTTATGGAAGGCCAATGAGCAGCTCTTACTGGATGCCGGAATCCGGAAAGAGCATCTTGAAATTACAGATCTTTGTACCTGCTGCAACCCGGAGCTTTTGTTTTCGCACCGGGCAAGCCATGGACAGAGGGGAAATCTGTGCGCATTTCTGGAACTGACAGGGAAACATTAATAAAACCTTAATAAAATTCCTACCATGTATTTAAAATTCCTGTGTTTTAATAAGAGGGTCAAATGAGAAAGGTGAGGGAGAACAATGACGAATATTCTGGTATGTGATGACGACAAAGAAATTGTAGATGCCATCGAGATTTATCTGCAGCAGGAGGGTTATCAGATCTATAAGGCTTACGATGGAGAGCAGGCGATTAAAGTACTTAAGGAGACGAATATCCAGCTTCTGATTATTGACATTATGATGCCGAGACTGGATGGTATTCATGCCACCTTAAAGATCCGGGAATTCAGCAGTGTCCCGATTATCTTCCTGTCTGCCAAATCGGAGGATACGGACAAGATTCTTGGATTAAATATGGGAGCGGACGATTACATTACGAAGCCGTTTAATCCGCTTGAGCTTGTGGCAAGGGTAAAGTCAAACCTGCGGCGTTATACCCAGCTTGGCAGCCTGAATGTCGAGAATAATGCACTGTATCAGGTGGGCGGGCTGTGTATGAATGATGATACCAAGGAAGTGACCGTGGATGGAGAGCCGGTAAAGCTTACTCCGATCGAGTACAATATCCTGTTCCTTCTTGTGAAAAACCAGGGCAAGGTCTTTTCCATCGACCAGATTTACGAAAATATCTGGAATGAAGAGGCCATCGGTGCAGATAATACCGTAGCAGTACATATTCGTCATATTCGTGAAAAAATCGAAATCAATCCCAAGGAACCTCGTTATTTGAAAGTAGTCTGGGGTGTAGGCTACAAAGTAGAAAAACAATAGGAAAGGTAGAGAGAGAATGAACAGGGTTCAGAAGGTTATCTGTCATGTGGTACAGCATGCTGCACTTGTTGTAGGCGTTGTATTGCTTACAACGGCGCTGCTAAGTTCGTATGTTCGATATGAGACCGTAAACGGTGTGCGGTCTACATTCTTAAATAACGAAGGACGGCAGAAGGACTTTGAAGATTCAAAAATTTTTAATGAGCTGATGAAGGAACAGGCGCTCACGATTGTCCGGTATGGCGCAATACGCGGGCAGCTTGAAACCGACGGGGTATACGATGCCAATAAAGTTATTGATATTACGGCATATGCCAACCGGTTTGAAGGTGTACCAAACCGGTATGTAACGGCAGATTATTATTTAGAGGATCTGATCCGCTGGGGCAAATATGGTATTGAATATGTGATGACGGAAACCTGTGCAGCAGATTTTCTAAGTGGAATTACACAGTATACCGTCATTTCCAATTCGGAATACGGAAGTTATCACGGTAACTTCAGCCCATATAATACCGACCTAAGTCATTCAGTAGAAAAGATTGATGTTTCCGGAAACTCATTATCTCCGACAATTTATGAGGATGTCTATACAGGAGACTGGTTGAGTGGAGAAGGTGGGGAAAACACAGAGGTATCACAGCACCAGCTTCTGGTAAACCGTTATCAGACAGTCGATGGCAAAAATATTGAGGATTATGTTTCAAACTGGGAGGAGTATGATCAGCTGGTAGCTTCCCTTGCAACGACGATCCGGGATCTGACAGAGAATTATGCACTCTGCGGGAAGTACTACGACTATTATGATGAAACCGGAAGTGATGCCAAATCCAATGTAGTATATCTGATCCGTAAAACGATCGGAAATAAAACAGAGCTTTATACTAATCTGGGAACGGAGCGGACGGATCCTGCTTTTTTAGAGGCGGCTCTGAAAGAAAAGTGCGACCGGGATCTTCTTTATGATGCGCAGGATCTGCGCTATGAAACGAATACGCAGATTACGGAAGCAGAACTCCGTCAGTTTATCAGCGATTACGGTTATGCATATCCGGAAAACCTGCAGATCATGATCGGAGTGAACGAGGACCGCGCAGTGAAGGACTGCTTTGTGACTGCCGGCGCGGCTTATCAGAATGCAGTTCCAAACTTTACGCAGAATGTCATTATTGCGGTGATCTGGCTGCTTGTATTCCTTGCCATGGTGATCCTTCTTACGGTCAAAGAGGGTGTTGTCAAAGATAAAGAGACCGGAGTGAAAACCTGTGTACTGCATGTGGAAGATAAGATTCCGACAGAAATTTTCCTTGTATTTTTTGCTATTGCAATTGGCCTTCTGATTGGGGTGTGCGGAGAACTTTTCTTTGGTGGAAGGTGGATATCAGATATCTATACTTTATATCGGAGAAACGGCGTTGTTCTGCTTACTGCCGGAATTGCACTGCTTGGAAGTCTGCTTTGTTCCTTCTTTTACTATAGTCTGGTGCGCAGGATCAGGGCACACCGGATCTGGAAAGGAAGCATCTTACGCTGGGCAATTGTTCAGCTTAAGAAGGGAGTCTGTTATATGCAGAATCACAAATCCATGGTGGTACGGGTATGGATACCGTTCCTTGGATTTGCCGGAGTGAACCTGCTTGCGGTGATTCTTGCAGACCAAATGATGATGTCCTATGTGGTGTTTATCGGAATCCTGCTGTTTGATGCACTGGTTGGTGTGGTGTGCTTCCGGAATGCAGTTGCAAGACAGAATATTTTGCAGGTGATTAACCGGATCTGTAAGGGAGACCTGAAGGCCAAGGTGGATGAGACCGGACTGAATGGAGATAATCTGGTGCTGGCAAAGGCCGTGAACCGGATCGGAGACAGTGTGCGGGAGGCGGTTGAAACCAGTATGAAGGATGAACGGTTAAAGGCAGATCTCATTACCAATGTTTCCCATGACCTGAAAACACCGTTAACCTCAATTATCAATTATGTGGATCTCATTAAGAGAGAACGATAATCCGAAGGTACAAGAATATATTGAAGTACTGGATACGAAGTCACAGCGGTTAAAGCAGTTAACGGAAGACCTGCTCGAAGCCTCCAAGATTTCTTCCGGAAATATTGTACTTCATATGGAGCGGATTAATCTGGTGGAGCTGCTCAATCAGACGCTTGGAGAATTTTCTGAGAAGTTTGAGCAGAAGGGACTTATATCTGTGGTTAATGCACCTTCACAGGCCGTCTATGTACTGGCAGACAGCCGCAGAAGCTACCGCGTGATGGAAAATCTCTTTAACAACATTTATAAGTATGCATTAGAGGGAACCAGAATTTACATTGATCTTGGCTTCACGGAATGGAAGAGTGCAGACGGAAGCGGAAGCCAGGCCGGCGTATTCCTTTCTTTAAAGAATATTTCCGCCATGGAGCTTAATGTGGCACCGGAAGAACTGACTGAACGGTTTATCCGTGGGGATGAATCAAGAACAACAGAAGGAAGCGGTCTCGGACTTTCAATTGCGAAGAACCTGACAGAAGCCATGAATGGCATGTTTGAGATTTCTATTGACGGTGATTTATTCAAGGTAGTGCTTGTATTTCCAAAGATGGATGATGTGAAGCCGCAAACAGAAGTATAAAAGGATCAGAATACAGTAATATAGAAAACCGGAACTCAATCATGTGGGTTCCGGTTTTGCATGCAAAAATCATTCTGTAGAAGAATAAATCTATTCGGTAATATACATATTTTCACGGTTGTTATACTTGGCAAGAATCTCCTGAATCTTCTCGGTCGGTGTGTAAACATTCATCATGGAAGAATCGTGATTCATAAAGTCAATGATGGAAGCAAGGAATTTGCTCATGTCAGCTTCCAGATAATAGGGCTTTGACTTTAATTCCGGGAGCTGGTAGGTGAGGTTCGTGGTAACCACCTTGTCAAAGTAGCACTTCTCATAAGCTTCATCAAAACGATCCAAGCCATCTGTAAACAGTCCGAAGGTACAGCAGATATAAACGCGCTTGGCATTCATGGCCTTTAACTGCTTTGCAGTATCTAACATGCTTCCGCCGGAGGAGATCATATCGTCGATGATGATGACATCCTTGCCATCGATGTTGTCACCTAAGAATTCATGTGCAACAATCGGGTTCTTTCCATTAACAATTGTGGAATAGTCACGGCGCTTATAGAACATACCGGTATCAACGCCCAAAACATTTGCAAAATATACGGCACGGTCAAGCGCTCCTTCATCCGGGCTGATGACGATCAGATGATCCTTGTCGATAATCAGATTCTGTTCGGAACCGAGCAGCGCACGGATAAACTGATAGGGTGGTGTGAAGTTATCAAAGCCACATAAGGGCTCTGCATTCTGGACTCTGGGATCGTGGGCATCAAAGGTGATGATGTTGTCAACACCCATGTTTACAAGCTCCTGCAGTGCGATGGCACAGTCCAAGGATTCGCGGGAGGTACGCTTATGCTGTCTGCTTTCATAAAGGAACGGCATGATAACGGTGATTCGTCTGGCCTTTCCACCAACAGCGGCAATGATACGCTTCAGATCCTGATAATGATCGTCCGGTGACATATGATTCTCTCTGCCGCACAGAGAATAGGTCAGGCTGTAGTTTGCAACATCAACCAGAAGATAAAGATCGGTACCACGGACAGACTCCAGAATAATTCCCTTGGCTTCTCCGGAACCAAAACGCGGAACCTTCGCCTTCAGAAGATAGGAATCACGCTGATAGCCTGCAAATGCAAGACTTTCCTTGTGCTCACTTTCACGGATGGTACGCCATTTTACCAGATAATGATCCACTTTTTCTCCAAGGGATTTGCATCCCTCCAAAGGAATGATTCCCAATGAACCGACGGGAATGGTTTCAAGATTTCTCGTTTCTTCACGCTGTGCCATGAAGGTACCTCACTTTCTACTTTGCAGTTTTTTGAATAATCCGGATATCCGGACCCGTAAATTTACATACAATATAGTTTTGCATAATCCTTGAAAAGGAACGATCCGAGTAACGGTTCGACACATCTTCAAAAGAAAGATTGGTAGATATAATAGTCGATTTCTGTGCCATGTTTCTTCCGTTTAATAAGGAAAAGAACACGGAAGAGATCACATTGGTAGGGTATTCGGTACCAAGATCGTCAATGATTAATAAATCGCAATCAAAGAGCTCCTTATGATAAGCAGCAAGATCTTCTTTATTCTTATAATCAAACATACTTTTGGAAAGTATTTCGAAAAGATGAATGGCACTCATATATACCACAGAATGTTCACTTTCCAGTAACTCGCGGGCAATACAACTGGATAGGAAAGACTTGCCCGTACCTACTGTACCATAAAAAAACAGATTATGATAGTCTGAATCAAAAGTTTCTATAAAATTTTTACTGATGGCTACTGTACGGCGGAAACACTCCAATGCCTCCCCTTCATAGTAGTCGTAAGATAAATGGTCAAAATTCTCAGTAGACAGAGATTTCTCTAATCCGGACTGCTCATAAAGCAGACGGATAATTGCCTGCTTGAAGCAGTGGCACTTCTCGCGGTTCGGTAAATAACCGGTGTCCTGACAGTCCGTACAGGTATAAATGGGAGCAAGGTAATCGGCCGGATAACCGGCATTTACCAGAAGCTCCTGTTTCATACCGGAAAGACGCCGGATCGTATCACGGAGGTCTGTAAGTGCAGAATCATCCCCTTCTAAAAGCTTACGCCCCTGTGAAACAGAAACGGAAGCAATGGAAGCTGATAATTCCTTAAAACCGTCTACGTGGGAATTGACCTCCTGGAGGCGTTCCTCCATAATACGGTGGTTATTTAACTGGGTCACTTCGTATCCATGAATGATGGACTGATATTGTGCGTTGCTGAGTGCCACGATAAAATCTCCCTCAAAAATTAGTTGCTGATGATCTCCTTTTCCAGAGCATCAAAGTCATAGGTGCTTCGCATCATCTGGTTGAAAGAAGCGGTGGTATTTCTTACAGACTTTGCGGAAGTCTGGCGGCTCTGGCTGTAGGCATCATCGAGCTTAAGGATGTCGGCCTTGTGATGAACCTCGTTCTTATGCCAGTTGTTCAGGATACTGTCGGCATATTCAAAGCGGTGCTTGTCCGTAGCCATGACCGTCCGCTCACAGGCCTCTAAGATAATATCCTGTGTAAAGCTGAAAGCCTTCGTCCATTTGATGACATAATCCGCTTCGGCCTTCGTCGGATTGCTTGACTTGCCTAAGGCCTTCATAATATCATAGACTGTCTTGTCATATTTTCTGGCAGCGCGTGCAGCCTGCTTAGGAGATGTAATGCCTTCCTCTGCCCAGCTGACAGCGACCTTTTCTATGTAACGGAAATCCTTCTTTCCCTTTTCTACGCAGTACTGAATGAGATAATCAATCAGATCCTCGGAAAAATGCAGCCTGTCCGTAAAGAACAGGATCGTTTTCATTTCGGTTGGCGTCAGCGGCTTCCCGATGTACTGCTCTACCACGAACAGAAGCTGGGAGGTATCTTCCTTTTCCTTGAATTCCCGGATCTGGTCAAGGGTATAAGCCGGTTTCTCATAAGGATTGGGAGCCGGTGCTTCTGCCTCAGCTTCAACCGGTGCAGGGCGCTGTGTTTCTTTGCGTGCGGCGGAAAGCGGTACGACCGGTGCAAGAGGAGCAGCCTCATCGGGAGCTTTCTTTGTAACGTCAAGCAGACGGATTGCTGTAAGCACCTTGGCATCGTCATACTCCAGAGCCAGCAGACGATTCTTCTCCCAGTACTTTAACGCACGCAGGACATCCTTCTCGGTGTGGTTAAACTGATCCGCAATATCCGACACACTTGTCGGAAGGTGTGCGCTCATGGTGCGGAGAAGGTATAAATATACCTTGAGCTGGGCATCGTTCGCCTCTTTCATATACTCATCAATAAAAATATTGGATACCACAGTAACATCAGAATAATTCTCCTGATACACCTTAAACTGAGCCATATCAAATTCACCAACCTTAACATTCATTCAAACTAAATAAGCAAGATGAATTATAGCACATGCCTTTTAAAATGAAAATAGCCAAAATTCCTGAAACCCCAGTATTTACAAGGGTTTGAGGAAAATGTGGATAATGTGGATGGTGTGGATATAAATTGGAAAGGCTAAGAAAAATCACAAAAACTGCAAAAAAAATATCCACATATTTTTAAGAAATTATTCATAAAAATATGTGGATGATGTGGACAATTATCTGGAGAGAAGCTCTTCCCCAATGTTTACAACGTCTCCGGCGCCCATAGTTATCAACAGGTCTCCCGGTGCACAGTTTTCCAAAATAAATTTTTCAATTTCAGAAAAGCTTCCGAAATAATGGCAGTTTGGATTGAGTGGAAGAATTTCTTCCTTCAGGGTTTCGGAGCTGATTCCAAGGGTATCGGTTTCACGTGCCGCATAAATATCTGCAAGGATGACCTCGTCTGCCAGGGCAAGAGCCCTGGCAAAGTCCTTAAGGAATGCTTTTGTGCGGGTGTAGGTATGCGGCTGGAAAACGACCCAGAGCTTTTGGTGGGGATAATTTTGTGCCGCAGTTAAAGTTGCAGTAATTTCTGAAGGATGATGTGCATAATCATCAATTATAGTAAAACCATTGAGACAACCCTTGTATTCAAAACGGCGGTCGGTACCGTGGAAGCCGGCAAGAGCTTTGACGGTCTTATCACGGGGAATCGCAAACAGGTCAGCGAGTGCAATGGCTGCAAGTGCATTGTAAATATTGTGTTCACCCGGCACACTGAGCTTAAACGTACAGGGAGGCTTACCGGTGCTTTGCAGCTCGAATTCTGCACAGCCCTTGTCATCATAGTGAATCCGGAAAACGGAATAATCGGCGTCTTTGCCCCCAAAGGTGATGACGCGGCAGGGAAGACCTGCATAAATTTCTTCGACATCAGGAATGGTCCTGTTGATAATCAGCGTCCCGTCAGCAGGGAGAAGCGCTGCAAAACGACGAAAGGAGGAACGGATATCATGGATGTCTTTGAAGAAGTCGAGATGATCTTCTTCTATATTAAGTATAATTCCTATTTTCGGGAAAAAGCTTAAAAAGCTGTTGGTGTATTCACAGGCTTCGGTTACAAAATAAGGAGAATGCCCTACACGGATGTTGCCGCCGATACTCTTTAAAATTCCGCCGATGGAAAGGGTGGGATCGGTATCTGCCTGCAGCAGGATTTCGGAAACCATGGAGGTAGTTGTGGTCTTGCCGTGGGTGCCGCTGATGGCAACCGGAAGCTCATAGTTGCGCATGATTTCGCCTAACAGCTCTGCCCGTGTAAGTGACGGAATGGAAAGCTCCTGCATGGCGATGAATTCCGGGTTATCGGGGTGGATGGCACTGGTGTATACCACAACATCAATATCTGCGGTAATGTTTTCCTTCCTTTGTCCAAGGTAAATATGTGCGCCCCTGTCTGATAGCATATCGGTAAGGGCTGACTGCCTGGCATCGGAACCGCTGACCTTAAAATGCTTTTCTAAGAGAATTTCAGCAAGTCCGCTCATGCTGATGCCGCCGATTCCGATGAAATATACATGGACAGGAGTTGAAAAATCAATCTGATACATAAGAATAGATCCTTTCCTTTATACAAGAGTGCGGAAATTGCGTAGCAATGTAGCAATTCGGATACATCAATGAGTGGCAGAATTTATTTTGACACTCATATCATAATATGTGTAATTATTCAGAAGTCCATTCTTCTGAACAGTTATAATTATACAGAATCCCTGATGGGAGTTCAAGGACAGGACGGTGTTTTTTACAAAATGTGGAAAAAGGTAACGGTATAGCCACACAATGTTGTTGAAAATAGATATCCGGGTAAAATACATCTATATTTTTTGTAAAAAAATAACAGAAAAAAAGGAAGAACATGGATTCCCTTTGTAAAAAATATTCACTTTTAA
>ERZ779643.1496-NODE-1496-length-15662-cov-26.180111_pt1 | contig 15662 bp, 10 predicted proteins | sample MGYA00511564_ERZ779643 | MGnify/ENA primary metagenome ERZ779643 (study PRJEB29588, sample SAMEA2147114) | human gut metagenome | biome: human gut; feature: human-associated habitat; material: faeces | place: Denmark | collected 2008/2010 ... | reverse complement strand
GTACGTGGATCGCTATGTGTCTTCATCCAGTTGCCGATGAGAATCTCCTGGAAGGTACGTGGAATATGGTCGTAACCCACGAATCTGCCCAGCGGATAATACTGCACGAACTTCTCCATATTGCGCTGCAGAAGTTCGTAGCACATCAGATATTCGTATGCCATCCTGTTATGGTTATCATTCAGGAAGAGCAAACCCAGCATCTGGTCCATCTCCCGGTCACTGAAGAGAAAGTCCTGCTTTTTCTCACGATACTTGCGCAGCTTGCCATAGATAGGATGTCGGTTGATAGCCTTCTCATTACCCAGCAGCGCCATCGTCTGATTCGCCCAGTTTCGATAGTAGAGCGTCTTCTGCAGTCGGCGGAGCAGCTTGGCTGCTACCTGATAGTTGCCGTTGATGATTTCGCACTCTATAATCCTGCGGGTCAAGCGGGCACTCTTGCGATAATTCGGTATCGCTTCCTGCGCCTCGAACATATATCTTTCGGCATCATTCACCATTCCCAGACGGAAGAAAATTTCGGCTGTAGATACCGGCGAAATCATATCACGGGTAAAGGTAGGGAACAAGCCCTCGCCTCCATTCTGATAGAACTCGAAAAGACGATCGGCAAGAACACCCTTCTGACTCAAGGCAAGATTCACACACGAAACACTGAGCGGTGTGGTTGCCGGTTTCTTCTCTGCCTTCTCTATAATCTTATCCCACTGTTCGGTGCGAACCAGAAAATCATAATCTATCAGTTCGTAGGTCATTCCATCAAAAGATGCCTTGATACCAAACCATGAAGCCACAATCACCAATACATAGCTCAACACTATGACCACCTTGGATTGCTGCAACTTCTGCAAGGATTTCTGGTGGCACGGAATCATCCCCAGGAAAGGAATCACTACAGCCCATACCATCACAACAAAAGGCAACGGAGATATGGCACCCGGATAGCGATAATAATTAAGTCCGGCTAAGATGCGATACAAAGGATATTGCAAAGTCTTCGTGGTCAGCAGAATCCAGGCTATGGTAAGCACAAGGATGCAGACTGAATAGCCTATTCCGGAAAGGATACTGTCCTTCTGCTTGGCATTCTTCAACGTATCACCTATCATCAGGGCGGCATAAAGGAACACCACAGGTCCCAGGAACCAATAAACCAATGCCGTGCTAACCAGTTCGAACACCACCTTTACCAACCGGTTATGGAATCGGTTATGAATCCATCCTATAACTAAGGCTCCGAAAAGTGCAACTACAAAAGAGAGCAACACATTCTGGTCGCCCATGGCACACCACAAGGCGATACTTGGAAGGAAACTCAGGAGATAACCCGGGAAATCATGCCTTGCTCCATATTGTTTCATCAGTCCCCATACGGCAGCCTGTATGCCCATCAGCAGCAAAGCGATGATGGCACCGCCTAATACAGGCATATAATAGAACTGTACCAGAAACTCACTGATATAGTCAGCCAATCCTCCCGGCAGTACAATGCGCTCCAGGAAATAGCCGGTATCAAAGAGAAACATCTGATACTGTTCCTGAAAGCAGAGTCCGCCTACGAATGGCACTGCCCAAAATATCACGACCGCCACACCGAAGAGCAACGACAGCAGCGGTTTCCAAGTTTTTATCATCAAATTCTTCATGAGATTATATTTTAAATTCATGTTCTTTCCACAACGTCCGTGGACGATTTAGGACATTCCTTATACCCGTACAAAGTTACAATAAAATATTGTAACTTCCAAACAAAAACATACAATTCAACAAGATAGTACAGAAGAAAAGCAAGAAAAGTCAAATCCTGCTAACATAATGCTACGAAAAGCCCCGACTGCTGGACGGCAGTCGGGGCTTAGCCTTATCGATATGATAATCATTGCGATTACCAAACTTACTCATTTACTAAAGACTTTCAAGCCATCTTTGACCAGCTTTCGTCTTAGACCAAATAACTAACCCTGCGCCAATAGCACTAGCCAAGGCAAATATAATTGTCAACATTTCCATATCTATATTATTTAAGTTTCACTTTAAGAATTTCGTTACCAAAATAAGCAAATAGTACCGTTGCCGTGATACCAAAACTAATGCACAGATAATTAAAAATCCCCATCTCATCTCCCGTAAACAATGGAGACAAGCCGCCAACAACGACACCGCTGCACATCAACTTGGATAAATCAAAGAAATAAACCAGCTAACATTTCTCTTCTCTTCTGATTACGCTCTGAAATCTTATTTTTAGATAAATTTTCATCCATTCCCTATGTTCTTAAATTTGCTGCAAATGTACGATAAATAATTGTAACCTCCAAATATTTTGGCAATTATTTCGCTTGATACAACACAAAAGTATCAACTATGAAACGGCAGTCGGGGCTTAGCCTTATTCCGCTAAAAGCTCTTCACTCTTCACCTTATGCCCTGAAATGCCCATAAACAGGGCGTTTAAGGGGGTGAAGAGCTATCAGCGACTCTTCACCCACTCTTCACCACTCTTCACCTAGGCACAAGGCTTCGAGGCTTCGAGGCATAAGAAGAAACGCAAATTCGTCGAAACAAAGAGGTGAAGAGTGGTGAAGAGTAGGTGAAGAGTGCCCGAATACTCTTCACCCCTCGGAATGCCGATAAACACAGGGGATTCCAAGCGAAAGGTGAAGAGTGAAGAGTATTTCTACGTAAGCCTTGTATAAAAACGAAACAAAGGCATTGGGGATGACTGTTCTAGGCAAACAGCCCACTAGCAGCTAAAGCGCCAGTAGGCTGTCTGTGGTTTGCCAGTTAACTGTCTGTCTTAAACAGCCTTCTTTTTACCAATTCACAGCAGGTTAAAACAGACAAACAAGAACAGCATTCAGCATATCAAAAAAAAGCCCCGACTGCAGAACGGCAGCCAGGGGTTAGCCTTATTTATTTTTTATTTCATCTACCAATTTTTCAACTTCCTCAAGAGGGAGCATGGTACCATCTGCAACTTGTTGTGGAGAAAGTCCCATAGCAAGGAAACGTTTGGCATTTTCTATTCTTTCTTCAGCGCGACCTTCAGCGCGACCTTCAGCACGACCTTCCAGCTTTGCATTTCCCAAGACATCATTCTGAATCATTATGGCATTGACATGCTCATCATAAGCATGACGTTCTGCATCCGACATAGAATAATATCTCAACTTCTCACGCGCCTCCTGCAAACCCGGAGCAGTTGTATCAGGTTTGATAACGCCATTTTTCAGATAATCCACCCATTCCTCAATTGGTGACACAGCAACCTTATTAAACTCATTCACTCTTACCAACATATAAGTTGGGAAGATTTCGGCTGGAGATTTTCTTACGATAGTATCCTTTTCCTTTGTGCTGATAATAAGATTATCTTTCGTATGCAAACCCACAAAATTATTCTGTCCTACATAGATGTAGTCAGAACCTTTGCCAAGATCAAAATACAGGATACTAATGGAATATACCTTCTTCACTTCCTTGTAGGTATTTCCAAGATTGATATGTTCCGTAATAGCCTTAGCCACACCATAGAGTACACGTTCAAGATAATACAATTCACTTGTATTCTGAATTTCTACTATAATGATATCGCCCTTGCAGTTTTTTGCCTTGATATCAACTCTATTGAACTTGTCATCTTCAGCCTGCTGGTTACCTTCGCTTTCCAGTATATCTACGATTTTGATTGGTTCCCCTATAAATACGGTAAGGAAACCCTCCAAAACGCCAAAATTAGCCTTTTGACGCAACAGTCGTTTTATCGCCCAATCAAAGCGTATAAACCTATCTCTTAATTCTTCCATTTTCTAAACCTCCTTAATTGTTTTGATTCGCTTGCAAAGTTACGACTAATTATCGTAACCGCCAAACATTTCCGATAATATTTCAGGATATCCAAAAAGAAAAGCACCGACTGCAGAACTACAACCAAGGCTTACCTTTATTAATATTAGTTTCATTTTAAGAATTTCATATCCAAATATTTCTGCCGAGTTATAATCATTGTATTCCGATTTTTTGTGCAGTTGCACAGATTTTCGGAACAAAGGTAAGAAATACTGCTGAAAAACAACTAATAAAGCATTAATAATTAAGAATAATTATCATTTGAATGTATCTTTTCTGTAAGAACACTAAGTTTACAATTATCTTCTAAGAATCCCATAATTACTTTATCATTTCTGCCCACATTTTACGTGCAGCTAATACACCTGGATTCTTATTCCAATCTATTGCAGGCTGAGCCTTGAACTTACGTTCTACCTCATCTGCACGTTTTTTGAAATTCACAGCCTTCTTCACCAAACAAGGTTGGAATTGCTTTTATTGCTGTTGCCATATTAGTATATTTAAAACGTTTCTTCTGCAAAGTTACGACTATTTATCGTAACCGCCAAACATTTCGGATATTATTTTAGCATATCAAAAAAAGAAAAGCCCCGACTGTATCACTACAGCCGAGGCCTAACCTTATTTATATTATAATCACAACGATTATTTCACATACCTATTTTGCTTTTTTCTTGAAGACATAGAACCATGCAGTACCATTCTCAGGTAATTCTGCTGCAGTCAATACCAACTTATCATCGCTGGCTACTAATACATAATACTTCTGGAATACAGCATTGCCACCATTCACGTTTACACCCATAGGGATAACGAAGTTGTCATTGGTTGCAGTTGGGAATGAGATAGTACCCTTATCCCAGGTTGGGTCCTTGTGCTCCAATACACTTACAGAGATAGGAAGCTTGACGCCATCAGAACCGATTGCCTGCTTGTTAGTGATGTCGATAGTGAACCATGCACCGCTACCGTTACGGGCTACGCCACCAACCTTCTGACCAGCCTGACCATCAATATCAGCACCATAGTTTACAGCCCACCACTGAGGCTTGTTGCCACTACCGAAAGGACCATTGCCCCATACAGCACCGGCAGCTTCGTTCCATTCCCAGGTAGTAGTTCCATCACCATCTTCGCCACCAGCGAGATACTCAAGAAGTTCTGGCTTGGTAGTTAAAGCCTCAACAGCGAAAGAACCAGCATTGTAAGTCTCCTGAGTGCCATCAGCCTTGGTATAAGTCAAGGTAATATTAAACTTACCTTCCTCTACAACCATCAGCTGATCACCATTCAGAGAAGCTGTACCAGCAGCCTCATCGGCACCTTCCTTAGTAATAGCCCAGTCAGAAAGCACGCCGTTACCATTCTCAACAGTGAAGACATTACCCTTTTTGCCTTCCTTGACCTCCTGAATAACCTTTACCTTGTCTGCATCAAAAGCAGTACCGAATTGTACAGGCTGGCCATCGAACTCACCTACAGTAGAAGTATAATTACCCTCAGAACCAGTTACGCAGAGACGCTTCTGAAGTTCTGCAGAGAGATAAGTAATCTCATCCACGTTCACCGTGAAGTCCTTGGTAAAGTCAACAGCCACATTCTTGCAGTGCACAGTAATGGTGTTGGCACCTAACTTGGTAACATAGATGGTATCGTATGCCTTGGAAGAGGTTACCTTACCTTCTGCCAACTGGTCTACCGACCACTGGCTTGTGATAGGAGAATGATTCTCGATGATGATACGGTTGCTATTCTTACCATTCACCTGAACAGGTGTTACCTTCGCATCAACGCTCTCTGCTGTTACATTCTCAGAGAAACCTGTGCTACCAGAATCGGTAGAAGGATCACAAGAAGTATAAAGCAATGTCAGCATAGACAAAGCAAAAAATATCTTTTTCATATACTTATTCATTTAAAAGATTAAAGAATTGATTACTTCCAGCCCTGATATTCAGAATCAGCACCAGTCCACCCTTCATTCTGCTTTACGGTACCCAAAGCTACCTGAGTCTCAGGCATCTTCTGGAAACCGGCTGTAGCATTGTAACGGGCAGTATAACCTCCATTGTGTGGAGTATTCGTATCAGGCTGTCCGCAATAATAGATAGCAACGCCATTCTGCTTCTCAAGAGCAGCAGCGGCAATATGCCAACGACGAAGGTCGTTCCAGCGGGTACCCTCGCAAGCCAACTCCCAACGGCGCTCGTTTCTCAAAGCTTCCTCTGAATAAGCACCAATCGGGTTCAAACCTGCACGCTTACGCACCTCATTGATACCAGCCACATCCTTCTTCAACTCACTCTGCATCAACAAGACATCTGCGAAACGGATGAGTACCAGATCGTGGATATTATTCAACTGCATATTCTCCTTTCCCGAAGTATCCCAGTTGCCTGGGTACATCACATTCTCGAAAGTACAAGAATAGCCATCCTCCAACTGATCATTCTTACAGGTAACAGGAGCCCACTTCTTGGCATAAAAATCAGTTTCCTGAACAAAGTCTGCCCAACCACCTTTCTTATATGTCTCTACTTTAGACCAGTCCTGGATAGAAGCATCACGGCGTACATCATTAGGCTCGGCAGCAGCCCAATCCTTTACCAAATTTGGAGCTACAGGACCAGCACCCCAACCCTGACCGAATGGGAAGGTGTTGCCATAAGCCTGACCGCCACGAACACCAAAGTGAAGTGCATAGCCATTGGCATAACCAATTGTTGTACTCCAGGAAGCGAACTTATTGAACTTGATAGAGAACAAAGTCTCTGGGTTCTGAGAAGCATCATCCTCAACCCACTTGAAGCCCTGCCCCTTGGTATAATCATAATCCTCTACAGTACATCTGTTAGTATAAGCCCAGAGATTCTGATACTTATCCACCAACTTGCGACCAGAGTTAGCCACACAGTCATCGATGGCTGTAATGACATCATCCTTAGACAGGGAAGTTCCATCAGGAAGCTCCACAGAAGTCAGAGGATTATAAGTAGTGCTGGTCAGATCAGCCAATGTAGGACCATTGCCAAAGAAGCCTGAATAGAACAACCAAGCACGACCCAGCAAAGCCTCAGCAGCATACTTATCAATATGTCCATCTGTGCTCTTTGTAGCAGGCAAGAGATTGACTGCATCACGAAGATCCATCAGAATCTGCTTCCAAGGGTCTTCAATATTACCTTGGGTGATAGCCTCAGAACCAGGATGCAAGCGCATTGGCACATTTCCGTACATAGAAGCCAACTCATAATAATAGAAAGCACGCAGGAACTTAGCCTGACCCATCAATGAGTTCTTGGTATCCTCATTCATGGAAGTATTAGGAAGTGCATCAATCAAGGTATTGGCACGGTTGATACCCTTGTAACGAGCCTCATAGAACACGTTGGTCATATCGGCATTATAATTACAGAGCAAATCCTCTGCCTGCATCAACTTATCGTTGAAACCACCACCACCGAGCAGGTCATCACTAGCCAACTGAGCGTAGTAAAGGAAGCTCATCTGTGGGTCTGCACAAACCTGGTTCAAATTCTGGTAAATACCAGCCAATACAGCCTCACCATCCTCCTTGGAAACAGGGAAGGTACTGGTAGACAACTCGCCTACATTCTGTACATCATTGATGTCGCAGGATGCCAAGCTAAGTACCGCCATAGCTGAAGCCAAAAATATATTTAACTTTTTCATTGTGAATTCAATTTTAGATTAGAACTTTACATTTACACCAACCATATAGGTACGAGGCTGAGGATAGTTACCTACATCAACACCTGTTACCCATGAGTCTGAGCCGATAGCAGTACCATTCTCTGGATCCATACCCTTATAACCGGTAATGGTAAAGAGGTTCTGGGCAGCGAAATAGAGACGGAGCTGCTGGAATGGGCTGTTCTTCCAAATCTTGGTGAAATCGTAACCCACGGTCAGATTCTGAAGACGGAAGTAGCTGGCATCCTCAATGTAAATATCAGAAATGGTCTGCCAGTTTGGACCTGCACTCATGTGGGCGAGCAAAGGATACTTGTTGGAAGTTCCCTCACCATGCCAGTAGTCATACACCTCTGTAGTGAAGTTCTCGAACTCACCATCGGTGAACTTGCGGAATGAACGAGCCACCTGCTGACCAAATGCTCCAAAGCCTGTAACAGAGAGGTCGAAGCCCTTGTAAGATGCACCGAGAGAGATACCCATGGTTACATCTGGATGTGGATTGCCAAGTTCTGTCTTATCGTCATCATTGATAACACCATCGCCATTTACATCCACAAACTTCAAGTCACCTGGCTTGATATCGGTACCCTGCTTAGAGTTAGCGGCATTGCCCTTGCAGTTTTTGTCAAGGTAAGCCTGAACGTCTGCCTCATTCTGCATCACACCTTCTGTCTTGTAGCCCCAGAAGTAACCGATAGGATGACCTTCCTCGAAACGAGCCATATAACCGGTATTCTGAGCCAAGAGGTCCTTACCACCATTGTTGTATGCCTGGTTAGACTTCACCTCTGTTACCTCGTTGTGGTTGTAAGCCATGTTCCAACCTACGTTGTAATGGAAGTCCTTACCTATCTTATCGTTCCAAGAAAAAGAAAGCTCAATACCCTTGTTCTCAACAGTACCAGCATTCTTCATCTGGGTAGAGAAACCTGTTGTTGGATCTACAGGAACCGCAACCAGCAAGTCCTTGGTCTTCTTGTTATACCAATCCGCAGTAAAGCCCAAACGACCATTCAGGAAGCGAGCATCCAAACCGATGTTCAACTGCTCTGAAGTCTCCCAAGTCAGATCCTCATTAGGCAGACGTGAAGGAGCTGCACCGGAAACATACTGATCAGGATTACCATTGAAGGTATAATAGCTACTTGTATCGAATGCGAAAGCACCCTGCCACTGGAAGTTGTTAATGGTCTGTGCATTACCATTCTGACCCCAACCAGCGCGAAGCTTCAGGAAGTCGAGCCATGATACAGTCTTAGCCATAAACTTCTCGTTTGAGATAACCCAACCGGCAGATACAGATGGGAAATAACCCCAACGCTGACCTGGAGCGAACTTAGAGTTACCATCGGCACGTATAATGGCAGAAAGCATGTACTTCTCATCGAAGTTGTAGTTTACTCGGCCAAAGTAAGACATACTACGGGTATCGTCACAAGGAGTACCTGTAACAGATGCAGCATTGTTATTCTTCATATAGCTCATGTAAGCATGAGTCATATCACCGAACACCGAATTAGAAGAAGTAGCATTCAAAGAGAAGCCGAAGTCTGGACGACTCTCGCTATACTCTGTACCTACCAGAACATCAAAGTTATGCTTCTTCTGCAGATCAAACTTATAGCTCAAAGTGTTGGTTGTACTCCATCCCCAGCTTGTGCTCATATTATTTGTAGCCTTATCCTCTGTGCGGTAGTAATCGGCATTGGTTCTGTTGGCATCAAATACAGGGAGGAATGCACGCCAGGTAGATGTTCCCTGATAATAGTTCAACTGTCCACGGTAAACCAGATTTTTGATTGGCTGGATTTCCAAATAACCTGTAGCATGCAGATTCTGGTTGATGCTCTTGTTGTGACCAGACTGCGAGTTCAACATTTTATAGACTGGGTTTACAGAATAAGAGTTATAATTATCAACCCAGTTCTTCAAATCCTCAGCCTTGGTATAGCTGCCGTCGGCATTATACATAGGGATAGCAGGGTTAGCACGGAGCATGTTAGAAAGCTCATTGCTATACTGGCCACCAATCTGGATACCCTGATTCTGCTTGTGCTGATAGTAAACGTTCTCACCAATCTTCACTACATCCATACCCTTTTCAGTACGATAGATGACATGCTCTGAATTGATACGGAAGGTGAAACGGCGGTAGTCTGACTTAACAACATTGCCAAACACACCATCCTGATACTGATAACCGGCACCCATTGAGAAGGTAGAACGATCAGAACCCCCCGTTACGTTCAAAGCATGGCTAGTGGTAACGGCATTCTTGTTGCGGATTGCCTCTACCCAGTTGGTTCCTTCGTTAGAACCATCCATATAAGAGTTGTAGAGGTCTTCGCCCATAAAGCTCTTCCAATCGTAGCCACTTTCACCACTATTGAAACGCACCTGATCCATTACCTCCATATACTGCTTGGCTGTCAGCATCTTTGGCATGCGATATACGTTAGCCCAACCTACGTTGGCATCGTAAGATACCTGGATCTTACCCTGCTTACCCTGCTTGGTTGTTACCAAGATAACACCATTGGCAGCGGCAGAACCATAGATGGCACAAGATGCGGCATCCTTCAAGACGTCGATACGTTCGATGTCGGCAGGGTTCAAGTTGTTGATATCACCTGCTACACCATCAATAATATAAAGAGGAGCTGTGTTGCCGTTGGTACCGGCACCACGGATAGAAATCTTAAAGCCATCACCAGGCTGACCGGAAGCCGCCTGAATGTTAACACCAGGAGTCTGGCTCTGCAAGGCGCCCAACACCTGTGTGGTATTCATCTTCTGAATATCATCACCCTTTACCTCAATAGTAGAACCGGTAACGAGCTTTTTCTTCTGAACACCATAACCTACAACAACGACCTCATCAAGAGTCTTGTCATCGGTCTTCATGGTGACTGAAATGTTAGACTGGTTACCCACAGCAATTTCCTGTTTCTGGTAACCGATATAGGTAATTACAATAGTAGCGCCCGGCTTTACGTTCAAGGTAAAGTTACCATCAAGATCTGTAACGGTACCATTACCAGGGTTGCCCTTTTCTACTACACTTGCACCGATAATAGGACCTTCTGCATCGCTCACATTACCGGTTACTTTCTTTGCCTGCTGTACAGCATTTACGCTCTGACTAGGAGATGCCGCCCATGCTTCAGTTGTATAACTCAAGCCTAACGATGCTAACGCTCCCACAAGCAGCATTGATTTTTTTAAGTTCAAATTCATACTTTAGTACTTTCTAGGTTGAATAGAATTAAACGTTTGTTGACTCTGACTATCAAAAATAGTCATTCTTTTAGTTCCCGACATATCTATCAGATACGAAGGAAACAAACAGGTTAAGTTGAATTCAATTTCATAATGGTTATTGTTTATGTTGTTTATTATTGTTTCATTTCATCACCAATCTGAAGTCATTTTTTATGGAAGTATAAGTGGCAAACAGATTTTCGATTGCAAAGTTACATTTCTTTTACGAAAAAAGCTGATACTATTTTGCTGATTTTAAGTATTATTTTGATCTTAGTTATTTTTTTTAATAAATTCCGATAGACACTAAAGATTTATTAAAATTCTGTGTTTTCCTTACACTTATTATATATGTATGTTTTGTTAACTCGGAGCAAAAAAGTATTACCTTGCCGCTATTGAGCAGCAAGGTAATTACGTACAGGATTGGCATACATCTCGAGAAATCTCTCTCTCAAGTAAGCTTCATCCTTATTTGGAAGGTCAATTTTCGCAAGCTGACCAGCCATATATTTTTCAAATTTTGCCTTATCTTCGGCAGTATATTCTGCCTGATGAGCAGTTGAGTTTTCAAGCAAATCAAGAGCCACATAGTTGCCCGGATAGAGGCGGTAGTTCTTGAATATCTGCTCATCCATGTAGGCGGCTACCTTATTATATATATCCTGCTTAGGCATATCAGGATCAAGACTGTCCAGATAATCATCAAGACATGGAGCTGCATGATAATGCACATGACCCTTATAACCGAAGATACCGGTCTGCATGCTTACCAGGTCATCCATAGGTCCCTTCTTCCAATCGGCATTATCGTGCTTCTGCTGGAACTCCTTTGCCTTCAGGAAATCGCATGGATCATATTCGTAACTGATAGAGAGCGGTACGAGATGAAGCTGTTTCAGGCGGTCGATAATGCTGCCCTCGCCACCCATCGACATCATCTGCAGAATACTCTTCTGGGTGCGGTCATTACTGTCCTTGGCCCTACCCTCGCGCTGGGCTATCCAGATATTCTCGTTCTTCTCCTTGATGGCGAAATGCATATAGCCGGAAAGACGCTTGCTCGACATCAGCATCTGTCGCATGCTCAGGGCACGCTCTACGATAAACGCCTTGTTGACACGTACCAGGTCCTTGACCCAAGGAAGAGAAAGGAGATTATCACCGATGGCAATCTCACAGGTGGTCTTAAAACCGTTATCGATAAGAAGGACATCGAGGATGGCTGAATCGAGCACGATATCACGGTGATTACTGATGAAAGTATAATTACGGGTATTATCGAGCGATGTGCAATCCATTTCGCAGCCTGTTGCTGCCTTCTTCAGAATGCCATGAACAAAATCGTAAGCAAAAGCCAACTGGAAATCCAGATTGGTCTTACATGCCTTCAACTTCTGGGCAATCATCTCGAAAGGTACTTGTGGATAGAGATAGGCAAGCACTTGTTTAAACTGATCGTTAGAAAGCAAACGGTCGAATACCTCTGGGAGATCTTCAGGCTCCCAAGGACGGATGGTATCAAATTCTTGAGGGATATTCATAATATATACCTATTAATATATATATATGGCTCTGCGAAAAAATCACAGAACCATATATGAGTTTGTTATTCTAGAACTGATTCTCCACAATTTCGCTGAGCACATCCTTGATATCAAGACCTGCTGCACGAACCTGCTGAGGAATGAAACTGGTAACGGTCATACCTGGAGTAGTATTGATCTCCAGCATGTTCACCTTGTCTTTACCATCCTTATCCTTAGAGATGATATAGTCGATACGGATGATACCGTTGGCATGAAGAATGTCGTAGATGCGTGATGTAGTCTTGGCAACCTCTTCTGCAGTCTCTGGAGAGAGACGGGCTGGAGTGATTTCCTGTACCTGACCGTTATACTTGGCATCGTAATCGAAGAACTCGTTGGTGGTAACCACCTCTGTAGCCGGCAGTACAACAGTCTTCTCGGCTGTCTTGTAGATACCCTGTGAAATCTCTGTACCATCAAGGAAGCCCTCGATCATTACCTCATTGCTCTCCATGAAAGCCACACGGAGGGCTGGAGCCAGCTGGTCAGCATTCTTCACCTTGCTCACACCAAAGCTACTGCCGTCAGCAGCAGGCTTTACGAAACAAGGCATACCGATGCGCTTGGCAATCTCTTCTTCATCATAAGCTTCACCGCGACGGAGCAAGATACTGTCTGCTACGTTTATACCGAAACCGCGCAGATAATTATTGAGCACATACTTATCAAAAGTCATTGCCTCTACCAGAACACCGCTTGTAGAGTATGGCAGATGGATAAGGTCGAAGTAGCCCTGCATCACACCATTCTCACCAGGCTGTCCGTGGATGGTGATATAAGCATAATCGAAATAGACATGCTTGCCGTTCATAACGAAAGAAAAATCGTTCTTGTCAATCTCGATAGTCTCACCATTATCCAAAGCGACATGCCAGTCGGTGCCCTTCACATCGACGAGATAAATATTGTAGCGCTCTTTATCAAAGAAAGAGTACAAACCCTGTCCTGAGCGCAATGATACGTCGTGCTCAGAAGAATCACCACCACATACGATGGCTATCGTTCTCTTGCTATTTTCCATAATTACTAAATATTTTTGAATGTATCTTGTGTGGTGCCAGCGATGAAGCCGCGCCACTTTTCTATTAATTGTCTAAAATCATTTGGCCACTCACTGTCAAAATCCATCTGCTGCTTGGTTGTAGGATGCACGAAGCCGAGTGTCTTGGCATGGAGAGCCTGACGCGGACAGAGTTTGAAGCAGTTCTGGATAAATGCCTTGTAGCTGCTACTGCGCTGACCTCTCAGAATCTCTGTTCCGCCATACGTTTCGTCCATAAAGAGCGGATGACCGATATGCTTCATGTGAGCACGAATCTGATGGGTACGGCCTGTTTCAAGCACACACTGCACCAAGGTAGTATAACCGAAACGCTCCAACACCTTGTAATGCGTAACTGCCGTCTTGCCTATTCCGCTGTCCGGATCGAAGACCTTCATACGGAGGCGGTTCTTCGGATCACGGCCGATATTGCCTTCTATGCGACCTTCATCTTCTACAATGTTGCCCCAAACGAGCGCATTGTAACTGCGATGGGTAGTCTTGTTGAAGAACTGCTTACCCAGTGCGGTCTTTGCCGTAGGAGTTTTTGCCACAACGAGCAGTCCGCTGGTATCTTTATCGATACGATGCACCAAGCCCACTTCCGGATCATTGGCATCAAACTCAGGCATATCCCTTAAATGCCAGGCTACCGCCTGAATCAAGGTTCCATGAAAGTTGCCCGCACCCGGATGCACCACCATACCTGCTTCCTTGTTGACCACCATCAGCTGATCGTCTTCATAAACCACATTGATAGCGATTTCTTCAGGTTTGATACTCGTTTCATGACGAGGACGGTCGAGCATCAGAGTAACCAGATCATTAGGGCGTACCTTATAGTTGCTCTTTACCGGTTTACCATTGACATGGATGAATCCGGCATCAGCAGCCTGCTGAATGCGGTTACGGCTCTGATAGGCCATCTTATCAGCCAGGTACTTATCGATACGCACCGGATCCTGGTTGGCATCCACCTGAACCTTCCAGTGCTCATAGAGTTCATCTCCTCCTTCACCAGAAGCAGCGGTTTCTTCCTCCATTTGGAGTTCATCATCCAGTTCGTCCATATCTCCTGCATCATCAAACCCGAAGTCATCCTCTACAGGAGCATATACCTTATTATATATATAATCTAAAAATATCATTCGTATTACTATTGAATTCTTCACTTTTCATTTCTCCTACTCCACCACTTCCTTCTGGTGGTGTTCATGCGAAGGAGCAGGCTCTGTGGCTTCCGTACCAGGAACCACCTCGAAGTTGTCTTCATGAGTTTCTCCGCTCATGTCACCTTCGCCTTCCATCACATCTTCTTCGCCGTGATAAACCGGATCTACCACATCGATGGAATCATCAACGCTCCGTTTACCATTACCAACCTGTATGACAAGCACATCATCGATAGAAACCTTATCACCAGCTACAACATGCTTACCCTTAACGAGGATACCATAAACCCAATCCTCTTCGCCAGGAATATATTCAGGTGTACCCAGTTTGAATCCCATAGCAGTAAGTTTAGCCATTGCCTCTCGCAACGAACTGTTGTCAATGACATCAGGAATGGTGATACGTGGAGAATGATCAGAATTGATGGTAACATAGATTACATGTCCCGACTTTACCACTTCTCCGAAAACCGGAGTCTGCTCCAGAATGACATCAGACGGCAAAGAGCGGACATATCCCGTATCCGTTACAACAATTTCCAATCCCGCATCGTCGAGGATATGTGTAGCATCATCGATATTCTTATATCGAATATCCGGCACACGGATGGCCTCACCATGATGGGTATAGATATCAATGCCGTACTTGACACCGGCACAGAGCAACACCAGCACCAGAATCATGGCACCGATATTCCCCCAAAGGTACTTACTCTTAAACTTATTTATAAACTCTGATGAAGTCATATATTATTTTTTGGTGCAAAGATACAAGTATTTGGGGGAAGAACAAAATAAAAAGGAAAGTTTTTGCACTCTCACCACCTAATTTTATGATATAAAAACAAAACATCTTTGTTCCCAAAAGAGCAATCTCAGAAAAGGAAGGGGCGTTATAAACAACAAAAAGCAGCAAAGAATACATCCTTGCTGCTTTTAATGTCATCGTCAACAGACGAATCTTTCCTCGGAATTACTTTCCGTGGTGCTCGTCAGATACAGTTAACTTCTTACGGCCATGAGCAC
>ERZ779643.1492-NODE-1492-length-15679-cov-2.338582_pt1 | contig 15679 bp, 9 predicted proteins | sample MGYA00511564_ERZ779643 | MGnify/ENA primary metagenome ERZ779643 (study PRJEB29588, sample SAMEA2147114) | human gut metagenome | biome: human gut; feature: human-associated habitat; material: faeces | place: Denmark | collected 2008/2010 ... | reverse complement strand
GCATCCGCATCTACCAGTCCCTGTTTGACATCTACCATAAATAAAATAACATCTGCCGTATCGATCGCGATCTGTGCCTGCTCACGCATCTGTGAAAGGATGATATCCTTGCTGTCCGGCTCAATACCGCCTGTATCGATCAGTGTAAAGCTGTAATTCAGCCATGTCACATCTGCATAGATACGGTCTCTTGTAATACCCGGCGTATCCTTTACAATAGAAATACGGGAACCCGCAAGGGCATTGAACAGGGTTGATTTTCCGACATTCGGACGCCCAACCACCGCAACGATCGGCTTTCTTTTTCTATTTTCCATATGCTCTCCTTTATACGATAAACTGCTTTCTGATGCGGATCTTCTTTACGCTGCTCCACTTGACTTGGAGGAGCCATTCACACCACACTCTGACATAATAGGTTTTATTTTTTTCCATATTGATTTATATTACAATATTCAGATTGAGTTGTAAAGTGGTCAGCCCCTGTCCGGCAGACCACGCCCTGTATTTTAGCTTGTCTTTCCCTGTTATGTATGCTATAAATAAGAATGGATTTTAACTGCACATATCTTAGGAGGGAATCATGCCAAACTTAGTCGAACTCGAATCCGCAATGCCGGTTGCTCCGCTGAAGCTTTTAGCACTTGACAGCTGTAAGGAGCTCGGTGACCGTGTCAACGAATATCTTGTGGATTTTCGCAAAAATGTACATAATGATATCAAACAGGATCCCGCATTCCGCGGTTATTCTGAAGAAAATTATCTGATCAAGGCTGCCTGCCCACGTTTTGGAAGCGGTGAAGGCAAGGGCGTCTTATCCGAATCTGTCAGAGGTAAGGATGTCTTTTTAATGGTCGATGTATGTAACCATAGTCTGACCTATACAGTCAATGGTTGTGAAAACCACAAATCTCCGGATGACCACTACCAGGATTTAAAGAGAATGATCGCTGCTATCGCAGGAAAAGCACACAGGATCAATGTTATCATGCCTTTCTTATATGAAGGCAGACAGCATAAAAGAAGCGGCCGTGAATCGCTTGACTGCGCTTATGCACTCAAAGAGCTGAGTGAAATGGGTGTTTCCAACTTCATTACGTTTGATGCCCACGATCCGCGTGTCCAGAATGCGATTCCACTGCATGGTTTTGAAACAGTTCAGCCGACCTATCAGTTTATTAAGAGTCTTCTGAAGCATGTGAAGGATCTTAAGATTGATTCCAATCATATGATGGTAATCAGCCCCGATGAAGGCGGTATGGGACGTGCTATTTATATGGCAAATGTACTGGGTCTTGACATGGGTATGTTCTATAAGCGCAGGGACTATACCAGAATTGTTGACGGACGTAATCCGATCGTTGCGCATGAATTCCTTGGCTCTTCCGTAGAGGGTAAGGATATGATCGTCATCGACGATATGATTTCCTCCGGTGAAAGTGTTCTGGAAGTAGCTGCCGAATTAAAGGAGAGAAAAGCAGGCAAGATTTTCATCTGTGCTACCTTCGGGTTGTTCACGAATGGATTGGAGCGTTTTGATAAGGCTTATGAAAATGGTCTGATCGATGGCGTAATCACTACGAATCTGATCTATCAGACTCCGGAATTATTGAGCCGGGAGTGGTATATTGATTGCGATATGAGTAAGTATATTGCGTATCTGATCGATACCCTGAATCATGATACGTCCATCAGTGATCTGCTGAATCCGAATGAGCGTATTCAGAGTGTTGTGGCAAGATATAAGAATGGAGAGCTGAATTAATACAACACAAATCCGGAAGGTCATCCTGGGAATCCTGTGGAACCTTCCGGTTTTTCTATTAATAACAGATCATGGCAATGGCTCTGTATAGAAGACGTACACAACCGCCTGCCAGAGAACATCCATGTTCTTGACAGGCTAACCCGTGCATCCTTGCACGGGTTTTGTTGTCTTCGATTGCCATGCCCTGTTATCTAAGAAAAACTCGGAAGAACCCAAAAGGCGTTCCCAGAATGACAGTTCCGGATTCGGGGTAGGCTGTGAGACAGGTTTGATTAGCAGTTATATTTACTGTCTAGCATATTGGCTTATTATCTCCTGACGTACTTGTTCAGATGATAATTCTCCACTTGCAACAAGTATCATTTTATTAATAAAGTCTTTCGATACGTACATTTCTTCCATAGCCATTGTTGATGCAACATTTTTCACATCAAGAAAAGTTTCTTTACTCTAAAGGGCTCAGTAGACTAACAACAACTCGTCATCATGGAAAAATTATTGAACATGAAAATGGAGAATTAGCAACACGAATGAAATCAGATTGGAAGGGAGCATTGATGCAATATGGAATTGTTTAACAAATACAAAAATAAAAATTTCACATACCTCACAAACTATATAAATAGTTGCCTTTCTGATACTGAATATGCATTAACCGCAGAGGAATTATTATTATCGTTTTCAAAAAGACGAAATCGTCCGTAACATTTTGTTCTTAGGTCACTACGTAAAAGTGATATCCCCTCAAAACATTACGGACGAAGTTATATCTTTAATCAAAAACTCTTATAAAAATTATTGCTAAGCAGCTTAAGCAGTAACCTCTAAAACATAATACTCTACAATGTACGGCATCATGAAGTTTAAGTATTTACAAACCTCATGAATGCCGTATTGTTTTTCTTTCCATGAAGAATAGAATTAATCGGCACCTAACATTATTTGCCTTTTCGCTTTAATTCCGTTGATATCCTTAAAAGAATAATTTTTACCATATTCATGTCCTCCCATTTTGACATAACTGATATCAGTTTATATTACTTTTGGGGGAATTCAATCACTATTTATTTTATGGTTTTTGACAGGTCTGCATTTGTTACTGTCAGCGTTCCGTCTGTCACAAACAGACTGAGGGACTGACCAACTTTCTGATAAAACCGTGTATTCAGAGCCACTCCATCCACATAGATCGTTGCGATGGTGTCATCCAGGATCATTTGGATATGGTACTTCTTTCCTGCTTCCAGTCTGATGGGCCGTTCCAGTCCGATGTTCTGGATTGCTGGCCAGGGCATGTTGGGACTCTTTTCAAAACGGTAACGGTTTTCTTCTATATTAAATAAATACTGATAGCTCTGACCGGTCTCTTCGTTTTCATAAAAGCGAAGTCCAAAAGAGCGGGTGCCTTCGGAAAATTCCACATCCGCTTCAAAGCGGAACAGGTCTGTAGTATCATTGAAAAGTATCTGTTCCTGTCTGGCATAAGGGGTATCGATCACCATATCTTCCGCTTTCTCTCCCTCCTCAAAGGCATTCCATACAGTGTCGGGGATCCTGACGCCCAGGGTTCCGTCCTCTCTCTGATACACCTCATGTGCCACAAATGTGCCTGCCCACTCGAAGTTTCCACGGTCATCGCAGCCCTCTTTCGTGGGAACCCAGCCAAACAGAATGCGTTGCCCGTTCAGGCAGAAGGTTCTGCCCGCATAGTAAGCACGTCCATCAAAAGCATCGTCCGCAGGAGCGATCCAGGGACCATCTAGACTTTTGCTCATCCGGTATACCATCTTATTTCCGTCACTGTATTCGGAAATAATGTGATACCACCAGTCACCGATCTGGAACAGATCCGGCATTTCATGCATGGTAAACAGGCCCGGTGCCCAGAAATCTCCCTCAAACTTCCAGTTTTTCAGGTCTTTGGAGGTAAACTTTACGGTACGTCCGGTCTGCTGTTCCTTGGGTCCGATCTTTCTAGTTCCCAAAACCAGCAGGTATTCCTGTTTTTCCTCATTCCAGATCACGAAAGGATCCCGCCAGTCATCCGGGTCATAACCCTCCTGCGGTGTAAAAGTCAGCTTGTCCTGGGTCTTGGTCCAGTTCAGCAGATCATCGCTCTCCGCATGCATCAGCACCTGAGATGCCTTGCCTAGCTTTGGATAGTCCCGGTTGAATCCGGTATAAAAAATGTGATACTTTCCCTCTGCTTCAAAAACGCTTCCTGCATAAATAAACTGATCCTGCTCCTCGTCGGTTCCCCGCGGGAGCGCTGTCCCTTTATCCTCATAGTGCACAAAATCAGAAGTCACCGCCAGATCCCAGCCAAAGGGTTCGCCAAACGGGCAGGGTTTTCTGGTATCTCTTTGGTGAAACAGATAAAACTGATCTCCTTTTCCAAAAGGCATGCAGTCGCCAAACCAGGTGTTTGGAAACTGATAGTATAACTTTGTCATGAATTTTTCCTCCTGTTTTTTTCGTTCAATATGTGAGACATTGCTCACTGTGACAATACTATTGCATCTGTACAAAGGTTGCGCAAACCTAATTGACTGGCTAATGACAAGCCCGTAATATATCCATATTTATCTGATTGATTTTCTACATATTTGCGTATAATAACCATAGAAGGATCCAGGTAACTCTTTCCAAGTAGTCCTCCGTGCTTTGGAATATAGTATATTCCATTATCATATCTTTCCAAGAAACCACTTGCTACAAGTCTTTTCACTGACTGCCGGACAGCATTTTCAGATAATCCCTCAATGGATAAGTCATTTAGAAAAATTGGTTCACTATATCCGTAGTTCTCCATCAAATAGGTTTTTAGCACGTTCTCACCTCCACGTCAAATGTACCATATTTATATTTTTATTGTCAATATATGTGTCTTTCTTATTATATCCAGATTTACAGTAAATAGTCACTGTTGCCAATCCTCCTAATATAAAGCCGATTCAGCTCCTATACTAACCCCAAAAATGTTCCACCTACACAAAATAGTTCAAAGCCACCTCATACCTTATATATAGAAAAGCAGAGCCAACATCGTTTTTACAATGTCGCTCTGCAAAACAAACCTTCAGCCTATCCGCAAATACAGTTCATAATCACGCTTATCCTCATTTCTTTTTCATCTGGTTTTGATTCTGCAACCGACTGGCTGACACCTGCAACACGCATTTTTTGCGTGTGGTTCTTCATGTCCGTTCTAATATCCCTTTACTCCAAGAATGGATGCGGTCTCTTCTATAATATCCTGTGCCACACCATCATCAAAAATATCGCGCAGTCCCGCATACTCCACAGCTGAACAGTACGGCACATATCCCGGAATGGTCGTCAGCGTCATATATGTTTCAACAGCCTCGTGACGGTCTTCCTCTGCCATCGTCAGAATATCAAGGCTCGAAAATGCCGAAGTAAGGTAAGAGAAATAATAACATGGTGAGGTGAAAATGTGCGGAACCTCAGACCAGGTATAAAGCTCCTTGATCTTGGAATCATACTGCATGCCATACCTGCGTGAAAGCTGCAGATACAGCTTATTCAGCTCCTCAAGCGTCATATCCGGATTCTCATAAGCAGCAATCTCAAACTCTGAAATCAGTGCTGTGGAAATCGCATTATCCGCCATGCTGTACACATCATAAAATGCGTAAATATCTCCGATATCCTCTCCTAGCAGTTCATCGTAATAGTCATAAAACAGCATCTGCATACCCTGGGAATGAATCTCACTGACATCAATGTTGTTACTGGATTCAAAAAAGGTATCGGCACTGCGGTAGACATTGTTGTAATGTCCGAATTCATGGATTACATTGTAGTAGTCCATGTAATTGTCATACATCTGTCCGTATATAAAGCCATCCTTAAAGTAAGATAACCGCATGGTAAAAGCCGTGTTCGCCTTGTTCTGTGAGGTATCCATATCATACAGCCGGTACTTAAGAAAATGCTCCTGTGTATCCTTAAGCTCCGGATCAATCTCTTCCAGATACGGTCCGATCTGTTCAATGATCGATGTACTTTCGATCCCCTGTCCTTCGGTATACAATCTCATATAATCCGTGTCATTAAGCACATCCTTCATATCCGCCATGACCGGTACCACGTGCTTACGGATCTCCTTTAAAAGATCCCTGGTTTCATCGAGGGTATAGTCTCTCACATAAACTGCATCATACGCATATTCTGCATAATTGTCATAGCCGTTCAGCTTTGCGATCTCATTCCGAACGTCCACAAGCTCCACAAAAACCTCTCCGACCGCATCATTCCTCTGCTTGCAGATTCCCTGATAGATCTCAACAACAGCATCATGATCCATCTCATCCGCTTCCATATTCAGACGGTTCAAATCCCACTCTTCCCCGTCATATTCATAATAAAATTCTTCGGAGGAAAGCTGTTCATACTCCTGCTCCAGACTGTTTTCCTTCGCCGTAAGCTCCTTCTCCTCGTCAGTTACCTCTTCATAATCCAGATAAGCCTCCACCTGCGCCGCATTCATCAGTTCAGTCATCGTGTCCCTATATGGTGATTTACAAAGCTCCCGGATCGCTACATTCAACCGATCTCCGTAATCCACCACGTCATCTAGAAGCTCTGCCTGAATTTCCTGATTCTCTTCATCAAAAATATTCTGATAGTAGGTAATCTGTGAAAGAGAATAACAGGTTGACAGCTTTTCCACTTCATCCAGTGTCTCCCCGAACAATTCCTTCACACGCTCCGGATCCTTGGCTTCCCCGGCTGCTTCCGCTTCTGCTGCCAGTTCCTTCATTTCTGTCAGCTGTGCATCCAGCAGCTCCATATCACAGGTCGTCTGCTTCATCTCTTCCAGTGTCAGATTGGCATGGTCCACATCCCGATAGCGGGAGGTTGTCTGATAGACATAAAGCGTGTACGGTGAAGCCTCATCCGTATAGGTCCCGATCAGGGTAAGCCCGATCTCTTCGGCATTGCCGAGGTCAATACGGGAGAAGATGTACCGTCCTCCCAGACGCTTAAACTGATCCACATCCAGATACAGGTCATGGTCGGTCACCTCATAGATACGGGAGCTGTTAATAATGGAAGGATCCGTACCGGAATAAAGATAGGCACGCGCTCCCCATTCATCAAAATACAGCCGGCTCTCCTCCACCCGGTCAAGTGCCGGTGCAATCATTTTCCGGAATTCTTCCTTATAATTCTGGGAATAAAAGCCAAGATAACCGTCAAGAGTGGCAATATCATTGTATTCCAGAATAGCCGGATAAAAGCCGTATGCCACGGACCACTGTCCACAGTATCCGATATCCTCTTTTGCCTTGTCAAAAAGGTCTGTAGAATAAAATTCACGGTAGGTCAGGTCATTTGCCTTCTGTCCCTTCACCATTTCATACACCTTGCCAAAACAGGTATGATAAAGGTCATTATAACGGGTATTGCTTCCCAGAATCACAAGCACTGCTGCAAGCGCCAGAAGGTTTGCTGCCACACGAAGGCTCTTTTTTTCCTTCTCATACAACCGCTTCAATGCCAGGAAAAATGCAGCATACCACACGAAAGGATTAAAGAAAATCGTCCGGTTAAACTGCCATCCGGTAAGCGGCGGGCACAGAAACTCAACCACATTCCGCACCGGCTCCAGGTAATAAATGCCATAGATCAGGCTGTTAAAAACAAGAATGACCATGAGAAGATTATACCAGTCATGGAAAATACCTCTTGCATTTTTCTTCACCAGATAAGAAATATTCAGATAAAAAAAGTAAACGGCACAAACCGGAAGCACCACATACATATGGACGCTTTCTGCGTGGAACATCCCCTTTACAAGGGAGTCCCCGATAGTCGCAAGAACCTCGGAAACCGTATAGCTTCCTGCCACAATCGTTGAACGGATCGTCACCTCGTCATCGAACAGCATCATGTAAAACAGCCGGTATTCGCACACGATGTACCCCACCGACAGCACAGCAATGGCAAGCAGCATTCTTCCCGGGAATTTCCGGTCTTTAATCCATAAGATCAGAAAGGCAAGCGCCATATACGCCAGAATAAACAGTCCGAAATAGGAAAAATAGGACAGCACCGGATAGAAAAACAACGCCGCATACCATCCAAAAGACGGCTTTTGCATGAGTTTAACAAGCAGGAACAAAAGCAGGGGAATGGACGCAAAGGGAATACCAAATGCCGGAAAGACATTCAGGATTCCGTAGGCAAAGCCGCATAACCAGACAAGAGCCTGCTGACTTTTATATTTTTCACCAAGGAGTTCCCTGCCAAGCAGAACAGAGCCTGCAATGGCAATCAGAATTTTCAGGAAATATGCTGTAATATACGCCGGGAATGCCGGCAACAGCATAAACAGAATCGTGTAAATATAAAACTCGGAGAACAGCGTATCACGGCTGATTCCTCCAAGGAAATCCACATAAGCATCATGACTGAAAAACGAGTGGTCGTTTTTCATCATTTGAAGCTGTGGGATAAACAGATCCAGATTGTCATGGACGGCTATGACACTGTCCTCTCCGCACAGGAGAAACACTGCCATGGCAGCCAACAGGAAGCCTCCGATCACCAACAGATACCAACGGGAAAGTACTTTCTTCATCTTCTAAAATCCTTTCTGTTTATCCTGCTTCAGGAAGATTATTATTTATTTTCTCCGCTCATACGGCGTCCTTTTTCACAGACGAGCGTATAACGGTATTCAAAGTCTCTGCGGTTCTTCATTGCCATATTCGACAGAATCAGTCCTGCAAAGAATGACTGAATGGCAGCCAGTCCCACGAAGCCGCAGACAATCAGGGTCGGGAACTTCAATACCAGTCCGGTCTTCACATATTCAGCCAGAACCGGAATAAAGAATATCACGGCAAGGATTCCAAGAATCAGCGCAAGGATACTGAAAAATCCGAACGGCTTATAATCACGGTAAAGCTTGAAGATCGTAAACAGTACCTTAAAGCCGTCGGAATAGGTATTGAGCTTTGATTCGCTTCCCTCCGGACGGTCACGGTATTCTACGATCACGTTATCAATCTGCATATGATTATAGACCGCATGAATGGTCATTTCCGTTTCGATCTCAAAACCCTTTGACAGAATCGGGAAGGTCTTCACAAAGCCATAGCTGAACGCACGGTATCCGGTCATAATGTCCTTGATCTTACAGCCAAACAGCCGGTTGATGCTCGCTCTTACCAGCGTATTTCCCATATTGTGGAAGGGACGCTTGTTCTCTTCAAAATAAGTGGAAGAAAGACGGTCACCCACAACCATATCGGAATTGTATTTTAATACCTTGTCCGCCATCTCCCTTGCAAACTCCATGGGATAGGTATCGTCACCATCCACCATAATGTAGCACTCGGCATCAATTTCACGGAACATTCTGCGGATGACATTTCCCTTACCCTGCATATATTCGTGGCGTACCACGGCGCCTGCTTTCGCTGCAAGCTCTGCCGTCTTGTCTGTGGAATTATTATCATATACATAAATCACTGCTTCGGGCAGTTCCCGTCTTGCATCGGTCACTACCTTCTCAATGGTCTTTTCTTCGTTATAACATGGAATTAAAACAGCTATCTTGTCCATTTGGGAACCTCGCTTTACTCTATATCTAAGACTCACATTGCTGTGCTTCCTACATCATACCATATTTTTCTATATCATGTGAACATTTTTTACGAAGTATGGCACTCTGTGCACTTTATCTCTTTTATTTCTTTACTTGTCATGGTTCCCCGTTTGGGCTATACTAAACAAAGATCTTTTTGCAGGATCCTGAACATTTGATATGGAGGAATTACAATGCTTCGTTTCATTATTACAGCACTGTTTGTTACTTTATTTTTAATTTGCAGTATTCCGTTATTTTTCATTGAATGGATCATCGGGAAGTTCAATATGGATATCAAGAACCGCAGTTCCCTCGCGATCGTGAACTGGGCGTTCCGCGTGGTTCTGTTTATTTCCGGTGTGAAGATCACCGTGATCGGGGAAGAAAATGTTCCCAAAGATCAGGCTGTACTTTATATCGGAAACCACAGAAGCTTTTACGACATCATTGCGACCTACGTGCGCGTACCGCGTCCTACCGGATATATCGCAAAAAAGGAACTTCTGAAAGTTCCTCTTTTAAGTATCTGGATGAAATATCTGCACTGCCTCTTCCTTGACCGCGAAGATATCAAGCAGGGTCTGCAGACGATTCTGACCGCTATTGATAAAATCAAATCCGGCATCTCGATTTTCGTCTTTCCGGAAGGCACCCGCAACAAGGTGGAAGGAACCTTTCTTCCCTTCCATGAGGGCTGCTTTAAAATTGCAACGAAGACCGGCTGTCCGATCGTTCCGGTAACCTTATACAACACCTCTGCCATCTTCGAGGATCACCTTCCGAAGATTAAAAAGACGAATATTGTGATTCACTATGGAACACCGTTTTATGCGAAGGATCTCTCCAAAGAAGACCAGAAGCGGCTCGGTGCTTACACACAGGAGATCATTGCTTCTACCTATGCTTCGATCAGAGAGCAGTATCCGGTGTAGGGTATCACTCATCCCCCACCGGCATAACACAGATTTTCTCTCCGGGTACAACGAAGAACACCGGATATCCCAGTGCCTCATGCACGTACCGATCGGATTCCTGCTCTTCGTTTTGCAGCCGGTTACCATATTTAACGTAACCGTTTTTACCATCATAATAAATGTCTGCGCTCCTGCAGCCTGTCAGTTTTTCCGGATCACAATAAAGAATGAGCTTTTCCTCTTCCTGTGCCTGAACTTCAAACGCATAGCCATTCGGATCCAAAAGCACTTTTACCTCACAGGAGGGCACATCCCTTTCCCGATCTTCCGCTACGGTTTTATTCTCCATTACAATCGCGCTGATTCCCAGTCTTACCTGCTCCTCATTTCCAAGAACATAAATTCCGTCTGCAATCGGTTCCCCCATTTTCAGCAGTTCCGTTTTCTGGTCTGTATTCATAAGATCCAGCATTTTAAGTATATTCTCGGTCATTTCATCCGGCAAAATGTTTTCATAATATTCTTCCACATATTCCCTGTCTACCATCTGGTCCGCCTCGGACTGACGGTCCGCTTTCCCGGCTTTCCACTTGAAGGAAAACAGTACCGTACCGGCGATAGCCAGCAATAATACAAAAAGTAATATTTTCTGCACAGCCGGATGATTTCTTTGATAATTGGTCTCGAGTTCCATCCTGACCATTCGATAGGCATCATATGCTCCTTGTCTCTTTGGGACTTCACCAGACACACGATTATCGTTCTCAATGATCTGTATCTGCTCAAGAAGAAAATGATACAGTCTGCGTCCCATCACATGCCCTTTTAGACAATTTGCCAGCTCATACAGGAATTCTCCCTGCCGGACAGCCCACTGATATTCCTCCTTCCGGAAAAACTCCTTCCATTGCAGGAATTGCAGTTTTTTCGGTTTACAAAGTGCATGGAGTTGTTCTATCGCGGCCTTTAACTGGCTCTGTCTCTCTTCCTGCCGTTCCTTTTTTGCTGTCTCGGTCAGTTCCTCTAAGTTTCCAAACAGATCCTCCTCCGGCTCTGGCCACTTCGGTTTAACCCTCCTGCTTTCGCTTTTTCTGTGAACTCCCGCGGCTTTTTCCTGTGACTTCTGTTCTTCGTGCTGTGGTTTTTGTTCCTCGCGCTGGGGCTTTTGTTCCTCGCGCTGTGGCTTCTGTTCTTCTTGCTGTGGCTTTGGTTCCTCGTGCAATGGCCGGTCTTCATCTGCTCTCTGCATGGCAACCATATACGCATCGTGGATCTCTTTCCACTTCTCCGGATGTTCTTCCGGATGATATTTACGGATCAGTCCTGCATAGGCCTTCCGGATGACCTTTTTATCTTTGGTAGGAGAAATTCCTAATACCTGATATATGTTCATATTGTCTACCTACTCATTATCCCATTCCTGAAACAGATCTTCCATCTCCTGCTGTTCTTCATCCTCCTGATACCACTCACCGGATTCCCAGGACTCTTCATCCCAGTTGATGTAATTCTCCATCATCTTTTCCGTTGCTGCCAGAAAGACCATCAGATATTTTCTGGCTTTTATGGCATGATCCGGATCATCACGCAGTACATGGATAAAGTACGCCCTTCTGTTTTCAATTTCCTTCCTCATACCGGAATTGCATTGCATGAAAAGCCGCTCTGCCCAGGCAAGAACGTATTTGTTTTCTTCCTGCTCCAGAGGACTGAGCTTCAGTTTTTCATATTCCTTCAACTTCGCCTCAATCTGTTCCTGCGTCATTCCCAGATCCTTATTGACAATAACAAGCTGCTTTTTCTCTTTTGTAGCAGGAACAGAAACGTCTACTTCCAAAACACCGTTAATATCATAGGTATAAGTCACCTCACAATACACTTCACCTCGTGGCCGTTCCGGAATCTCAAAAGAGAGTTCTCCGAGCCGGATATTATCTTCTACATGCATTGCTTCTCCCTGATACACCTGAATGCATATTCTGGACTGATTATCATAAACTGTACAATATATGTGCTTTCTGCTGCAGGGAAGTGCACTGTTCCTCGGAATAATAACACTCATTTGATCCCTTTCCGGCTCATTATAGTTGACAATACCTGTTCCAAGGGAAAACGGGCAGATATCCGTAAGCAGCATATCCTTAATCTCCTCATCCCGCTCTTTGATTCCTGCACATACACCCGCACCTAATGCAATCATATGATCCGGATTCAATGTCTGCAGATCCTTCCGCTTAAAAAGATGCTGCAAATACTGCCGGACAACCGGCATTTTACAGGATCCTCCCACCAGAACAATCTGATTCAAATCCTCCACGTTGATCTCTGCATCCATAAGTGCCTGCCTTACCGGCCTGCCCATTCGTTCAAACAGCTCTGCTGCTGCCTCTACAAGTTCCCTTCTGGTAATTTCCAGTTTCCGATCAATCTGTTCACACCGGACCACCATTTCTGCCGATGTCTTTTCTGTCAGCTCTTTTTTACATTTTTCTGCGCTGCTTCGCAGAATCGCCCTTGTCTGTGCCGTCAGATTCTTCGGATCAATTTCACAATGCCTTAGAAAATACTTCACAATCGCATCATCAAAATCCTGACCGCCAAGCTGGTTATCTCCACTTACCGCCAGAATTTCGATCACGTTATCAAAGCACTCTACCACCGAAACATCCAACGTTCCTCCACCAAAATCAAACACCAGAATCGTTGCGTCTTCCTCCTGCTTTCTGTTCTGGCATGCCAGCGCTGCCGCCGACGGCTCGTTGATAATCCGTTCTACCTTAAGCCCGGCCAGAAGTCCGGCCCGCTTCGTCGCATTCCGGCCCATATCATTAAAATAAGCAGGGACACTGATAATGGCTTCCTCTACCGGCTCACCCAGATACCTTTCCGCATCTTCCTTCAATTTCTTAAGAACAAATGACGAGAGCTCTTCCGGTCGGTATTCCTTCTTTCCGAGCCGATATTTTTTGGCTGTTCCCATATAGCGTTTAAAAACGCTTGCCGTATCCTCCGGATGGGATGCCAGCCGCTCCTTCGCTGTTTTTCCTACATAAATAGTTCCGTCTTTCTCAATACTCACTACACTTGGTGTCAGATATTCTCCAAATGCATTGGGAATGAGTCTGCTTTCCCCATCCTGCCATACGGCTACAAGACTATTCGTTGTTCCAAGATCAATGCCTATGATTTTTCCCATAGTTCCCCTCCTGCGCTTTCTTACCTCTTATCATACATGAATTTCATTATATAACTCAATACCCCAGAAATATAATTGTTAAAATCAGGCTTGTTTTAGGACAAAATTGACTCAAAAATGATCCACCGGATCATTTTCTCATATGCATGGCAGCAAAAAAATCTCAGGCAGTTATCCACGCCTGAGATTATATTTATAATTAAGTACTCCGCTATACTAAATTCGGCCTGTGCTCTGCTCAACGATCTCCTCAAATTTCATACTGTGGGAAGCCTTAATAAGTACGGCATCTCCTGTATGGAGAATGTGGGGAATCTGTGCCATAGCTTCTTCTCTTGTCGTGAAGTAGTAGATTTCCCGGCTGCCATGTTCCTTTCCGGACGAAGTCTCCACGGCGCGGTCATACATATGCTTCGAAAGCTCTCCGATGCAGATTAGCACATCCACGCCATGCATCATGGCATACTCTCCGATCTGTGCATGTAAAACGGCTTCATCCTTACCAAGCTCAAACATATCCCCAAGGACTGCCACCTTACGCTGCAGGGCCGTTCCAAGAAGGTCAATTGCCGCCTTCATCGAAACGGGATTGGCATTGTAGCAGTCATCGATCAGAATATATTCCGGTGTCTCGATGACATGGCTTCTTCCGGCTACCGCCTGCACTTGCGCAATACCCTTCGCAATCTGCTCTGTTGTAAGACCGAGCTGCCAGCCGACTGCGGTAGCGGCCAGCGCATTCAGTACCATGTGAATCCCCGGCAGGGGCACCTTCACCGGGAACTGTGTATCTGCCACGTGAATAACAGCTTCCGAACCCGGCAGCCCCTTATTTACCACATCTGTCGCGTATACCGCATCTTTCTTAGACATGCCAAAACGGATAATCTCGTTGTTCCACGGCTTCTTCACGGTTGCCAGCAGATCATCCTCGCCGTTTAGGAAAACATATCCATCCGGATTCATGGACTTGAAAATCTCGGTCTTGGCCTTCAGGATACCCTCACGGCTTCCAAGATTTTCCAAGTGACACTGCCCGATATTAGTAATGACACAGTAATCCGGCTTCGCAATCTCCGTAAGCCGTGTCATCTCTCCAAAATCGCTGATTCCCATTTCCAGAACGGCTGCTTCATCCTCCGGCTGGATCGACAGCACCGTCATCGGCAGTCCGATTTCATTGTTGAAATTCTTCTGTGTTTTACATACCTTAAATTTCTGTGACAGGACAGAGGCGATAAATTCCTTGGTACTCGTTTTGCCAACGCTTCCGGTGATTCCGACAACGGGAATGGAAAGCTGCTCACGGTAAAACGTTGCGATCCTCCGGAATGCCGTCAGGGAATCCTCCACAAGAATATAGGGAATTTCACACCCTTCCGGCTCTCTTTCACAGATCACTCCAAGCACGCCCACCTGTGCTACCGCAGGAATAAAGGAATGACCGTCCTGACGCTCTCCCTTTACTGCCACAAACATTCCGTCCTTCGTTACCTTCCGGGAATCAATCACAACACTCGTAGTTTCCCTGTGTTCCAGTTCTTCGCTCCGCATCCCTTCCGGTAATACCAAAGTTCCGTTACAGGCCTGTGCCATATTTTTCAGTGTCAGATTTTTCATACTCAACCTCACCATCTTTTTAGGGAAATCTCTATAATCAGCTCGCACAGCTCACCGTAGCTGATTCCAAGAACTGCTGCCTCCTGTGGAATGAGGCTTGTCGGTGTCATGCCGGGAAGCGTATTGGCCTCAAGACAGTAGACATCGCCGTTTTCATCCATAAGGACATCCATCCGGGCATAGGTCTTGATACCAAGCACCCGATAGGCCTTAAGTGCGGTATCCTGTATTTTCTTCGTCAGCTCGTCGCTGATCTTCGCAGGACAGGTTTCAATCGTGCTGCCTGCCTGATATTTATTCTTATAATCATAAAATCCGGATACCGGCTCGATTTCAACAACCGGATAAGGCTTACCCTCAATAACGCAGTCGGTGAATTCCCGACCCTTGATGTACTGCTCTACCAGAACCTTTGCATCATAACGGAATGCATCCTGTACTGCATCGGCATATTCCTTTTCGTTCTGTACAATGTAAACGCCCACACTTGAGCCGCCGCCGCTCACCTTTACCACGCAGGGAAATTCCGGCTTATAGGGATCGTCCTTACCCGTTAA
>ERZ779643.1466-NODE-1466-length-15920-cov-1.894800_pt1 | contig 15920 bp, 7 predicted proteins | sample MGYA00511564_ERZ779643 | MGnify/ENA primary metagenome ERZ779643 (study PRJEB29588, sample SAMEA2147114) | human gut metagenome | biome: human gut; feature: human-associated habitat; material: faeces | place: Denmark | collected 2008/2010 ... | reverse complement strand
GGCCTTGCGCGTAGGGTCAAGCCGATGCGCAGTGTCTACCATCTTTTTCAAGAGCGACTTAACTCCCGGAATGGTCTTCCCGTCGGTAAAGAAAGGTTCGTTACACATGCTCCATACGAACACAGAAGGGTGATTGCGGTGAATGCGTATCATCTCTTCCAACTGCCTGAGCACATTCCGCTCAAATCCCTCGATGTCTTGTTCCTTCACGGGATAAGCACTGGCCGTCCAACCGCCATCCACTTTCGGACCGGCCGTACCCCAAAACGAGACTTCAGACCAAAAGAGCATGCCCTCACGGTCACAAGCGTCCGAGAAAGCCGGAGCATGGGGATAATGGCTACCGCGAATCATGTCAAAACCGACTTCCTTCATCATCCGTACGTCGCGGCGCATGGCTTCCTCAGTGACAGCGTCTCCCCATCCAGCATGATCCTGATGTACATTCGCCCCCCGGAAAAAGAAATGCTTCCCGTTCAAGAAGAAACCTTTGTCGGCCGTCCACTCAAACCAACGGAAACCGAACGTCACTTCTTCACTATCCACCAATTTACGCCCTTTGTACAGGCTACACACCACCGAATACAGATGAGGATGCGACGGATGCCACAAAGCCACGCCCTCTATTTCATCGGTCGTCAGGTCGAAGTGCGCCAGACTTTGCGCTTCCACGCGCCGGAGGGCCTTTCGTTCAGCCACGACGCGCCGGTTCTCATCCAATACCTGTACTCTCAATTCGTATGGTCCTCCCTCGTCCGCCATATTGCGCACATCGGTCTGTACACGTACCGATGACGAACGTCCCTTATGCGCGGCCAAGGTAGGTGTCGTCACAAACGTACCATACCAATCAATATGCACGGAGGGCTTCTTCACCAAACGCACGTTGCGGTAGATGCCTCCACTGAACACATGTTCGCCGCCGCGCGGAGCCACGTCGCCCCGCCACAGATTGTTTACCCTTACGGCAATGTTGTTCTTTCCCTCTTTCACGTAGGGCGTGAGGCGTACATTGAAACCGGTGTAACCTCCTTCGTGCGTGCCGGCCAAACGACCGTTCATATAGACTTCCGCCACTTGGAATACGCCATCGAACTCTAAAAAGATCTCTCGTCTCAAGTCTCTCTTATCCAACACCACGGTCCTACGATACCAACCGTAACCGGTATAGAAATCCTTCCACATGAAATAAGGTATGCTGAACGAATGAGGCAGTCCGATATGCTCCCATGCCGAATCGTCATAATCAGTCCGTTCCGCCCCCGGATGGTCGCCCCGTTGGTATGTCCATTCACGGTTCAGATTCACCACCTCCCGGCCATCCGTATTCATGGCCTGCACTCCCCAAACGACCCCACAAAGCCAACACCACCCTATCCATATTGCTTTTTTCATCCCTACACTTTATTATATGAATATAAAAGTACATAAAGGTTTCGCCTCATAAAAAAATAAGTTCCTCATAGCCAAGCATTTGAAAAAGTTCGCCAAACTGCATTTCATTCTCCTGAGATTGATTTATCATTCGGCTGAGAACGATTTTTCAATCTCAGGCGAATGAAAAATCAATCTCAGGACACTCATCCGGCACAGACAAACCTTTTACAAACAAACATCCATTCCGTACCTTATCCGGCACGGAATTTATAAGTTTTTCCGGGCCGGGTCTGCACATCATATTCATACACTTCGGGCACGGACACTTGCGGACGGTCTTTCAACTCGGAAGAGAACAAGGGTTCTTTGATGTCGGCCGGTGCCAACATTTCGTTAGGACATGCGCCTGATGCCTTCCGCAAACCCTTACCCTTCAAAGGCACATAGGAACGCAGGCGAAGCGTGCCGCCCACGGTGGAACGTACGGTAGCCTCAGACAGACGGCCATCCGCCCACTCCATATCCACTTCGTAACCTCCACGTGCCCGCAAACCTTTCACGCTGCCTTCTTTCCACACATCGGGCAAGGCCGGTAACAGATGCACCGCCCCGTCGTGGCTTTGCAACAGCATTTCGGCAATGCCGGCAGCCGCTCCGAAGTTTCCGTCGATTTGGAAAGGTGGATGGGCATCGAACATATTGGGATAGGTGCGCCCTTCGGGATATTCATTCGCTACGGCATCACTGGGCAGCAACTGAAGCATGTTGCTTATCAAACGATAGGCATGATTACCGTCCAACATGCGTGCCCAGAAGTTGATTTTCCAACCGATGCTCCACCCGGTAGCCTTGTCTCCACGCTGTTCCAATGTGGTACGGGCAGCCCGAAAAAGTTCGGGGTGCAAGAACGGAGAAACCTGATTACTGGGATAAAGGCCGTAAAGATGGGAAATATGGCGATGCTCATCCTTCGGGTCATCCACATCCTGAAGCCATTCTTGCAACTGGCCGTGCCGCCCGACTTGCATGGGAGGCAGCTTGTCGAGCATCTGCGCCAGAGAATCGCGAAAAGCGGCATCATCGCCCACAATCTCAGAAGCCAGCAATGTGTTGCGTAGGGCATCGAACACGATTTGGTTGTCCATGGTGCAACCTGCCGTGACCGGACCGTGCTCGGGCGACACTGAAGGAGCCACCACCCACCACTTGTAGGAAGGATGTTCGACGAGGAAATCCAAAAAGAAACGGGCCGTACCTTTCAATACCGGATAATAGGCTTTCAGGAAATCTTTATCCGCAGTGAACAGGTAGTGTTGCCACAGATGCTGGGCCAACCATGCACCTCCGCTCGGCCACATACCAGCCGCCGCAAAATCCACCACGCCGCAGATACGCCAAAGGTCGGTGTTATGGTGAGCCACCCAGCCCCCGCAACCATACATTTCACGCGCCGTTTTCGCTCCTGTCACGGACAAGTCTTCCAACATGGAGAACAAAGGCTGGTGCATCTCACTCAAGTTAGCCACTTCGGCTAGCCAGTAGTTCATCTCGGTATTGATATTGATGGTATATTTACTATCCCACATAGGCATAAACTCAGCATTCCAGATTCCCTGGAGATTTAACGGTGCACTATCCTGTCTGCTTCCTGATACAATCAGATAACGGCCAAACTGGAAATACAGTGCCGCCAGCGCCGGGTCTTCCCTTCCATCCCGCAGTGCACAAAGCCTCTGCTCCAAATTTCCCTGCGCCGGTTTTCCCAGATCCAGCTGGCATTTCTCCATAAGTGCCGAAAAATCCCTGATATGCTCTTCCTTCAGGCTCTGATATCCTTTTTTCTGTGCAGCATCCAGCACCTTTATTACCTCGGTACGGGGATCGGCATAACGGTTGGATGTGGCAGTTGTCAGATAAATGATTACTTCACTGCAGTCATCAGCTGTCAGCTGGGATACCGGATTCATAAGTTTTCCGTCACATTCTACCCGGAATGCCGCCGCAAACTGCACTCCTGCATCATTGCCTGCCATTAAAAACGTATGATCATCAATGGTTCTCGAAAAGTCCACCCGTGTTCCCGGCCATCCGCCTCCTTTGGTCTTCATGCCGGGTCGGCGGTCGTCCTCAATATACGCATCGGATACAACGACACGATCCAGTTTCAATTCCAGACGGATTGCCTGAAAAACATCGGATGTAAGTCGGATGCAAAGCACGCCGGCCGGATTGCTGATGAACATCTCTCTATGATAGGAAACACCTTCCAATTTATGATCTATCTCAAGAATCCCCGTCATCAGATCCAGATCCATACGATACTTTTCCGGCTTCGGCGACTCTGATCTCCCCCCCATGGCAAACGGCATCTTCTGATTCAAAGCCATGCTTAATTGCCCAAGGAAGGTATAAGGACGCTGCGAATAAGGTACCCCTGCCATATATTGAGCAATCAGTTCCTCCGCTTCATGCATTTTCCCATCCAGAATTAATCTGCGGATTTCCGGTAGTTTTTGCCGGTATGCCGGATTATTGCGATCCATGGCAAGACCATACCATAAAGAGTCATCATTCAGTGTAATGCGCTCCATATCGGTCTCTCCATAAACCATTGCGCCCAGCCGTCCGTTTCCCAGCGGCAGTGCATTCCCCCATCTTTTTGCAGGGTTGTCATAATACATATGATAATTGTGTTCCATAGGAATCTCCTCTCTCTCAGAAAAGCAAGGTAAAAAACAAAACAAAGAAAAAAATACTGTATACCAGTTTGATCATCGGCAGAATCTTCAGTGACAGATGGGACGCCGACATCACGGATTTCCCCCTGGATACCAGTACCGTCAGCAGAACCATCGGCACACACATTGCAATCAGATAGATTACCAGGTTTCCTGCCAATTCCGGGTTAAATCCGGCATTTTGCTCCACCATATAAAGAAGAGAGGCCAGGTAAACCTGTCCCGTGCACAGGAACTCTCCTGCGGAAATCACAATTCCCAGAAGAAATAAGGCCGGATACCAAAATTGCCCCGGTATCTTCGTAAGCCTGTTAATCATTTTGTGATTCCACTTCCGGAAGCGTTCCGGAAGCTGAAATCTTGTCCTGCCATACTCCTTTTTCAGGACATGGATAAAATCGATCAGATAAAACACACCAAAGATAAAAGCCAGTACTGCAAAGAAAAGTTCAAGTCCCTTCTGTACCGTCCGGAACAGGGTATTCTCAATCACGCCAAAAAGTGTTCCGATCGTAAATCCCAAAAGCAGATAGGTAAGAAATTTTCCTGCCAGATAGGTGAAACTTCCCCCGTAAAAGCTGCGTTTCGACATAAGAAGTATGGACAGAACCATCAACAGCATTGAAATCCCGCATGGGTTTAAGCCATTAAAAAATCCCGTCACCGCCAGCCGGCTCTTTGAAATTTTAACGCTTTCTTTCTCTCCGGCAAGCTCTTCTATTATGTCCTTCCAGGATCCCTGTGCTTCTCCGCTTTCCAGCATTCCAACCGTACCGTTCACAATCTTCTCCGCTCCGGACAGATAACTGCTCCTGGAAAAAAGAAGCGGAACCTGTTGTCCGCTCTCCGGTACACCATATATCTTCATAAGCCTGCGAAGTATAACCGCATTTTCTTCATCCAGGATATTGTAGATCAACAGATGAAAGCTTTTATCCGACAGGCTTCCCTGCAAATACTGCTCTGCCTTCTGACAGCTCTCGCAGGCTCCTGTCACAAACAAAACCAGTGTCGTATCCTCTTCACCGATCTCACTGACCTCACGGTAAAATGCCGTATCTTTTTCCTGTTCACTTTCCATGTCTCCGTCAGTTTCTACCCCGGAACCGGATGCGGTCTTCCTGTCCTCTTCTGCCATACCGGTCTCAAGGTAGTTCACCACAGCTTCGCTGATCTCCTGATAGCTTCCCTGATATGCCACCCCATCAACGACTGCCACTGGCAGATCCGTCAGTGTGATCCCAAGTCCATATTTTCCAACCGTTTTTTCAAAATGGGATGCACCACTTTCTTTATAGACGTTATAAACGGTATAATCCTGATTTTCAATCCCCGCTTTGGCAAAACGGTCTGCTATTTCCTGACGGAATTTTTCCTCCTCATGACAGCTCTCGCAGGGAGCAAGAACAAACAGCTCTATCGGTTCTTTCTCTGCCTCCCGCACGTTTTTAACCGGGTCTCCGGTTCTGCGCGCTGCGTTATAAGCGATTCCTGTCACGACAAGCATCAGGACAGCCAGCATGACAATGAGGTATCTTTTCCAGAGGGAAGACCTCTTTGTTCCAAGATCCGATTCTTCAGGCTTCCGATTTTTGATCCACATCGTTCTTCCCTCCCTTATCATCATCTGGCGATTCTCTAAGTGTGATATTTATAGATATCAGATTCAGTATTACACATATACATATAAAAGTAAATCTTCACTTATACTTTGAAATTATTCATTTATTACCGTTTCGAGTACGATATTCATTTTTATCCGGCAATATTCATAATTTCATATGTTTTACAGAAGCATTCTGATTTCTGTACGGAAGCTGCCAAGCTGCGCATTCTCTATCACAAGTTCTGCGCTTCCCTGTTCATAGCCGCTCCGGATCACAGCCGTGGCTCTTCCCCTGAAGGAATATGTTTCAGGCTGTGTATAGTTGTCCTCAGTCACAGGATTGGCGCTTCCAAAGCCGGAAAGCTCTCCCACTCCTGATAAAACTGCCTTCAGAGGAATCTGCGCATCCGTTACCAGCAGACCATTCTGATCCAGATCTCAATCTGTACAAAAACCACATCATGTCCATCCGCACGAAGCTCCTTCTTCTCCGGTATCAGACGGATTTCTGCCGGTTCTCCGGTTGTTGCCAGCCGGTCCCTGCTGACTTCCATTCCGTCCGTATAGCTTACCGCTTCGAGTACACCCTTTTCATAAGGAAGCACAAACCGGACTGAATTCGGCAAATTTCCATCTTTCTGAACCTCCTTTTTCCCAACAGACACTCCATTCAACAGCAGTTCCACTTCCTCTGCACCTGAAAAAGCTATAACCTCGACCGGTTTTCCTTCAAAACCTGTATAATTCCAGCATTTACGTGCATCCGTAAACCCCCACATACTGATCACTTCTGCCTTACCATAATTCTGCGGCTGTATAGAATACAGATATGTCTTTTCACTTCCCCATACCACACTGCGGTAATCTCCCTGGGGCTTCCGGATACCTGTTATATCAAAATCGGCATCATTGGCAAGCCGCCACGGATAACAGGTAGTAGACGGAGGCATGACCGCCCACGGCCCTTTTTTAACAAGCGGATCCGTCTCCTCTACAAACAGGGATTTTCCGATTCCGGCTTCTCCGATATAATCCCATGCTGTCCAGGTAAAGTCTCCGATCACATAAGGAAGCTTTTCTACTACCGGCCATCGGAATCCAATTTCCCTCGGAAAATTTTCAGACCCCAGAATGACACGTTCCGGGTAAAGCTCATGATCCCGTTCATAGAGATCCTCCATGTAGTTGTAGCCTACCACATCCAGACCATTGGTAAAGGCCTCGGTCTGTTTTTCCCAGAAATCCGCTTCCTTTTCCGTGGCTGCATTTTGTGTCTGATCCTGCCCCTTTGCCATGGCATCGTCCAATCCGCTCCAGAAGGAGCAGATTCCATTGCTGACCGGTCTTGTCGGGTCTAAGGTCCTGATACACTCTGCAAGCTTTGTGGCAGTGGAATAGCCCTGATTCAGTCCACCTCTTTCCGGTATTTCATTTCCTGTAGACCACATGATAACCGATGGATGAACCCTGTCTCTTTTGATAAACGCGGTCAGATCCTTCTCCCACAGAGCTGCAAAATACTGGCTGTAATCGCCGGTACGTTTCGCCATTCCCCATGCATCAAAAGCCTCGTCAAAAATATACATTCCCAGTCTGTCACAGGCCTCCACAAGTGCTCCGGATGGAGGATTGTGTGCGGTTCTGACTGCATTGAAGCCGGTTTCCTTAAGCTTCCTTATCTTTCTTTCCTCACACTCATATAAACTGACTGCTCCCAGCAGGCCATTGTCATGATGAACACAGCCTCCCTTAAGCTTGACAGGCTTTCCGTTGATCCTAAGTCCCCTTACGGAGTCAACCGTGATGGTCCGTATTCCAAACAGTGTCTGTGCTTCATCCACAGTCTGTATCGGAACCGGATTGCTATGGGTACGGAAAACACTCTGATCTGTTACGGTTGCCTTTACGATATACAAATTGGGATTTTCCGCATCCCAGAGTACCGGATCCGAAAGATGGATGGAAATTCTGGCTGTTTCCCGGTTATTCTTTCCAACTTCAATCATGCGCCTCGCTTCCGCCACAGCTTTTTCCTCCGGCTCACCTTCCTTCCACAATTCCACCTTTACTTCCACCATATGGTTCTCCAGCGTCTCATTTCCGATCTCCACCTGCGCCTCCAGAAATGCGATATGCTCTGTAACCTCTCTGGTAACCACATTAATTCCATCCGGCAGGATAAATACTCTCGGACTGTGGCACAGGGTCACTCCCCGGAACAGACCGGAACCGGTGTACCATCTTGAACTGGGCTGCACGCCGGTATTTACGTTAATCGTAATTCTATTCTCTTCACCAAAGGTCACATAATCCGTCAAATCAACATAAAAAGGAGAATAGCCATAATGATGTTCCCCCACCTTACAGCCGTTCACATCAATAGAGGTATGCATCATCACCCCATCAAACTGCAGTCCTACCAGATCCTTTTCCCATTCCCTGGGAATCATCACATATCTGGTATAATTGCAGGTATCCCCCGGATAATAACCGGAATCGTACTGTGCTGGTGCCTCCTTCGTCACATCAAGGTGAATCATTCCATCATGTGGGAGATTCACAAGTTCTCCCGGATCCCACTGCAGCATGCCCACAGAATCCAGCATTCCTCGTCTGAAACACCATTTTTCATCTAAATTAATATGTTGCATTCTTTTTCCTCCTCTTCTGATCTTACATGATCAAATGATTTTTTTATCGCTTCAGATGCAAAAGCTTCCACTTGTACAGAATCGTTACTCTTTTTCTACCATATATACCTTTTGGATCTGATAAAGCCTGTCTATATTGCTCCACTGGGATTCCGGTGTCATCACCTCTGTGCTGAGAGTCCTGTCTGCTTCCTTCCAGGTCAGTCTGGTAAGACGATATTTTCCCTCTTCATAGTCATACCCCTCACCTTCATCCTCGTAGAAGTCGAAGCAGCCATCCCGGCCGGTATAAACCGTAACGCTGCAATTACCGTCAAGCTCCTTTGTGGAACCGGCAAAGTCTGTCTTCAGGAGGATCCCTCCTTCTTTGACAAATAATGGTATTCGGTCAATAGATGCACAGACCTCAATCCACTGTCCCCCTTCGTAATAGGTATTGGTCCAGTAATCATACCAGCCGTGTGCCTCCGGCAGATATACCCTCCTTGTTTTAACGGTATCCGTAAGTTCTGATGAATTTTCTCCATAATACATAGGTTCTGTGACCGGACAAACCATCAGTTCTTCTCCGAACAAATACTGATCCATAATATGAAAAACTGCTGTTTCTTCCGGATAGGCAAAAGCAAGCAGCTTCATCATGGAGCGATCCTTCAGCCAGCACAGGCCGGCACAGGAATAAATATAAGGCATCAGTGTATATCTCAGATGATTCATTTGTACAAGAACATCATAAAAAGGGATTTCTGTATTTTCAAAATGCCAAAGTTCTCTTCTGCAGTCTGTTCCATGCCCGCGGAATACCGGAAGGAAGCATGCCCATTGATACCATCTGACGAACAATTCACGATATCCCAGATCCTCTGTTCCCGCATCATAATGTCCCTTCCAAAACCATAGATTACCATTCTTTACAAAAAATGCACCTATATCCACCGTCCAGAACGGCAGACCACTGGCACTGAAATGTAAGCCTGCTGCAATCTGTTTTCGGAGTGTCTCCCATGAAGCCTCTATGTCTCCTGACCAGAGGACTGTTCCAAAACGCTGCTGCCCGGTCCATGCACTTCTGGTAAGATTAAAAACTCTTTTCTCATTATCCTGCTCCCCTCTTTGTCCCTCGTAAATTCCCTGTGCATGGTATAACGCATAGGCATTTGTTTTTTCTGCGGGAAGATGGTTTTCCGTTGTTTCACAGTACTCGGCATACATTTTCGCCGGTTCTGTTCTTTCCACATGATTCCATTCCGGAGTAAACGGTTCACTGCTGTCACACCACCATGCATCAACCCCGTGCGCATACAGTCCCCTTTTTACCTGCTCCCAATACAGCTGTCTTCCTTCTGCGGATAAGGCGTTATAAATGCTGCATCCCGGCAAAAGAAGCTGTCTTTCCGCAAATTCTTTATAATTCTCTGTCTCCTGATCCATGTTAGGCCATATGGACAGCATAAAATGCACCTGCGCCTCATGAAGCTGTTCCATCATATCGTCCGGATCCGGAAAGCGTGTTTCATCAAAGGTTTTCTGTCCCCAAAGATTGCCCTTCCACGAGCACCAGTCGAGAACAATTCCATCTAGGCCAATATTACGCTCACGATACTCCTTTACCGTATCCAGGATTTCTTTCCGGGTTTCATATCGTTCCTGAGACTGTATATATCCATATGCCCATCTTGGTAAAATTGTGGCCTTTCCGGTTAAGCTCCGATATTGTGCAATTACTCCATCCATGGTCTCACCATTGATAAAATAGAAATCCATTTCCGGATCTGCCTCAGTGTAAATATAAGAACCATATAACGTATCACTGAAAATCAACGGACTATAGGTGTCCACCAGTATCCCATATCCTAATGTAGAAACCAGCATCGGTATGGCTATCTTCCGGTTTGCCTGATGCAGGAACAGTGTCTGTCCGCGCAGGGAGGCAAATCCCTCCTCATGCTGTCCAAGTCCATATAAGGCTTCGTTTTCGACCCATTCCAGATACATTCTTGTATGATAGCTTTCGCCAAGCGGTACTTTGGCAGCTTCCATAACTACCTCTTTATCCCCATCCGGTGTATGTACCTTCTCGATCCTGCTGCTTTGTGCTTCCAGTCTGTAAACCGTAAATTCCTCCAGATTTTTACTTTCCCGTTCCCGCTCCTTTAACAGCTTCTTTCCATGACTGTCAAAATAGCTGTAAGAAGCTGTCTTTTTATTAACAACAAGCGTAAGTCTTCTCATTTTCAGCCATATTTCCGTATCCGTTTCCATATAATCCCAATCCGGGAATACGGTTCTTAACAGCACTCCGGGCTTTTCTGTATTGCTGAACTCTTCCCGTTGTGTATATGTCACCCTTATAACAGCGTCATTTTTCGGCTCTATTCTATGAATTCCAGCTTCAGAATAAAGATAAAGGGAGTTCTCTTTTCTTTCGGCTTTTTCAATTGCCCTGCTTTTCCCTTTCACGACATTCAGCATATCTTTTCCTCCATCGGGTAACATAACCCTTTCTTCATATTTTGAAAAACGACTCATCGTATTACGGATTCTAAGCTCTCACGATACTATTATTATAGTTCATCCGTTTTAGATTATTAGTATTACATCTGCCATTTTTCACAAAAATATGTCGTGTTATTGTAACTTTATCCGTTGTGGCAAAAGAAGTTCCTTATACTTTCAGGAAATCTTAGAACACAGTCTTTTCTTAAACAATTCTGGATTTATGATATAGTTTCCAGATAACATTTTCCCAGACATATCTCTCCATCCGCCTGCTTCACCGCAGTGAACTCTGCCAGTCCTCCGGTCTGACATTCTTCTTTTGTCTGGGCGGAGATCAAATTGCCGAGAGAATAATAAATCAGCATTTTATGTTGTGGCAGATCCTTTTTCCATCCGACAGAATCTGCCTCATATGCCGTTCCATTCTTTTCAACAATCTCCCACTTCTGCACGACATGAGGATGCGTTCCGATCACTGCATCGACTCCCTCCCGGTAAAAGAAGTCCCTGTAATATTCCTGCTGCTCGTCAATTTCTGTTTCATACTCCGTTCCCCAGTGCACAAACACCATTACCACATCTGCCCTGTTCTTTGCATAGGAAAGCTGCCGGTGCATACGTTCTTCATCTCCAAGCTTTTCTACCAGATGAGGATAGCCTTCCGGCTCCGGCATGCCGTTTGTCCCATAGGTGTACCCGACAAAGGCAAAGCGGATTCCATTGATTTCCATGAATTTTACGGCAGCCTCCGGAGCTTCACTATAGCTTTTCGCAGACTGCGCTCCCACATAGGAAATTCCCTTTTCATCCCAGAAAGCCGTCGTCGTATTGATCCCGTAAATTCCCTGATCCAGTGCATGATTATTGGCAAGGGCAATGAGATTGAATCCGGCCCTTTCCATGGCATCCCCTACTTCTGTCGGCGTTCCAAAGCGGGGATAGCCGCTGACTCTCTTCGGGTCTGTCACAAAAATCGTCTCCTGATTTACGGCTGCCAGATCTGCATTCTGAAGCTTATCCCGGACAGAGTCATAAAAGGAATCGTACAAATTCTCTGCTGTCACTTCTCCGGCTCTTTGCTTCTTCTGTTCTGCTGCGAGCAGACTTAGGTGGATCAGATTATCACCTGCACAGACCACCTGAGCCTGCTGCTCCTTTGACTCTCCTGCATATTTAAGTCCAAAGTCCTTCCAGATCCAGCAGGTACTTGTACGATCCTCAGCAATACAGTCTTTCCCGGTATAAATGTCAGGCTCAGGCCCATCTCCTGCCTCGTTATTTTGTAAATCCCGACCGGTTTTTGGATCCTTCAGACGATATCGGGTGAGAATCAAACTGTTTTTCCTGCCCCGGGCAATTGACTCAATCTCTTTCCCAAGTGAAGAAGACATCCACACCGGTCTCATCACATCCGTACTGATATTGCGTTCTTGTAAACGGTAAATGAAGATATGCTGCTCCAGACGGATGTCATTCTTTTTCTCCCAGACGGGAAGATGCCTGCCACAGCTCCCATGCTTCCAGATAAGCAGTACCAGCTCTTCCTGCTGATCCCTGTCAATATCCATTACCAGAACATCCTGCACCTGCCAGTCCGCCGGAGTTTTCCATATTGGCTCCGATTGATCTCTTTTCATAAATCGGTGACGGTCTCCGGCATCCTCCATATCCGTTTTCACCACCCGGAGTGTCCGGTTTTTCAAAATCACCTCACAGCCTTCATAAAAGAACTCCTTTTCTTCCCAGGAAATCCAATGCGGCAGAAAAGCTCCATACCACCACAAGGTGAAAACAGCAGTGATGCTTACCACCACTGCTATTCCACCTGCTATCATCCATTTTGTATGCCGGACTGCCTTATCCGTCCCAGGAGTACCGGTAGCTCTTCGTCCAGGACGGCTGTTCCACTTCATTGTCATACTCATACTCCATATCGTCATTCAGTTCCATGCCGATCATCTGTCTCCATTCGGAGTCTGTCATCCGGCTGTCAATCGGTACCGTGAATTCATAATAACTGAATGTACCGCCTACTGCAAGCCGCAGCTTTCCATCCACCGGCACAACCACAGAAATTCTGGAAACTCCACCAATGGCTTCTTCCAGAATTGTGCCATTGGGATCGGTCGCAATATCCACAACAAGTGCTGCCGGGAACTCCCGGGAATCGACGTATTCCTCTGTGGTCTGATCCCTGATGGTCTCTTTCCAGAAGTGTTCCAGATTTCCGCCAAATGTCCGGATCAGCTCATAATCTTCATCAGTAACTGTACTGCCACCTTCCAGCTCCTTAATCGAAATTTCTGCAAGCTGATCAGATAACTGCTGCAGCTTCTCCAAGTTCTCTTTATCCTTCGCCGAAAGAATATCAAACCGCTCCATTCCTTCAGAGGTATTCTTCGCAAGGCTTCCCAGTGCATGGAAGATCTCCGGTTCCGGCTCTACATAGCCCCGGTCATCCATCTCTTCCATACCGCCACCCATTTCGGCAAGCATCTGTTTCGAATACAGAACGGTATCGTGCTTTAACTCTGTATAACTTCCTAAGAAGCTTTCCAGATTCTTCTTCCGCCATTCCTCGTTACGCATGAACGATGGATACCCTTCATCCCGCTCCTCAAGCAATGGACACAGTGTCTGTAACCATCCTGCATAAAGGCTGCCATTCCACAGCGTATCGTCCGCATTCTGAACAGCATTCTGCAGCTTCTCCATATTTTCTGCATAGTCCTGATACTCGAACGCACCGTTATCTTCTAAAATTCTCTTCGCTGTATCCGAGCCCAAAACCGCCGGGACATCCATTGCCATCGGTAGCATTCTATTGCTTCCGTCTGCATTTTCCCCGACTTTACTATAGGTCAGATTCGTAAAAATCGCTTCATCAAGGGTGAACCGCTGTCCCATAAAGCGGAAGCCCTTCGATTCCTGTGTCTTATCCGTTTCACCGTTGTCATCCATAAAGACAGCAGAATTAATTGCCGGAGGATCAAGCTTTCCGGTAAGCTCATGGAAGGCATCAAATGCAGCCTCATTTCCTATCAGATTTCCGGTGCCCGCTCCGTCTCCATAAGCCTCACGGATTAACGGCGCATATTCATAGAATCCGGAATCATCACTTGCCCCTGCGAAAAAGGACGTAATGGTATACACCGTTTCCCAGTCCTTGAAGGCCTCATTGCTTAAGGCCATTGTCATAAGAAGTGCTGCCCGGTCGGTAAGCTCCTGCTTCTGTGCAAAATTTCTTAGTCCATACCACATCATTGCCCGGAAGTACTGCTCCAGTGCCTCCTCTCCCTCATAATAGCCACGTGGCTTATACTGGGAATAGTCCTCCATCTCTCCTTCAAAAAGTGCTGAATCATAGATGCCGTCCGCTGCTTCAATAAAGGACAGCTCCTGATCCACCGCGCTCTTCACTTCATCCGGAATCGAAATTGCTGCTTCATCCCCCATCAGGGAGACTCCAACTGCAAAGAATCCCACATTTAAAGCGGCTGCCTGTTCCCATTCACTTCCCTTTAATTCCTCATACTGCGTCAGGCAGGTTTGATACATGGAATGGCTCATTTCCTTTACCATGGAAGCAAGATAATCCCGTTCTGTTGTCCGCTGCAGCAGCGCAAAATACAGATGATAGGTATGCATCATCGAATCCACGGTCACAAAGCTCGGCACCTGACTATAGCGGTTACCTTCATACACATCAAAGAACTCGCTATATCCACTGTCCATCACAATAAAGTTATTGGCTGCAAGCTTCCCGGAAATATCCTCATCCGTATCATAAGCATAGAACTGTCCAAGATTCTCAATGTTGGATAAATCAGGAGCTGTCTGATAAGCTGCTACCGATGGGGTATAGTCCCGTAACGGCTCCTGCGTACTAAGATCATTTAAATAAATTCTCTGCTGTCCTGCCGCCTGATCCTGCAGCTTTACGGTTCCGTCACTGCCTGTTCCATCAGCTTTTCCCTGCGTTACATCTTCCTGTGAAGACGGATCTTCCTGCTCCGAATCCTTATTCTGATCGTAATATTCCTTTCCGGTTTCAACTGTCTGCTTTGCCAACTGTCCGAACGCCGAACATCCTCCTAAGGTACTGATTACCAGCACTCCCGATAAGACAAGCGCCAGCAGCTGTCTGTTCTTCATTGCCATATGCATCCTCCCTTTCTTACTCCTTATATGATTCGTTTACCTGCAAATTGCCCTTTACTAATGAAAAGTTCCTAGTAGAAAAACCGCCAGATTTGATTTGCAAATTTAGCGGTTATTTCGATCACTTCTTTATTATTTTAACATTATTGACAGCAATCCGTCAAACAGAGATTATTTCGGGAGTTTGACACTTCTTTTATCACTTTATAACTATTCTGAGCAGTTACCTTTTTTTCAAAAAATGCTCGCGATTGGGATAAATCTCACGGAAGGCTTCGAGAGCAGCCTTTCTTAGCGGTTCAAATTCCTTCTCCATCCGGAGAATATGCGGTGCATCAAATAAAAGCCGGCTCAATTGCTCTGCAATCTTTCCGGCAACACTTTCCTCAGACAGCTGTCCCATTCCAAAAAGAACGGAGGTAAAGCCACGTCCCCCGGTGCTGACCTCAATATAGGTTCTGCAGGTATTTTTAAGCTCCTGATAGATAAGCTCCTGCTCCATTTCCGTTTTCTGTTCAAATTGAAATAATTTTAAACCATGGACGGCCTCCATCGCAAGCTTTTTCTTTCTGCCGCCCCAATCCATGCCTCCACTTTCCGCAATATATTTCAGATTCATCAGGTAACCGACATACGCATCCTTCCGCGGCTTTCCTTTACCATATCGGGCCTCCCAGAGCTGTTTACGCAGCCTGGCCTCTTCCCTTTCCGTTTCCCCTTCGTTTTCCGAAAGCTGCTGCTGCCTCTTCACCGGATCTGTCTGTGTATAAAAGCGTTCCAGCCAATTCTCCATATCTGTCTGTCCTTTCCGTGAAGGAACGGCCTCCCTCCGGCAGTTCCCCTCACCATTACTGCATTGCTTATTTACCGGTTCAGAAATTCTTCCAC
>ERZ779643.1463-NODE-1463-length-15948-cov-32.533631_pt1 | contig 15948 bp, 12 predicted proteins | sample MGYA00511564_ERZ779643 | MGnify/ENA primary metagenome ERZ779643 (study PRJEB29588, sample SAMEA2147114) | human gut metagenome | biome: human gut; feature: human-associated habitat; material: faeces | place: Denmark | collected 2008/2010 ... | reverse complement strand
GGGGACCGGATTCCCCAGACCCCTTGCGTCGCTCCGCTCCGGGCGGTTTGGCAAAAAAGGCCGGAACTTTGTTCCTTATTCACCCCCAGTCACTATCGTGACAGCCCCAGAGGGGATTATAACTTGCGGTTTTTGTAAGAGTCGATGCAGTTTGGAATTATGCGCTTGTAGTGCTCGCTGGTGTAGAGAGGGGAGGAGATGATGAAGTCAGCGGTGCTGCGGTTGGTTGCAAACGGGATGTTGTACAAGGACGCGAGACGGGTCAGGCCCATCACATCGTTCTGATGCCCCTGCATGATGAGGTTGTCACAGAAGAATACCAACATGTCGATCTTTCCCTCGGCTATCATGCCACCGATCTCGAAATCACCGCCGAGCGGCCCGCTGAGCATGCACACGACAGACGGAGCCTCAGGTCCAAGTTTCTCTGTCAGCGCCTCGGAAACAAGACGGCCGGTCGTGCCGGTGCAGAACAGATGGCAATGTTTGAGGGAACCAGCGTTGTAACGTACCCAATCCAAAAGTTCCTGCTTCCTTGAGTCATGAGCCACCAATGCGATGTTTGTTATCATATTCCTGAATATTAATTGTTTACTTTTTCTTTGATTCTCCTTGATCTCCATCCTTGAAGATGGAGATCCTTTTAAGTTCCCGAGGTCCGTTGTCATAGGCCGCCGCCCTCTGCTCCCGTTTTTTCCTGCCCGTGAACAGATTGCGGAAGAACTCCTTTAGCGTATTGAACTCCCTCTGGTAGGCGATTCCGACACCGTTTCTCTGCGTGTTGTCCAGATAGGTGGTGTAGTCATCCGCCGAATGTGAGAACAGATTCAGTCTCAGCTGGCCGGACTTGTCAAGCTTGATCTCGATATCCAGATTACCGACCACATCACCGTCCGATGATGAGGAGGATTTGGCATATTCACGGTTCCCGACATTGCCATTGACTATTACCCTGTTGTTGAAGAGTTGCGTTGATACAGCCACATCGAATATGTTGGTGCCGCTTTCGCTGGACTGGTAGTTCAGTCCGAGGTCAAGCGGAATGTCCAGTTTCTGAAGAATGTTGTTCAGCTGTCCGGCCATGATTTCCGCCACATTGGAGTAGAGCATGTTCGTGTTGTTCACGACACCGGACTGCTCTTCCGGCATGAAACTGCCCGAGATCAGGAGCGACAGGAACTGACGCTGCACCTTGTCGTCTGTGTTGAGAGCGCTTTCCACCCTTGATTTCGTGGTCGGATCCAGATCCGGGACTTCGATGGAGAAGGATAGTTTCGGCTCGCGGAGTTTCCCGGAGACACCGATGCCGCAGTTTACGGTCCTCCTTGCCGAAACTGTCGTCGTGTCGGCAAGCAGGGTGGCCACCGAAGCCTTTGTGGAATATATTCCTTTGATGTCCAGGTCACTGTCCATCACATCTCCGTTGAACCTGATCGAACTGCCGTCCGAGATGGTGAAGTCTCTCTTGGCGATGTCCATGGCGTTGAAGTGGAAATTACCGGACCGCAGGGTATAGTCGCCGTTAATCGTGAACAAGTCTCGTCCCGGGCGAGCCTCGATGTCGATTATTCCCTGACCATGGCCGTTCAGCACGTTCCCGGCGGCCCTGTCGATTTCGATGTACGCCTCTGTGCCCTGAGTCGCGTTTACCCTGAGCTTTATCCCGAAGTCGCTGCCCTTGCCACGGTTCCGCTCCATATTGCTCATCATTGCCTCGTAAGGATCCACATAGACTTCCTTGAAGGCCTGCTTGAATGTCAGGAGGTCGTTTTTACCATCGTTGGAGGCGTTGTCTATAGGAATATGTATGCGTCCGTTCTTGTCAGTGCGGACGTTGACATCCAACTGCACTGCATCGAACGGCCCTTTGACCAGGACATCGCCGCTGGCGAAAAGATGACCGTAGAACGCCTGGCTGTCGCTCTCCGTCATGTCGATAGCCTCGATGCCCTGCATCTTTATCCTTGTGTCCAGCCTGAAATCCTTCAGGTGATCGAACAGCAACCCGCCGGAGATTGTTCCGGTGCCGTCGAAACGGTCCTTGATCGTTACGCCATCGAAGAACAAGCCTTGATTGGTGACGGAGAACGGTCCGTTGACATAATAAGGTACATTCGTGAAGCCGACCTTCAGCAGCACATTGTCGAAAGTGGTTCCCTCACTGGACAGGGAGAGCGAGCCCAGCGGGCCGCGGGCATGGACCCTGCCGCTCATCGCACCGCCCATCTCGCTGAACACGGACTCCAGCACCGGGGCTATATATCCGACATCCATGCCGTTGAAATCCGCGGTGGCGTCTATCGTGTGTCTGTCGAGGAAATAATCCCCGCTGACGCCAAGCGTGGTGATTCCGTTGATGTCATTTCTGGCGATGACACGCATCTTGTTGTCGTCCAACGAGCTGGCCAGGCGCAATGTTCCCATTCGGTGTCCGGCCACTTGGGTGGAATCAGAAGTCAGTCTCATCATAAGGCCGGCGTTGCTTTTCCACGGCGAGGAGATGATGGCATGGCCTGTGGCGAGACCGGATATTCCGAAGTTCTCTCCGAGAAATTTGTTGAGGATGCCAAGATCGAACTTTACAAGATTGACTGAAAGCGTGTCTTTCGTGGTTGATGAATATCCTCCGTCAACCTGCACCGATTGATCCGCGCACACGGCTGTCAGATTGTCAACCTTGATGTCTTTCCCGATCACGTTGATCGCTGATCCCGACACATTCCACGCGGCGTCTTCATACCAGATGTAGGAAGGAAGTGTCTTGGCGTTGACCGTCAATTCTCCACCATGCGACCGTCCCAGTTTTCCTGTGAGGTACAGCTCACCTTTATTGGCGCGCCCGGTGCCGTTGTCGTAGGTGAATCCGACTCCGAAACTGTCTCCTTTGGCATAGAGAATGAGGTTGTCGTCCAATAGACTGAGTCCGGACATAGTGATCGCTGAACAAGACGCTGTCGCGTTCAGGCTGCTGTCCTTGTTGTCAAAGCTCAGGTTGATGTCCTTGATGAAATCCTTGTCCAAGGCGATTCTCGGTGATTTTACGGACGCTGTCACATTACCGTCACCGGCCACGTTCAGACGCACTTTCGTGCCTTGGGCGATGTAGAGTCCAGGCTTCAGGAACGACAGGACGTCCCTTGCATCGGCAACATCCAGACTCAGGTCATATTCATCGCCTTTCCAATCGGCCGTCTTCCCTTTGTAGAGCGACGGGAGTTCCCTCTGAACTGTAAGCCCCTGCACGTCTCTGATAAGGCTTGTGAAAGGTTTCGAACCTACGTAACCGCCATTAATGAAGCTTGACGTGACGTTGACCCGGTTGACGTTGTTGTTGGAATGGGATTTCACACAGATGTCTCCGATCTCGTGCCAGCCGTTGTCGTTCTCAAGAGTAAGCCCCAGTACATCGAGGTCCCCGATGAGGTCTCCTCGGCTGATGTTCATGTAGTTGGCGTTGATTCTTCCGGAGATCTTGGAGTTTTCCCTCTTGTCCAGTCTCAATGCATGCAGGTCGGCGTAACCGATTGACGCATAGAATTTATAGAGTCCGTTACGGGTTTTGTCCGAGAGTGTGAACAGACCTTGGAAGAGGAAATTCAGGTTCGGGTCGCCGCACACGATGCGGCCATCGAAAGCGTTGTCTGAATATGTCCCAGCCGCCACGATATTGGAATAATCGTAACCCAACGCCGACAATTTCTCCACGGACAGCGTGTCTATGTGAATGCTGGTCCTTCCTTGCCCGACGGTCATTCCCATGGCACCCCTGAGAGTCACTTCACCTATTTGCTTGACTCCGGCAAGTTTTCCTATGTCAAGGTTTCTGGCGGAGACATTTCCGCCCAGTCCGATGGCCTTTCCTTTTGTCAGGATGTCCCGGATATAGGCATCTGCGGTCAGCGCTCCCAGCGAAGATGTTATGTTGCCTTTTACTTTCAGTCTGTTAAGTGTTCCGTTGGCATTTCCGTTGAACGTGAATCTAGTCCCTGGAGCGAACTTGGACAGATCTATGGACGCGCCTGGAGCGAAACCCCTTATGAAGGTTCCGAGCTCGTCTGTGGTGAACGCCAGGTTGTCAAGTCTGAAATCCAGCAGCATGCCGCTCGCGCTCGGGAGCCCGGAAAGTCTTCCGTCAATGGACCCTGAGACTCCGCTGTACGTCTCGTGAAAGTCGAAGTTCCTGATATACATGTCTTTGACGGGACCATTCACGTCAGCCTTCCTGAGGTTTATCACGGATTTCATTTTGACCATGGCCGGGGCAAAGTAGGAAATGCTCTTGAAATCCACCCTGCTGTTGAATATGCTTCCCGTCATCACGACCTCTTCTATGTAGTTGGAGAAGGAGGATACACCGGCATATTCCATGGCGTATTCAGTCATGCTTATGTCTGACCACTTGTCAAGAATATGCAGGTTCCGGATGGAGGTCCTGTCTTTCCCGACTGTGGTTTTTCCGGACATGGCCAGAATTTCGTAGCCGCTTCTCTCGCTTGCGCTCAGGTTCTTCACCGTGCCGGCGGTGCGCCCGTCAGAGTAACTGAGATTTTGGACTTGAAGGTCATGAGCGGTGACATCAAGGTTCTTCCAATCTATGCCATATTCCTTGAGCGGGGATGTGCCTGTCTTGTTTACAAGCCGGAAACGGAAATTCTTGACTCTGACCCTGTCCGCGTCAAGCCTGATTGTGAGCGGGGCGCTTTCTTTCTTTTCCTCGGACTTGTTGAAAAGGCGTCCTATGTTGCCGCCCCGTTCGTCTTTCGCCAAGACGAACATGCCGTCGTTGACACTGAGCCTTTTTATGTGGAGCGTCCCGTCATTCCTTAATCCTTTGAGGGAGAATGTGGTGACAATGGATCTGGCTTTGGCGACAGTGTCGAGCCGCTCGCCGTTCCAGTCTGTCACGGGGGCGTTGTCGATTAGGACCACATCATTGAGTACCAACGCAGAGAAAGGCTTCAGGTGGATTTTTGAGAATTCCATGCGTCCGTTCAGCGCGTCTCCCAGAGCCTCCACGGCTTTCCTTGCGGCAAAAGTCTGGACCGCCGGAGTCTGCAACAGAATCCAGCAGGCGAAAAGCACGGAGGCCGTCACCACAATGATGCCCCGGAATATCTTGATAGCCTTCTTCAATAACCGCAAGCCACGGCGATGTGCGTCCGGAGGCTTGTAACAACAAAGATACTAAATATCCGTTGGATTGACGAAAATAGTTGTATCTTTGCCGTTCGATAAAAAGTCTTTGAAGAATATGTCGGATTATATCCTTGGAATCGAATCGAGTTGCGACGACACATCGGCCGCCGTTATCAAGGACGGATTCCTGCTCTCCAACGTTATAGCGAGCCAGCAGGTCCACAAGGATTATGGAGGAGTCGTTCCTGAACTCGCCTCCAGAGCCCACGAACAGAACATCGTGCCTGTCGTAAGCCAGGCGTTGGACAAGGCCGGGATCAAGGCTTCGGACCTCACGGCCATAGCTTTCACCCGTGGCCCCGGGCTTCTGGGATCTTTGCTTGTCGGCACATCGTTCGCCAAGGCTCTTGGTGTGGCCCTGAATATTCCTATAATTATGGTCAATCACCTTCAAGGGCATATTCTCGCTGACTTCGTGAAGCAGGAGGGCAAGGAGAACCGCCAGCCGGCGTTCCCGTACCTCTGTCTGCTGGTCTCCGGAGGCAACTCGCAGATTGTCAAGGTGAACGGCCCGTTGGACTATGAGATTCTCGGCCAGACGATCGATGACGCTGTGGGTGAGGCGTTTGACAAATGCTCCAAGATGATGGGACTTGGCTATCCTGGTGGCCCTGTCATCGACAGGCTGGCCAAACTGGGGGATCCGAACCGCTTCAAGTTCGCGAAGCCGCAGATTCCGGGGCTGGACTACAGTTTCAGCGGAGTGAAGACTTCGTTGCTTTATTTCGTGCGTGACGAGATGGCGAAGGATCCGGAGTTTATGGAGAAGAACAAGGAGGACATCTGCGCCAGCTTCCAGAAGACGTTGATAGACATCCTGATGGACAAGCTGATCAAGGTCGCGGGACAGACCGGGATCAAGGACGTGACCATTGGCGGGGGAGTCTCCGCCAACAGCGGGCTCCGCTCCCGGATCGAGGAGGAGGGCCGCAAGCGTGGCTGGAACACATATCTCCCCGAGTTTAAGTTCACGACCGACAACGCCGCGATGATCGCCATAGCCGGTTGGTTCCACTACCTCGCCGGCGAGCGCACCCCCCTTGACATCGCCCCCGTCTCCCGCATCGCGGATTATTAATAATGAATATGATAGGAAATGTTCCAATGACGAACCTTTCTGAACCACTTGTGGTTCAGGCGAGGAGAGGGATTTAGGGTGAGGGTAACGTGAATGGAATTGATCGCTTGAAATTTTGATAATATTGTATAATAGGAAAAAATCTGCTTTTAGGAAAAGAATATGATTGAATTTGAAATGACAGGTAGGGTTGGCCGTGACCTCAGGCCGGATGACGTGAGGATAGTCGCGGCGCGAGAGATGAACCTCCGCGGCAACGCGGTCATCAACGTGATTGACCCGACAAAGTCCTACCAACCGACCTTCCCGAACGCCGACGCGACCTGCGTGATCGCCAAACGTTCGATCGACGCCCGCAACGATGTGATCTACCGCTACCGCATCGAGGGCTACAACCACCGCTTTGAATCTTACGTCCCTTACGAGATTCCTGAATATAAGGATGTCACCGACGCCGACCCCGTGATCATCATCGGAGCCGGTCCCGCCGGAATGTTCGCCGCCCTCAAGCTCCTGACCCTCGGCTTCAAGCCGATCATTCTGGAGAGGGGCAAGAACGTGCGCGACCGCAAGTTCGACATGGCGAAACTCACCCGCGAGGGAATCCTGAATCCTGAGTCCAACTTCTGCTACGGCGAAGGCGGAGCCGGCACGTTCTCCGACGGAAAGCTCTTCACCCGCTCCTCGAAGAGGGGTGACATCAGAGAGGTGCTCTACCAGTTCGTGAACTTCGGCGCAAGCCCTCAGATTCTCGTCGATGCCCACCCGCACATCGGCACGGACCGTCTCCCGAAAGTCGTGGAGAACATCCGCCAGTGCATCGGGTCCAGGGGCGGTGAATATCATTTCGGCACGAAGGTCACCGACATGACCCGCAATGAGGACGGCACGATCGAGGTTTCGGCACTTGATTCTGAGAACCTTACGAAAACCGGCAAGCCGAGCGTCCGGAAATATTCAGCGAAGAAGGTCATCCTTGCCACCGGTCATTCCGCCCGTGACATTTACGAGATGCTTGTCGCCAAGGACTGCGCCCTTGAGGCCAAGGGATTCGCGATGGGAGTCCGTGTGGAGCATCCACAGGCCCTGATCAACGACATCCGCTACCACGGCCAGTGGGAACCGGGTATGCCGGCGGCGGAATATTCATTCACAGAGCAGGTTAACGACCGTGGCGTGTTCTCGTTCTGTATGTGCCCGGGCGGCGTTCTGGTGCCTTCGGAGACCGAACCTGAGACCATCGTGATGAACGGAATGTCCAACTCGGCGCGAAGCGGCAAGTTCGCCAACGCCGGCGTGGTTGTGCAGATCAATCCGGAGGACATCCCGGAGGAATATACCGACAAGGGCGCTTTCGCGGGCCTTGAGTTCCAGAAGGATGTGGAGAGGAAGATGTGGGAATATGCCCACGAGCATTCCGATTCGGAGAATCCTTTCGTCGCTCCGGCGCAGAGGATGGTGGATTTCTGCGAGGGTGAGGATTCGGAGGATCTTCCGGAGACTTCCTACAAGCCGGGTGTCGTTCCGGCTCCGCTGCACGAGATTCTTCCTCCGTTCATAGCTGAGAGGCTTCAGGATGCTTTCTCGATCGTGAACCAGAAATCGATGAGAGGGTACTATACGAATGACGCTCTGTTGATCGGTGTGGAGTCCAGGACTTCGTCTCCGGTCCGTATTCCGAGGAATCCTCGCAACTGCGAGGCGGACGCGTTCCCAGGACTTCTTCCGTGTGGCGAGGGTGCCGGATATTCCGGAGGCATCGTCTCTTCGGCCATCGATGGCATCAACTGTGCCCTTGCCGCCGCCCGCTCACTGTCCGGGGCTGATACTGAGACTGATGATGGCTCTACAACTGGCTCTTCGGCTGGTTTTAAGACTGGTTCTGGGACTGATGTTGAGGCCGCTGGCGAGGTGGGCGAATAGCCTGATTGGTCGCTGAGCTTGTCGAAGCGTGCCATTCCGATGGCTTGACAGTTACCGCTGAAGCGACATCATTGCTAAGATCGAACAGGACCCCTCTCAACCGAAATTTTGCACGTTACCAAAATTTCTGGGTTGAGAGGGGTTCCTGTCGATGGGGTAGAATGTATGTCACAAATCTGTACAACCATCGGTTCTTCCACCATACCCTTGTGATGTGGCCTGCTGCCGTGTCACCGTTTCGTACAGGAAAACACCCTCTGGTGTACCGACCTCCGCCTTGCTGCCGTTTCGTACAGGAAAACACCCTCTGGTGTACCAACCTCCTCCTTGCTGCCGTTTCGTACAGGAAAACACCCTCTGGTGTACCAACCTCCGCCTTGCTGCCGTTTCGTACAGGAAAACACCCTCTGGTGTACCAACCTCCGCCTTGCTGCCGTTTCGTACAGGAAAACACCCTCTGGTGTACCGACCTCCGCCTTGCTGCCGTTTCGTGCAGGAAAACACCCTCTGGTGTACCAACCTCCACCTTGCTGCCGTTTCGTACAGGAAAACACCCTCTGGTGTACCAACCTCCACCTTGCTGCCGTTTCGTACAGGAAGACACCCTCTGGTGTACCAACCTCCGCCTTGCTGCCGTTTCGTACAGGAAAACACCCTCTGGTGTACCAACCTCCTCCTTGCTGCCGTTTCGTACAGGAAAACACCCTCTGGTGTACCAACCTCCGCCTTGCTGCCGTTTCGTACAGGAAGACACCCTCTGGTGTACCAACCTCCGCCTTGCTGCCGTTTCGTACAGGAAAACACCCTCTGGTGTACCAACCTCCGCCTTGCTGCCGTTTCGTACAGGAAAGTGACTTTGGGTGTACCGACCGGAAGTGGTGACGGAGGCGGTGCGGTGATTTTGTGCGAAAAGATGAGTATATTTGTGGGTACGAGAGGAGAATTACGTTATGAAACTGAACAAGAGATTTTTCTATGGGGTGCTGACGGCGGTGGCACTGCTGGCGGCTGGGTGTTCGAAGGATAATACGGATCCGGTGCCCGATCCGGGTACGGGAGAGCAACTTGTCGAGAATCCTAAGGTCAGGGCGGCCGTTAGGACTATGATGTCGGAGGCGGCCAGGACGGAGTCAACCTTGAATGGCGTGGCGGTCTGGCAGGAGGGGTATGCGTCTTCGGGAGAATGGCCCAAGGGCTCTGACAATGACACACGGCGACAGATGTGGTCGGTTACCAAGACGTTCACCTCAATGGCTGTCGGGATAGCGGTCGGGGAGGGCAAGCTGAGCCTGTCCGAAAAGGTCGCGCCGATGTTCCCCGAGGAAGTCGCCGAGGCGGAAAAGAATATGACGGACGCGCAGAAGGCAAACCTTGAGGCCTTGACAGTCAGGCATCTGCTGATTATGGCGAACGGCCACAAAAAGGATCCGACGGTTGAATATGCCACTGATTATTTCAAAAAGGATCCGTTCGGCTCACTCAAGTATATTCATAATGAATGGGTTGATGTCTCCGGGCTGCTGACAAAACATGACTCCACGCTGCCGGAACTTTTCTTTGGATATCCATTCGACGCGGCTCCGGGAGAGAAATTCTGCTACGACAGTTTCTCTTCTTGTATGCTTTCGGAGATCATCACAAAAAAGACCGGGGAGACGATGGCCGACTATCTCTACAAAAGGATGTTCAAGCCGATGGGACTGGACAGACCTGAGTGGGAGGATATCCATGGAGTGACAGCCGGTGGCTGGGGACTGCATCTTAGCACTGACGAGATGCTGGCGTTCGGCCGTCTCCTGCTGGACGGCGGGAAATGGGACGGGCAGCAGATCATCCCTGAGGACTATCTCAAGGAGGCCGTCAAAGATCAGATCAAGGACCGGATGAATAATGGCCAGAACTACTCCACGACCGGTTACGGCTACCAGATCAGAACCCGTTCCGACGGGTCACTTTATATGGCCGTAGGACTTTTCGGACAATATATCGTTGTGATTCCTGATAAGAAGGCCGTGATCGTGATGACCTCTGCGATGCCGTTTGACGCTGACAACATCCTTAAGGATCTGTCAAAGGTTATGGCGCTCCTCAATGGTGATCTTGATTCCAGTGTGAAGCCGCTCGAACTGGCCTGGAAGTACATTGTGCCGGAGCTTTAGTCATGGACTATTTGAGAAAGCGGAACAGGCATATTCATAAAAACTTGAGAATATATTCATAAATGGCTGCGGAAGAGGATAAGAAAGGGGCATTCGCTCCGATGATGGAAAGCGGCGTGCACGCTGGGTTTCCGTCGCCGGCACAGGACTACATCAATTCGTTCATCGACCTCAACAAGGAGTTGGTGCGGCATCCGGCGGCGACTTTTTTCGCCCGTGTGGTCGGCGATTCGATGGTGGACGCCGATGTGAACGAGGGTGACGTGCTGGTGGTGGACAAGTCGATCGAGCCGAGGGAAGGGGATATGGCCGTCTGCTTCATCGACGGGGAATTCGCCTTGAAGTTCATCTCCTTCAGGGATCCGGCCGATGCATCGCGCTCTGTCAAGGCCTCCAAGCCGGGCGTGTCCTATGATATTCTTAAGCATCAAAGAATATGGCTGCTTCCGGCCAATGAGAAATATCCTCCCATCGAAGTGACTGAGTCCAATGATTTTACGGTCTGGGGAGTTGTGACCTACGTCATCAAGAAGGTGTGTACGCGTTAGTTGACTGCAACAATTTTTTCGTGTCCTGCGAGAGGGCTTTCCAGCCGGAGTTGGAAGGCCGTCCGGTCGTGGTGCTGTCCAACAATGACGGATGCGTGGTGGCCCGCAGCAACGAGAGCAAGGCGATGGGCATCAAGATGGGGACTCCGTTCTTTAAGGTCCGCTATCTGGTGGAGCAGGGGAGACTCGTTGTGCGCTCGTCCAACTACACCCTCTATGGCGACCTTTCCGCGCGGGTGATGTCGCTTCTTGCGGAGGCGGCCCCGCGGCTGGAAGTTTATTCAATCGATGAGGCGTATATGGATATGGACGGTGTCGCGCCAGAGCGTATTCCGGGAATATGTTCGGCTTTGGTGACGAGGATCCGTCGCTGTACGGGCATTCCTGTCAGCATCGGAATAGCCGACACAAAGACCCTTGCCAAGGTCGCCAACCATTTCGCAAAAAAGTACAAAGGGTACCGCGGCGTCTGTGTCATCGATTCCGAAGAGAAGATCCGCAAGGCATTGGCTTTGACTCCGATAAAAGAGGTTTGGGGAATAGGTCGGCGAGGCGCTCCGAAGCTGGAGTCCGTCGGGGTCAAGACGGCCTTGGACTTTATTAAGAGGCCATGCGAGTGGGTTCGTGGGATGATGGGAATAGGCGGAGTGAGGACTTGGTCCGAGCTTCAGGGCAGACGGATGGTTGAGGATGAGCGTGACGAGAAGCGCAAGAGCATCTGCACATCCCGTTCGTTCGACAAGATGGTGACCGACATCGACGAGATGACGCTTCGGGTCTCGGACTTCGCCGGAAAGTGCGCCGAGAAACTCCGTTCGGACGGCACTGCCGCATATTCAGTGGGCGTATTCATCCAGACCAACCGCTTCCGGGACGACCTTCCGCAGTATTTCCCGAACGCCAGCGTGAGGCTCGATGTCCCCGCCAACAGCACCCAGGAGGTCGTTGCCGCCGCCCTGCGCGCGTTGAGGATGGTCTTCCGCAATGGCTTTGAATATAAAAGGGCCGGCGTGACCGTCTCCGACATCGTTGAGGCTGATGCGATCCAGACCACCCTGTTCGATTTCGATCAGGAGGCCCGTGACCGTGACGACCGCATATCCAAAGTGATGGATCTGGTCAACACCTCCGGCAAGAACCTCCTAAGGCTTGCCACCCAGCGTCCCGGCCACTATTCCGACGGCATCCGCCGCGAATTCTGCTCCCGCCTCTACTCCACCTCCTGGTCAGAACTCCTGGAAATCAAGTGATTGTTTGATTTTCTTTTGGATATTGCTATATTTGTCGCATCGCATAACATCTTTTCCGGCCACTGAGCCCAGTTGAAGTGACCAAATGATTTAATATTACAACCCCATTGATCTCTATGAGAAAAGTATCTATATTCCTGATTCCCATCCTGGTGGTCGCTAACTCCTGTTGCGGTCATCGGCTGTCAAAGGAATTGTCGGCAATCGAAGCAATCCTTCCGGATCATCCGGACAGCGCTCTTGTGATGATTGACTCCATTGACACATTATCGCTGAAAAGCGTAAGGGCAAAGGCTGAATATACCCTGCTGAAAGCCAAGTGCCTCGACAAGAACTATATTGACGATGCCTCTTTGCTGAAAGATATGGTGGCTTATGAACCGTATTACCAACGCTATGGTTCAACGAATGATAAGATGCTGTATGGCTATTATCTTGCGGATCAATTCTACGATTCCGGACAATTTGAGGAAGCGTCGGTACGTCTTCTCAAGGTATTGGAATATTCGGAAAAGAATAATGACTGTTTCTATAGCGGGCAGTCTTGTTGGCTGCTTGCTTTGATTTATCTGAAGACTTATAATTATGTTGAAGAACTCAAGTATATTAAGCGAGCGTATGACTATCTACGAGAAGGTGGTTTTGATTATCACGCCGATTATGCTGAGATTCAATTGGCTGATGCTTTCTTGAAGAACGGGAATCGGGATAAATCCTTTGAATATTATGATGGCGTGCTTGATAGAGCTAGAGAAGCGAATGATTCATCGTTGTTAGGCTATGCACTGACCAGCTCTGCTTTAAGTCTTTTGACGGGACGTAATCCAGAACCGGAAAAAGTTGTCTTGAGGATGGGTGAGGCTGAAAGATTGGAATATGAATTTGACTCCGAAAATTTCGGGGATCTGGCGATGGCATACCATCTTTTGGGAAAAGATGAGGATGCTTTTCGTTATCTTGAGAAAGCGTTTGATATGTCATCTGATGACCTTAAAGCGAAACTTTATGTGTCTTCATTAATCAAGGTTCTCGGCCAGTCTGTGGTAAAGGCCCAACTGCTTTATTTTCAGGAAAAGGAGAATGCTGTGACGGCCAAACTTTCACAGTCAAGGGTGATTCTGGTGGTAAGCGTACTTCTCTTTTGCTCTTTGATTTGTATTTTTGTTTTGTCTTCAAAAATCAAACGAGATAAACTTGAGTTGGAGTACAACAAGAAAATTCAACAATATACGATGTCTATTAATGAATTAAAGTCAACACTTGATACTTTGGTTCGAAGAGTGGACGAGAAAGGTAAAGAACATAATGCTCTGAAGTTTACATTTTCTGCCTTTGATAACCTTTTTGATGAGTATTATCACTCTCCCGGAAATGAGGATACAGCTCTTTTGACATCCTTTGAGACTATGTTGAATAAATTCAGAAATGACGTGACTTTTATAGCTTCTTTTGAATCAATGGTAGATGCTACCCATAATGGAATAGTCACAATAGCTGGTAAGGAATGCAGATTAAAGGATTCTGATTTGTACTTGTACGCTTTTATGGTGGCTGAGACATCCTATCCTACCATCAGTGTGATTTTCGATGTGAATCTTCCTGCGATATACAACCGGGTGAAGAGGCTGAAGACCAGAATCCTTGAGTCGGATCCGGAGCATAAGGATGAGATAATGCACTATCTTGCGAGCCGTCCAACGAATAAATCTCGTAAAATGAGCTAACACTCGGTTCTTGAGATGGCCTTTTGATGGTCCTCAATGACGTGTGATAGGAAAGCACTCCTATCACACGCTGATTATTAATGTGTTATCTATGTTGATGATAGTATGCAGAAAGAATGAAATGAGATAATTGTTTTATATTTTTGCAAAAAAATAATCTTGAAATGAAAAAAGTTCTACCATTGCTTAAAATTCTTTTTGTCTTTATGACAATATGTTCTTTATGTTCCTTTTATGTAAAGTCTGATGAGGTTATACCAATTGTTCAGACAAAAGGACGTGAAGAACGCCCGAGAACAGTTGCTCCTATTTTCGTATGTGTTGATAGAGAACAGAAATATATTAAGGTTTGTTATCAAGGGTACACCGGAGACGTTTATTATAGTATTCTTGATACGATTTCAGGACAAACAATCATAGGGATAGCAAGCGAGGATTTGGGGTGTTATATTTGGTTGGATGATAAATTTTCTGCGTGTATCTTGACATTTAGACTTGATGATGGAAGTGTGTATGAAGGAGAACTATTGCTATAAGGACACTGGATGTTATTAGATATGAAGTTTGATTACATTTCCAATATAATATATTTATTACAAATCGTTAAAACTTTTTTATTATGAAGAAAAGTGTAATTGTATTATGTGCGTTTATCGCTACACTGTTCGTTGTTTGTTCTTGCTCAGAAAACAGCAAGATGTCAGAGCAGCATCAAGAGTCAGAGTCTTCTTATGAGCAGTTGGAATTGGCTCTTAATGCTTACAGTGACTCCTATGTTAGTTCAACAGAAACCAAAGGTCCTTTTTGGAAACGACTCGGAAACATCTTTATGTGTGATGGTATAGGAGCAGCCGCAGGTTCATTGATGGGGCCAGGAGGGAGTCTTTTCGGGGCAGTGGTTGGCTCTACCTTTCGCTTTATATATGAATTGATTGATCACGGACTTGACTGTCAATCAACACAGAACCTTGTTGACTTCTATGATCGTTCTGCTCGACTATATGATGAACAGGACTCTTTAGACGCTGCTGATTCTTTAGGTTTGATACACAACCGTTTGATAACTGAAATACTTGAGGAAAATCCTAATATAATGTCTTTGTCTGATATCGAACTGAATAGAATAATAAATGATAAAGTGTGCGAATACAGTTCCTTATCCGTTCGATATTCAATAGATGATTTCAGAACTTTTTCCCAGTTGTCAAAGTCGGAATCTTCTGAAAGTTTGTATAACGATGCCTTAGGAAAATATCCCACTCTTGAGAAAGAATTGAGATTAGTGAAAATCTATGCAGATAATGTAGCAAACTTGGAAGACAACCTTATCCCGGAATATAGTCTTGGCTTTAAAGAGATTGTTGATGCATCTGAGATAGAAGATTCTTCAAAGGAGATTGTAAAGTCGGCCGTATCAGTGACAGGTAGCAGCAAACTTATGTGGCAGGAAGAAGCTTTATTAAATGTGTCGGAATAAGTATTGTTATTAATTCCAGTAAGCGGTTTTGATGGTTTATTAGAATTGATAGTTTGATGGTTTTAATGGTTATGTTATTTGAATATTGAAAGAAGTAGTTTGATGAAACTATTAATTAAACAATTATCTACAACATTGGTTTTGTTGTTTAGTTTGTATTTAGGGGGATCGGCGCAGGAAAGATTTGTAGATAAAATCTATTACAGTTTCAATGTGGTTGCTTCCAAGGTCGGCAAGGACATCGGGGCTTTGGAGATTGAGCAGAGGATCGGCTATTACGTCTGCAAGGATTTCGGAGTGTATCTTCCGATAGGAATCGCTGAATGCCTTTATAATAGGTCAACCACAAAGAACTATGATTTTCAAGGCAAACTCGGCCTTGGTATGGCCTACCGTCATTTCTTCAACAAGGCAGATGGCCTTGAGGTGAGCTTGACAGGTTTGGCGACTGTGGGAAATTACGACTTCAATTATTGGCAGGGACGACTGATGGGCGCCTATGCGATCCGCGGCAAGTTACGAACTACTTTTCTTGGTGTCGTGAATTTAACATATTTTTGTATAATTAACTATCAAGTTTGACGGTCTTTGCC
>ERZ779643.1436-NODE-1436-length-16173-cov-6.071287_pt1 | contig 16173 bp, 15 predicted proteins | sample MGYA00511564_ERZ779643 | MGnify/ENA primary metagenome ERZ779643 (study PRJEB29588, sample SAMEA2147114) | human gut metagenome | biome: human gut; feature: human-associated habitat; material: faeces | place: Denmark | collected 2008/2010 ... | reverse complement strand
TATAAAGAATAATAATTTATTTTTTTCTATTTTATCTATTTTTATTTTATTGTTATTTGTTTTATCTTCATATTTAAATATTGGTATAACCGCTAATACTGATATTATTATTACGATGATAGCTAGTATTAACTTTGATAGTTTAGCTTCTACATAAGTACCTATTACTGAAGACAGAACTATGGCTATATTAGTATATATTAAAATACTACCTATTTCTTTTCTTTCATGATTATTTATAGATTTAATAGCATAATAGTGTCTTATGGTATGATAAGTATAGGCTCCAAGTCCATAGATAATACTAAATATTATTAGATTAGTGAATGTTTTATCCATTATAGACATATAGTAGAAACTACCACTAAAGATAATACTGGATACTATTAATATATATTTAGGTTTAATTATTTTAGTTAAATAGATTACTATAGTACTAGTTATGGCTCCAGTTAAATATACTAATGAATAAAATAGTAGTATTTCTTTTAGAGAGTAGCCCATTTTATATAGCAGTACTGAAGAAAATACTTCTACTATGTTTCTAGCTAAAGTAGATAATAATATAAATATATTATATCTTTTTATATTATTCATGTTATCACCATTTATTAGTATGTATTTTATTTATTTTATGATATAATAGTTAGTATTACTATTTCTAATATTAGTAATAAAAAATTATATATAATATTTGGTATTGGTTTAATTATTAAATTAGTATTTATTGTGCCTTTGATTAGTTCAATATATCGAATTGGATTTAATTTATTATATGGAGATTTATTTAGTAGTATAATATCTTATATTGTTGTAATTATTTTATTGCTTATTAGTAATAAGAATAAATATAAAATTAATTTTGCTAAAAAGTTTGATTTAATACTTAATGCTATATATTATAATATATTACTTTGTATTGTATTATTATTAACTAGTTTAATAGTTAGTGTTAAGGTAGTAAGTAGAATTAATGCAATTAAAGTTATTTTAGTTTATTTATTTATAAGTTATTTATATATATTTATTAGAGGGAGAAAAGATAAAAATGAACGAATTATTATTAGAAATAAAAAATAAAGTAAGTGCTGCTTTAAAAGAAAATAATTATAATGATGATGTAGTTATTAATTTTTGTAATAAGTTAGAACTTGGAGAATTTCAATATAATGGTATGATGAAATTATCTAAGGTATATGGTGAAGTTCCAAGAGATATGGCTCAAAAGGTAGTTAATGTTTTAAGTAAAGATAAATTTTTTAGTAAAGTTGAAGTAGCAGGACCTGGTTTTATTAATATTGTTGTTAATAATGATGAAATAATAAAATTTATTAATAAAAGTATTAATGATGTTAAATTATTAGTACCTAAGATTAATCCTTGTAAAATTATTATTGATTATGGTGGTGCGAATGCTGCGAAAGCATTACATGTTGGTCATATGAGAAGTGCTAATATTGGTGAAGGTTTAAATAGATTAGCAAGAATATTTGGCAATGAAGTTATAAGTGATGTTCATTTAGGAGATTTAGGAAGACAATCCGGAATGTTAATTTCTGAGATAAAGAAAAGAAATCCTGAATTATGTTTCTTTGATAAAGACTACAAAGGAGAATATCCTAAAATTGATATAACGAGTAAAATGCTTGGAGAATATTATAGTATTGCTAGTATGAGTGCTAAAGAAGATGAAAAAAGAATGGAAGAAGTTAGAGAAATAACTTCTTTGGTTGAAAGTGGTTATCCACCATATTTAAATTTATGGAAACAAATAGTAGAAGTTTCTAGTAGGGATATCAAAAATACTTATTTACTTCTTAATACAAAATTTGATTTATGGGAAGGAGAAATGGACTCAATTAAATATACTGATAAAGTATTAGAGTATGTTAAAGATTATATGTATCCTTCGGAAGGTGCAATGGTTGTAGATGTTAAAGAGGAAGGAGATAAATTAGATATTCCTCCGATGATTATAATTAATAGAAATGGCGCGACAAACTATGAAACAAGAGAATTAGGAACTTTATATTCTAGAATGGAAAGATTTAATCCTGATGAAATATGGTATGTTGTAGATAATAGACAATCTCTTCATTTTATTCAATCATTTAGAGTGGCAAGAAAATGTGGTATTGTAAATGATAATACTAAGTTATTACATTTAGGATTTGGTACAATTAATGGTAAAGATGGTAAGCCTTTTAAAACAAGAGATGGTGGAGTAATGCAATTAAATGATTTAATTGCTATGATAAGAAACGAAATAACTAAAAAGGTAAGTGATAGAGTAACTGATGATTTAAAGGAAGATACTATATCTAAACTTACTATTGCTACATTAAAATATGCTGATTTAGTATCATTTAGATCTACTGATTATATATTTGATGTTGAAAAGTTTTCTTCTTTCGAAGGAAAAACAGGACCTTATGTTTTATATACGGAAGTTAGAATTAAATCTTTATTAGATAAAAATAATCTTGATAAATATAATATTGAAATTATTACTGATAAAGAATTACCAATATATTTAAAATTACTTGAAGTATCTAATGTATTATATAAAAGTTATGAAGAAAAAAGTTTAAATTATATATGTGATTACTTATATGAATTATGTAGTTTATATAATAAATTTTATGGTGAATGTAATATAACTAATGAAACTGATTTAAAATTAAAAAATTCTTGGTTAAGTTTATCTAAATATGTATATGATGTAAATAAATTTTTACTAGATATATTGGCAATTGATATACCAAGTAGAATGTAAAAAATTGAATACTAAATTGTATTCTTTTTTCTTGTAAAAAAACAATATAAATGTTATACTTGTTATAGTAAGATAGAGGGATGATTAATATATGGAAGAATATATGTTATTAACTAATTATTTAGATAGAGAAAGAACTAATATTAAAAATGAATTAAATATTAATGAAAATGATACAGAGTTATTATTTGATTTAAAACAATTTATAGATAAATATGCTAGTGATGTAAGGAGTATTGACTTAATTGAACTAACAAATATTTTATCTAATATAGAAATTAGTGGTAGATTAGTTAATTCATATATTAATCAAGTTAATATGATAATTTCTTGTTATGATTTAGTATTTAATTCTAATGTACCTAATGATGGTATAAAAAAGAAAATGCTTGATGATTATAATTTTGTAGGTAGATTATTAGTTAATTACTATAAAATTAGAAAAAGTGTTTATGAAGAAAAAAGAGATAGTTTAAATAAAAAATTAGAATTAATAGATAAATATTCTAATATGTTTACTAATGGTAAGTTCTATATTCTTAAAGAAAATATGGAAGAGTTTATTGATTTTGTAACTAGTTTAGATATATCAAGAGAAGATGTACTTAGAATTATTGCTAAGATTAGTGAAAATAGTATAGAATATTACTTAAATGAAAGTTCTAAAAATGTAGAAGTTGTGCAACAATTAGAAACTATTCCTAATAATAAAGAACAAGAACAGGTAGAAAAAAAAGAAGAAATTATTTCTAAAAATGTAGAACCTATTCAAGAAGAAACAAAGATAGAAAAAACGGAAGAAGAAATTAAATTAAGTAATTTGCTTACTAAAGTTAAAGATATTATTTCTAATAATAGTAAATATTTAAATGAATATATTGAATATAGAAAATATTTTCATAGTGGTAAAACTGATGATTTGAAAATGAATAGATATGGTTCAACAATATATTATTTAAATCAAAATGATATTGAAAGTGCTAAATATGCAGCATATCCTGATTTTGTAGTAGAAAGACTTCAATTAACTTTAGCACTTGTAGAACTTCAAGGATTATTAAACTATACATTAGAAGATAAAGTTGTAGGTGGAGAAGCAAAAGAATTATCTATAATGATTGAAGACGCTATTAAAAAATATGATGAAGCAAAGAAAAAATATGATGAAGTAGTAAGTGAACAATATACTGAAGAAGATTCTAAAGAATTAAGTGATTTCTTTAAAAATAGTAAAAATATTATGTTATTATTAAAAAACAATGCTGGAGAATATTGTATAGATAAAGACATTGAACATTATACTAATATTAATGAAAAAGAAGTAGTAAGTCAAGAAATAAGAAATGTTTTATCTAAATTTAGGGATATACCTTATATTGATTCAGATGGTTATCCTGGAATTGCTTCAACTTATGGTGGTGCAAAAGATAAAAAGGGAAATAGAATTTGTGAATTATATGATTTTGATGATAAAGGAAAAAAAGTAAGGGATGATTCTAAACCATTTAGATTTAGAGGTACTGAACAAGGTAGAACAGGTTATATTATAATTAATATATGCAAAGAAAATAGAAATAAATTATTTAATTTATATGGTAACCCTGATATATTAAAAGGTGGAAATGTTATATTATTTACTGGTGTAATCTTTTGTAATGCAGGCCATGATGATTATTCAATGCTTAATAGTAATATAAATAATAATAAGCATTATATTGATTACTTAAATGCAATATTTAGTGACCCTAATACTGATATTGAATTATTAAGCGAAATTATTAATGATAGTATGGAAAAATGTCATAGTTATTTGAATAGTGACAATGGTAGAGAAAGGAGTATATAATCATGTTTGAAATTATTAATGAATTGTTTGATGATAAAATTAATGAATTTAATAATAAATTAAATGTTATTGATACTTCTTATAGTAAATACAAAGTACTAAAAGATAAAATAAGATTAGTTATGGAAAATTATAATAATTTACTTAATATATCTATTAGTGAAATGGAAAATATTGGTTATAAATTAGAGGATAATGATAAATTATATTTAGAGAGTTATAAAAAAATAATTGCTTCGAGTACTTATGATTTAGGGGATTATGATAAAGGAATTATTAAAAATATTTTATCTAAAGTTAATACTTATATTGTAGAAAAAGAGTCTTCAATAAGTAATGGTCGTAATGCTTTAATAGAATTAATTAATAAATATAAAGAATTAAAAGAAAAATTACCTACATTTAATTTTAATGGTAAAGATATGCAAGAAATATATGAATTATTATCTAGACTTGATGATAAAGAATATGCTATTGAAATTATGAAGTTTATTGCTATTAATAGCGTTAATAGATTTAATAATAAAGAAGAGTTAAAAAGTAATATTGGTAATGATGAATTAGTTATGCTGTTTAATAAATATGGAGTAGATTATAATTTATTTGATGATAGATCTAAAACTAATTTCTTAACATATGGTAGTTTAAGTAATATTGAATCTAATTTAATAGCATTTAAAAATAATGGTTATAATATTTGTGATGCTTATGCAAAATATTATGGATATCAAATAAGTGAAATATTAATATATAGTAATAGTAAAGTTATAGATAATGTATTTAATATTTTAAATGATACTAATAGTATGGTTTTAACTAATAAGTTATTCACTTATCCAAATGTCTTTTATGATAAAGAAGCATTAAGAAAACTATATAGAGATAAAAATATTTCTGTTTTTTATGGAAATGAAGACTTTATAAAAAACATTAAATTATTTGATAGTTATAAATGCGATATTAATAAATTAATGATTAAAAGTTTTATGTATTTTACTATATCAAATGAAGTTATTAAAAGTGGTATAAAAAATTTAGAATTATATAGTGTAGATATTAAAAAAGGTTTAAGAAATTTAAGTTGCTTTGCTACGAATAATCAAGCAGATAATATGGATAAATTTATTGAGTTAGGATGCTTTGATTATGCAGTTAATAATGTAAGTAGATTAAGTATTCCGGTTGATTCATTAATGTTTTATAAATTAAAATTTATTAAACAAAATGGTATTGATATTAATGAATATGTTTATGGTACTGGTTTATCTAGTAGTATTACTTATGATAATAAAGAATTTAGATTAGGAACTAATGCTATAAAAGATAAAGAAAGTGCTAGAACATTAACTAGAACTTATACTATGCCTATTATGAAAGGTAGTATTTATGAAAAATGTGAAGAATTATTAATTAAAGATAATAATAATGATGTTAATATAATATTTAAATTAGAAAGCAAATTAATTGATTTATTGGATAAAAAATATTTAGTATATGAAGATAATGGTATCGATAGAATACCTAATACTAGATTATACAATGTTAATGGTGTTAATGTATCAAGATATAAAGTATTAAGATATTTAAATACTTTAAGAAAGAATAATATTGAAATAGATAGTAATATTTTAACTTATGTAATGAATAGAAATAGTATTAATACTTATGAAGAATTTAATTTAATAAAAGATGAAATTACTAGATTATATAGTGATACAAAAGAAAGAAGTGTATAATTGTGATAGAATTTTTAAATAAATATTTAGATAATACAAGTATAAATGAAATTAATGTTAAGTTAGATAATACTATTTTATATAATTTAAATTGTAATATGAAAAATGTATTAGAAATAATTAATTATTTAAGAAGTATAGGTATTATTAATATTAAAGATTTAATAATATATAAAACTGATTTATTTTTAGATAATAAAGATGATATTATTAATTTATTTAGTAAATTTAATATTGATGATATTGTTAATAAAATAAATAATAATTATGAAGTAATAGATGAATTATATGATTAATTACTAAAAAGTAGTTAATCTTTTTTTGTAAAATTCTGTAAAAAGTATTTTAAAAACTATGTATTTTTGTTATACTAATAATAGTTATATTAAGTGAGGTAATAAAATGTGTGGAATAACAGGATTTATAGATAAAAGAATTAAAAATAAAGATATGGTTATTAGAGATATGGCTGATTTAATTAAACATAGAGGACCCGATTCAGATGGATATTATGTTGATGAAAATATTGCTATGGGTTTTAGAAGGCTTTCTATTATTGATTTAGAAGGTGGAAGTCAACCTATATTTAATGAAGATAAGACAAAAGTTATTACTTTTAATGGTGAAATATATAATTATCAATATTTAAAAGAGGATTTAATAGTTAAAGGTCATGTATTTAATACAAGTACTGATACTGAAGTTATATTGCATGGATATGAAGAATATGGCGAAGAAATATTACATATGCTTCGTGGTATGTTTTCTTTTGTTATATATGATATAAATAAGAAAGAATTATTTGGTGCAAGAGATTTTTATGGTATTAAACCAATGTATTATTACTTAAAAGGTAAATGTTTTATGTATTCTTCTGAAATTAAATCTTTTTTAGGTAATCCTAATTTTGAAAAAGAATTAAATAGAGATATGTTAGAAAAATATTTAACTTTTCAATATAGTGTAGGTAGTGATTCTTTCTTTAAAAATGTATATAAATTATTACCAGGTCATTATTTTAAATATAAAGATGGTAAAATGTTTATTAAAAAATATTATGAAATAGAATTATCTAGTGATAAATCTAAATCTTTAGAAGATTATGTAAAAGGAATAGATGAATTAATTAGAGATTCTGTTAAAGCTCATAAGATAAGTGATGTTGAAGTAGGTAGCTTTTTATCTAGTGGTGTTGATTCATCATTAATTGCTACTTTGGCTGATGTTGATAAAACTTTTACTGTGGGTTATGATAATAAAAAATATAGTGAAATTGATTATGCAAAAGAATTATCAGATATTTTAAAAGTTGAAAATATTAATAAAAAAATTAGTAAGAATGAATATTTTGATAAGTTTGCAGATATAGAATATTTTATGGATGAACCATTAGCAGATCCTTCGGCAATTGCTTTATATTTTGTTGCTAATATAGCAAGTAAACATGTTAAGGTTGCTTTATCTGGAGAAGGTGCAGATGAAATATTCGGGGGATATAATATATATCATGAACCTTATTCATTAGGTTGGTATTATAAAATTCCTTATTTTATAAGAAGATTTATTGGTATACTTGCTACACCTTTTAAAGATAAAAGAGGTTTTAATTTCTTAGTAAGAAGGGGTAAAAGATTGGAAGATAGATATGTTGGAAATGCTTTTATATTTGATACTCCTGAAATAAAGAAGATTTTATCTTATAAAACTGATAAAACAACATATAAAGATTTAACTAAGCCATATTATAATAAAACAAAGGGATATGATATGGTACAAAAGATGCAATATATTGATTTTAATTTTTGGCTAGTGGGAGATATTTTACTTAAAGCAGATAAAATGTCTATGGCTAATTCTTTGGAGGTTAGAGTACCATTTTTAGACAGAATTGTTATTGATTATGCTAAAACTATGCCTACTAAATATAAAATTAAAGATAATCAAACTAAATATGCATTTAGACAAGTTGCTAATCATGTATTAGATAAAAAATGGGCTAATAAGAAAAAATTAGGATTTCCTGTTCCTTTAAGAGAATGGATGAAGGATAGAGATATTTATTTAAAAATTAAAGATAGATTTAGTAAATCAAGTGAATTTTTTAATGTTGAAGAAATTACTAAGTTATTAAATGAACATTATGAATCTAAGAAAGATAATAGTAGAAAGATATGGACTATATACTCATTCTTAACTTGGTATGATGAATATTTTGTAAAAAGATAAAAAAATACTTTAAATAATTTATAGTATTTGATATAATTAAATTTGTTGAAAGGGTGAAAACATGGAAGAATATAAAATAACTATAAGAGATGAAGAAGATTTAATTGAACTTGCTCAAAATATTGAGTCAGAAAAATTTCCAAATATGGTAATATGTTTAAATGGAGAATTAGGTAGTGGTAAAACTGTATTTGCTAAAGCTTTTGCTAGTGCAATGGGTATAGATGAAGTATCTAGTCCAACATTTAGTATAATTAAAGAGTATGTTGGAGAGTTACCATTTTATCACATGGATGTTTATAGAGTAGAAAATAATGTAGAAAACTTAGGTATTGAAGAATATTTTACTAAAGGTGGCGTTACAATAATTGAATGGGCTGATATGATAAAAGAATATTTACCTAAGGAAAGATTAGATATTAAAATTAAAGTAACCGGAGAAAATACAAGACTTGTTATACTTACTCCACATGGTGAAGAATATAATAGTGTTTGTGAGGCTGTTATATGATAACTTTATTTATAGATACATCAAATCAAGATGTATCTATTGCCTTACTTAAAGATGGTAAGATAATAAATAAAATAACAAAATCTATTCCTAATGAACATTCAAAATATGCAGTTAGTTATATTGATGAAGTATTAAAGAAAAGTGAAATTACTCCCAAAGAAGTACAAAGTATTATGGTAGTAAATGGTCCAGGTAGTTTTACTGGTGTAAGAATTGGACTTACTATTGCAAAAGTTTATGCTTTACTAAATGATATTAAAGTTACATTAATTTCCTCATTAAAATGTCTTGCAATAGGTAATAATAAAAATAAATATATATTATCTTTAATTAATGCTAGAAATGATAATTATTATATAGGATTTTATGATAATAATTATAATGATGTTATAAATGAACATTTTGGTAATATAGAGGAAGTTAATGATATTATTAATAAATATAATGATGTATTAGTAGTATCTAATAATAGTGATAATGATAATGTTAAAGTTATAAATGAATTAGATATTGAAAGTATATATAATTATTATAAAGATAGTGAAAAAGTAAATCCTCATATGGTATTACCTAATTATTTAAAATTACCACAGGTATTAGAGAAAAATGTTTAGAGAATTAGTTAAGTTAGATGATAATCCTTTTAGAAAATATGTTGAGTATGTTGAAGATAATACTATAAAAGGTATGATGGAATACTCTATAATGTATGATAAAATGGAATTAGATAATATTATAGTAAAAGAAGAATTTCGTGGTAATAAAATAGGGAATAAGTTAATGAGTTATTTAGTTAGTAAAGCTATTCAAGAAAGAGTAATTAATATAACTTTAGAAGTTAGAATTTCTAATGAAATTGCAAGAAATATGTATAAAAAATTTGGCTTTAGGGAAGTAGCATTAAGAAAATTTTATTATGGTGATGAAGATGCAATTTTAATGGAAAAACAGGTGATGTAAATGAAAGATATATATTGTTTAGCAATCGAATCATCTTGTGATGAAACAAGCATGAGTATTATAAAAAATGGTTGTGAAGAAATAAAAACTATTGTTAATACACAAATAGATATACATAAAAAATATGGCGGAGTAGTACCTGAAATAGCTAGTCGTAGTCATATTGAAAATATTACAATTGTTTTAGAAGAATTATTTAATGGATTAGATTTAACAATGGATGATATTGATATAATTGGAGTTACTTATGGTCCTGGATTAATAGGTAGTTTAATGATAGGATTAATGTGTGCTAAAACAATTAGTTTAGTAACTGGTAAACCTCTTATTCCTGTTCATCATATAGCAGGGCATATCTACGCATCAAATCTTACTAAGAGATTAGAATTTCCTTTAATTAGTTTAGTAGTAAGTGGAGGGCATACAGATATTGTTTATATGAAAGAAGATTATTCTTTTGTTAGAATAGGCTCTACAATGGATGATGCGGTAGGAGAAGCTTATGATAAAGTTGCTAAGGTATTAGGATTAGAATATCCTGGGGGTCCTAAAATAGATAAACTTGCTAAACTTGGTAATGATACTTATGATTTGCCAATACCTATGAATGATGATAGTTATAATTTTAGTTTCTCTGGTATTAAAAGTGCTGTTATTAATTTAATTCATAATGAAAATCAAAGAGGAAATGAAATAAGAGTTAATGATATGTGTTGTAGTTTTCAAAATAGAGTAGTTACAATTTTAGTAAAAAAAGTTATTCGTGCAATGAAAGAATATAATGTTAAAAATTTAGTTTTAGCAGGTGGAGTTGCGGCGAATAGTTATTTAAGGGAAGAACTTACAAAGGCATGTGAACAAAATAATTTTAATTTTGTTTATCCTCCGGTTAAGTATTGTACAGATAATGCTGCGATGATTGGGGCAGCAGCATATTATGCTTATAAAAAAGGTATAGTTGCAGACTTAACTTTAAATGCTAAGGCAGTAGATAGTTTATATAAATATGAATAAAAAAAGATATTGTAGAGTAATATTTACAATATCTTTTAATAATTATTTCTTTACTTTATCAATTAATCCATATTCTTTGGCTTCAAAACTATCCATAAAGTAATCTCTTTCAGTGTCTTTCTCTATTTGCTTTAAAGGTTTTTTGGTATTTTTAGATAAAATAGTATTTAATTTTTTTTTGGCTTTTAAAATATGTTCTGCAGCAATTTTTATTTCTGTTGCCTGTCCTTGAGCACCTCCTAAAGGTTGATGAATCATTACTTCTGCATTTTCAAGGGCATATCTTTTTCCTTTTTTACCTGAGGAAAGTAAGAACGCTGCCATTGAAGCTGCTAATCCTATACATATTGTAGATACATCACTTTTTATATAATTCATTGTATCATATATTGCCATACCTGATGTTATACTTCCACCAGGAGAATTAATGTAAAGAGATATGTCATCATTGTTAATACTATCTAAATAAAGCAATTGTGCAACAATACTATTAGATAAATTATCATCTATTTCTCCATTTAAAATAATAATTCTATCTTTTAATAATCTTGAATAAATATCATAACTTCTTTCTCCTAATGAAGTTTTTTCTATAACAACTGGAATTAAATTCATATTATCACCTATAATTATAATAGTTATATTTTATGTATTTATGTAATAAATAAATCGACAAACTTTACTTTTTTTAAAAAAGTTGATATAATTTATTTAGGATAGAGGTGTGCAATGGCAAATATTATTATAACTTTAAATAATGATAAAAAAATGGAATTTAAGAAAGGTATTACTTTAGGAGAAATAATTAAGGAAATAGGTAATGATGACATAATATGTGGAATTTCAGAAGGTAGAATAGTTAATTATAATGATTGCTTTAATAAAAATACTAAACTTTACTTATATGATGTTAATACTAAACAAGGTAATAAAATATATGAAAAAGGATTACTATTACTTTTTGAAGTTTGTACAAAAGAAATACTTGGAAAAGATGTAAATGTTATAGTTAGATTTTCTATTGATAAAGGTGTATTTTGTGAAGTAGATAGACCTATATCTAAAGATGAATTAAGTTTAATTAAAAGAAAAATGAAAGAAAAAGTTGCAAGTAAAATTCCATTTGAAAAATTAGAAACTACAAGAATTGAAGCGATTGAATATTTTAAAAGATTAAAAAGAATGGATAAGGTAAAAACTTTAAGTTTTGATACTTCAAGTTATGTTAAGTTATATAGATTTGAAGATTATTATGAATATATACTTGGAGATTTACCAGTAGATAGTTCAATACTTAAATATTTTGATTTATCTTTAATTGAAAATAAAGGTGTTGTTGTTAGATTTCCATCAGTATATGATGATAAAAAAATTATTAAATATACTCATCATAATAATTATTTTAATTCTTTAATTGATTATACTTCTTGGGGAAATATTTTAGGTATAAATAATTTAGGAGAATTAAATGAAAAAATAATTAATAATAATGCTGGAGAAATAGTTAATTTATCTGAAATTATGCAAGATTATAAATTACTTTCTATTGCAGAGAGAATAGTTTTAGATAAAGAAAATATTAAGATTGTATTATTATCTGGTCCTTCAAGTTCTGGTAAAACTACTACTGCTAAGAAATTATCTTTATATTTAAAAACTTTAGGATTAAATCCAATTGCAGTATCTATTGATGATTATTTTGTTAATAGAGAAGATACTCCATTAGATGAAAATGGTAATTATGATTTTGAGTGTTTAGGAGCAGTTGATTTAAAATTATTTGATAGTCAAATAGCTAAATTATTAAAAGGTAGTGAAGTTGTTACTCCAACATTTGATTTTGTATCAGGAGTTAAAGTATTTAATAAAACAATGAAATTAGGTAAGAATGATATATTAGTAATTGAAGGATTACATGCTTTAAATGATAGAGTATTAGATAATATTCCTAGAAAAAATAAGTTTAAAATATATGTTAGTCCACTTACTTATTTAAACATTGATAATGATAATAGAATTAGTATGACTGATATTAGACTTCTTAGAAGAATGGTTAGAGATAATAGAACAAGAGGATATAAACCAGAAGTTACTTTAAAAAATTGGCATAGTGTAAGAAGGGGAGAAGAAAAATGGGTATTTCCTTATCAAGATGAAGCAGATGTATTATTTAATTCTTCACTTAGTTATGAACTTGGAGCATTAAAAACATATGTTGAACCATTATTGTTTTCTGTTAAGGAAACCGATCCAGAATACCAAACTGCGATTAGATTATTAGAACTTCTTAGATTTGTATTGCCTGTGCCAACAGATGATATTCCTAAGATATCTATATTAAGAGAATTTATTGGTGGAGGATACTTTGAATAGTGTCTTCCTTTTAATTTTAGTGTAAAATTTATGTAACATACTTGTCATAAAAAAATAAATTTGTTACAATATATATATGTAAGATAGGAGAGGATAGAATGAAAAAAGTTGCTATTAATGGATTTGGTAGAATAGGAAGACTTGTTTTTAGAATAATTGAAGAAGATAAAGATTTAGAAATTGTTGCTATTAATGATTTAACTGATTCTAAACAATTAGCATACTTATTAAAATATGATACAAATCATAGATTATATAATAAAGAAATTAGTTATGATGAAGAAAACGTTATAGTTGATGGAAGAAAAATAAGAGTATTTAGCGAAATGGATCCAATTAACTTACCATGGAAAGATATGGAAATTGATGCAGTATTAGAATGCACTGGAAAATTTGTTGACTTAGAAGGTGCAAGAAAACATATTACTGCAGGAGCGAAAAAAGTTATTATATCTGCTCCTGGTAAAGGTGAAATGAAAACAGTAGTATATAATGTAAATGATGAGATATTAGATGGAAGCGAAGAAGTAATTAGTGCTGCTAGTTGTACTACTAACTGCTTAGCACCAGTATTAAAAGTTCTAGAAGATAATTTTGGTATTGAAAAAGGATTTATGACTACAATACATGCTTATACTAATGATCAAGTAAACTTGGATGTTGCTCATAAAAAAGATATTAAAGAACGTCGTGGAAGAGCAAGTGCAATGAATATTATTCCTACTTCAACAGGTGCTGCAAAAGCAATTGGAAAAGTATTACCTAGTTTAGAAGGAAAGTTACTTGGTGGAGCAATGAGAGTTCCTGTTAGTGATGGTTCTTTAATAGATTTAAGTTTAGAATTATCTAGAAATACTTCTATTGAAGAAATTAATGAAACATTTAAAAATAATCAAAATGAAACAATTAAATTTACTATTGATCCTATTGTATCATCAGATATTATATCATCTAGTTGTGGTGCAATGGTTGATGGATTACTTACTAATATTGTAGAGTATAATGGAAAACAACTAGTAAAAGTAATTGCTTGGTATGATAATGAAATGGGTTATTCATATCAAATGGTTAGAACAATAAAAAAATTATTAAACAATTAACTCTATATTATTAGAGTTTTATTTAGAAGGAGAATGAAAAATGGGTAAGGAATTAGAAAAAAAGAAAAACAATAAAACAAAGATGATTATAATAATAATTCTTGTTTTAATTTTTTCATTAGTTGTAGGAATTACAATAGGAAAATACTTATTCGAAGTTGTTAATGCAAAATAATCTTAAAAAAAGTAATTGATATTCAGTAAAAAATGTGCTATGATATTAATGGAATAGTAGGTATAAGGGGTGATATTGTGACCTTTAAAAGATTACTTATAATTTTATCATTTGCGGTTACTGTTTTAATCGTCATATTACTTGGCACTTCTTATGCTTGGTATACTTTTGATAATGCAGTAACATCATTTAATAATGTACAAACTTTTTCAGATAATATAGATACAGCAGTAGTATTTACTAATAGTTCAAATATAGGTACTACTGTAGGAATACCAATTTTAGCTTCAGATGTTGAAGAACGCTCAGAAAAAACAATATTTACTGTTACACCTTCAACAACATTATCTGGTCGTGAAGTAGCATTTCAAATATCTTTAATTGATTTAAAAATAGATTCTGCATTAACTGGTGTTAGTAGTCTTAAATATAGTTTACTTCAAACTGTTGATGGTACTACTACGACAATTAAGTCAGGCAATTTTTCTGGAGTAACTGCTGATTCTTTAATTTTAGCAACAACTACAGTACCATCAGCAAATCTAGGTAAAACTTATTCTTATGAATTTAGATTATGGCTTGAAGAAGATAATAGTAATCAAAATGCTTTGATGGGTAAAAAATTAGAAGGATATATTAAAGTAAATACTGCAATTAGATAAAAAGTAAACTTGTAGTGTATTTACTTTATTTTTTTAAAAAAATATTATATAATTATTATGGTGAAAATGTATGAATAGAAAAGATATGGTTCTTACTATTAAGAGTATGTCAGATATAGATATATTAAAAGAAAAAAATATTAAATATATTAATATTGATATAAAAAAAGTTAATAGTGATATAATTAATTATTTTATTATTAATGGTAAAGATTATTTGTATTCTGAATCTATAAATAATAAAGATGGATATATTTATGTAGACTATGAAACTTTTGTTAAGGGTGAAGAAGTAATAAAAGAAATAACAAGTGATATTCCAAAAAATTTAAATAATATAGAATTAGCTAAATATTTATATATTATGATAGGTAAGAATATTGGTTATGATATTAGCATACTAAATAATAATGATACATTTGATTTGTCTAAAATAGGTGTTGTTAATAATATTTGGGGTGCCTTAAAGGAAGGTTATGCTAATAATGTTAGTTATACTAAAATATATTTATATTTATGTAGTTTATATAATATAAAATCAGATATAGTTAGTGTTAACGATAAGAATTATTTATGTAATAAATTAGTAATAGATAAAAATACTTTAATTGTAGACTTAACTAAAGATGTAAAATATATTGAATGTTTATTTAAAACTAGATATTTTTCTAATTATAATGATGATATAAAATTAGATAAAAAAATAGGATATATTAAAGATAATTATAATGAAGTATTAATAGATAATAATATTAAAATTAGTAACGAAGGAGAATATATATATAATTTTT
>ERZ779643.1432-NODE-1432-length-16230-cov-33.286368_pt1 | contig 16230 bp, 9 predicted proteins | sample MGYA00511564_ERZ779643 | MGnify/ENA primary metagenome ERZ779643 (study PRJEB29588, sample SAMEA2147114) | human gut metagenome | biome: human gut; feature: human-associated habitat; material: faeces | place: Denmark | collected 2008/2010 ... | reverse complement strand
CGAGATTCAACGATTTGGGTGAGGCACAGAGCATCCGCATGATGGCTCAATATACAGAAGAAATCCGTGACCGTTTCCGTGAACTGGCCATCAGCTACAACATCAATATCATTACCGGTAGTATGCCTTATCTCAAGGACGATTCCCTCTATAACGTCGGTTTCCTTTGCCGTAGAGATGGTAGCGTGGATATGTATGAGAAGATTCACGTAACTCCAGATGAGCAGAAGTGCTGGGGATTGAGTGGCGGTAGCCATATCCAGACTTTCGATACCGATTGTGGTAAGATTGGTATCGTCATCTGCTATGATGTGGAGTTCCCTGAACTTTCCCGTCTGATGGCAGAGGATGGTATGCAGATTCTCTTCGTTCCATTCATGACCGATACGCAGAATGCTTACTCTAGAGTAAGAGTCTGTGCACAGGCTCGTGCCATCGAGAATGAGTGCTATGTAGCCATTGCAGGTAGTGTGGGCAACTTGCCTCGTGTTCACAACATGGATATCCAGTATGCCCAGAGTGCTGTATTCACCCCTTGCGACTTCGCCTTCCCTAACGATGGCAAGCGTTCGGAGGCAACACCTAATACTGAGATGATTCTCGTATCAGATGTAGATTTGAACCTCTTGAACGAGCTTCATACCTACGGTGCCGTTCGAAATCTTCGTGATCGCCGCAAGGATCTGTATGACTTGAAGCAGAAGAAGTAAGTTAAGTGAAGAGTGAAGAACGAAGAGTGAAGAATTCAATTGTATTGATATATAGATATAAAGAATGTATAAGATAGAAATCTCGGAGCGCACGCTCCACTTTAAGCAGCCAGCAGGCACGTCTCGTGGAGTTTATACCACGAGACACAGTTATTATCTGACTCTTACTTCGGATGAAATGCCGGGGATAGAAGGAGTGGGAGAGTGTGCTACGCTCCCTGATTTGAGTTGCGATGCCAAACCGGAATATGCTGTTACCCTTCGACAGGTGTGCCAGATGGTGGAACAGATGGGACGCATCCCTTACGATATGATTCGTGCCTATCCTAGCATCACCTTCGGACTGGAAACAGCCTTTGCTTCGTTCTTCGATGCAGCGAAGAAGCAGGGAGTAAGTGTCTCTGTTCCAGCTGGAATGGAGAACCTGGTCAATCTCTTCGACTCTCCTTTCGGACGAGGAGAAGAGGGCATTACCATCAACGGACTGGTATGGATGGGCACCTATGAGGAGATGCTGGCTCGGTTGGAGGAGAAACTCCAGGCGGGTTTCCATTGCGTGAAACTGAAGATTGGTGCCATCGATTTCTTTAAGGAACTCGATCTCATCAAGCGCATCCGCGATGTTTATACCAAGGAGCAGGTTGAGTTGCGTGTAGATGCCAATGGAGGCTTCTTGCCGGAGAATGCAATGAGTCAGCTGGAGGCTTTGGCTAAATATGACATTCATTCGATTGAGCAGCCTATCAAGCAGCATCAGTGGCCTAAAATGGCCCAGCTCTGTCGCGAAACACCGCTTCCTATCGCTCTGGACGAGGAACTGATTGGTGTGAATGTCCGTAGTATGAAGCAGGCTTTGCTCGATACCGTCCGCCCTCAGTATATCATTCTGAAGCCTTCGCTTCATGGTGGAATCTATGGATGTAACGAGTGGATTCAGCTGGCTAACCAGCGTGGCATCGGCAGTTGGATTACCTCTGCCTTGGAGAGCAATATCGGTCTCCATGCCATTGCCCATTATGCTGCCAAGGTATATGGTCCGAATGTCCAGATGCCACAGGGGCTGGGCACCGGTCAGCTCTTTACTGATAACATCCCAATGCCATTGGAAATCCGTGGCGATCAACTGTTTGTCGTAAAATAACTTAGGAAGAATTCTTGAAATGACATTAGAAGATTTCCTTTCCGAATGGAATAACGATAGCGACCGGGTGCTTGTACATACCAGTGGTTCCACAGGAAAACCCAAACCGATGATGGTAGAGAAGAAGCGAATGCTCAACTCAGCCCGCATCACTTGTGATTTCCTTGGATTGAAGCCAGGTGATAGTGCTCTGCTCTGTATGTCGCTTGATTATATTGCCGGTAAGATGGTGGTGGTGCGAAGCATAGAGCGCCATCTCCATCTTATTTCTGTCTCTCCAAGTGGGCATCCTTTGAAAGATGTAAATGAAGAAATTACTTTCGCAGCCATGGTTCCGATGCAGGTATATAACACCCTTCAGGTTCCTGAGGAGCGGGAGCGACTTAGCCGTATCAGGCATCTCATTATCGGAGGGGGTGCCATTGATGCCGCTTTGGAGCAGGAACTTCAATCTCTTCCGGGTGATATCGCCATCTGGAGCACTTACGGCATGACCGAAACCTTGTCTCATATTGCCCTAAGGCGAATCAATGGTGATGAGGCAAGCGAATGGTATCAGCCTTTCGATAGCGTCCGTATCAGTCAGACCGAAGAAGGCTGTCTGGTCATCGATGCCCCTCAGGTTTGTGCTGAAACCTTGGTAACGAATGATATCGTGGAGATAGAACCCTATATATATAATAAGGTGGAAAAACTCCGTTTCCGCATCAAGGGCAGAAAAGACAATGTCATCTGTAGTGGTGGCATCAAGATACAGATAGAAGAAGTGGAGGCTCTCTTGAAACCCCATCTGGAAAAAACCTTCATGCTTGCCAAGAAAAAAGATGAGAAGTTTGGAGAAATTGCTGTACTCCTGTCAGAGGATGAGGATATAAAAAAAGTAGAGGCGACTGTCCGCCGCCTCTTAACTGATGAATCTGAAAAGTCTTCTGATCATAAAAAATATAAATATTGGATTCCTAAGGAATTCCGATATGTAGAGCATCTTCCGCTTACCGAAACCGGAAAGCCAAAACGATGCTGTTTGGCATAAGGATACAATAATGGCGGGTTGATAGCCCGCCATATTATATTATCCTTCTCTAAAGAAGTCGAGTGCTTCTTTAATTTCTTCTGTAGTTGCTGTCTGGTTGATACGGATATCCCCTATACCGCCAAGCATGGTGAAGTTGATGATGCCATTCTGATTTTTCTTGTCATGATGCATCAGCTCGATGAGCTCATCATAGTCATCACAGGTAATATCCAGTGTTCCGTAGTTTTCCTTGATGAAGGTTACGGTCTGGCGCATTTTGTCTGTTGGGAATCCTGTCTTTGCCACACTGAGGTAAAGCTCAGGGATAAGACCGAATGCTACGGCATAGCCATGCAGGATAGGCTTGCGCTTCAAAGCCCAGCTCTCGAAGGCATGACCGAAGGTATGACCCAGGTTCAAAGCCTTGCGGATGCCCTTCTCATGAGGATCCTGCTCTACGATGCGCTCCTTTACCTTCACGCTGTCGCCCACCATGCGCTGCAACTGCTTCAGGTCTGGGTTGGCAAGGTCGAAGCTAACCAGTTCTTCCCACATTGCCTCGGTAGAAATCAAGCCGTGCTTCAGCATTTCTGCATAGCCCGAACAGATGTTCTCGGCATCGAGTGTCTTCAGAAATTCTGTGTCGAGAATCACGTACTTAGAGTCGTTGAATACGCCCACTTCGTTCTTCAAACCACCGAAGTTGATACCGGTCTTTCCGCCTACCGATGCATCTACCATGGCAAGCAGGGTAGTAGGGATATTGATGAAGTTGATGCCACGCTTGAAGGTGCTGGCTGCAAAACCACCCAGGTCGGTTACCATACCGCCTCCCAGGTTAATCATGCATGAATGGCGTGAAGCGCCACCCTCCTGCAGTCCCTTCCATACCATCATCAGACTTTCGATGTCCTTATGGCTGTCGCTTGCAGGAATAGTGATTACCTGTATGTGCTTCAGGCTATAGAAGTTCTTGATGACTGGCAGACACAGCTCTTGGGTCGTGGTATCGGTAAGCACAAACAGCTTGTCGTGCTCGCACTCAGCGAGAGCGGTTACCAGTTCGCTCTCCAGATGGGTTGATATGATTACTCTTTGACTCATAACTTACTAACGTTTTTAAAAAAGACGAATTTATATAGGGCCGTTGGGAAGTTCCGAAAGGACAAAGCCACGGCTATTTTGGCTGCAAAGGTACGTTAAAATGAAGACAAAACAAAATAAATAAGCACTTTTTTATCAATAAAAGTTTAAACCTTGATACATTTCGTTCGTCAAATGAAGCAAAATGCCCCAAAAAGTGCATCTGTTTTTTACAATTGCGCTCTAATCGGGTCTAATCATATAAAAGCAAGTCTATATACAATTTAGAAATAATAAATAACATTCAACAAATAATGAAAAGATCAATTCTATCGATGCTGTTGATGCTCGTTGCAATAGCATCCTTAGCTCAAGAGCGTTTGATTAGCGGTAAGATAACAGATCGCGATACCAAGGAGCCTGTAGAGCAAGTAACGATTCAACTACTCAAAACCGACAGTACATACGTGTCGGGTGCCATTTCTAATGAGCGGGGACTCTTCCATGTCAATGCCCCGGCTAATGGCAAGTATCTCCTCAAGATTACCAGTGTAGGTTACAAGTCTACCGTTAAGCGCATCCAGATTTCTGAAGACAAGAATCTGGCAATGGGGAATGTGGTCATTGGTGCTGATGCTATCATGCTGAAAGGTGCCGTGGTAACCGCCATGGCTCAGAAGGTGAGTCTGAAGGAGGATACCTTCGTCTATAATTCGGCAGCCTACCGCACACCGGAAGGTTCGGTGGTTGAGGAACTCGTGAAGCGTCTGCCGGGTGCAGAGGTCAGCGATGACGGTACCATCAAGATCAACGGTAAGGAAGTGAAGAAAATCCTGGTAGACGGTAAGGAGTTTATGACGGGCGATACCAAGACAGCCCTGAAAAACTTGCCTACCAGCATCATAGATAAGATCAAGGCATACGACGAGAAGAGTGATCTCTCCAAGGTGACTGGTATCGATGATGGAGAGGAACAGACCGTGCTCGACTTCGGTGTAAAGAAAGGTATGAACAAGGGTGTGATTTCCAATATCGACCTGGGTGTGGGTAACAAGAACCGCTATAATATGCGTGGTATGGGTGGCTATTTCGCCAACAACAACCGATTCATGCTCTTTGCCAATGCCAATAATACCAGTGACCGTGGATTCGGCGGTGGTCCTGGCAGAGGATTCTGGGGCGGTGCCAACGGTTTGAATGCCAGCAAGATGATTGGAGCCAACTACAACTATGAGTTGAAGAACAAGTTCAAGTTCAATACCTCTCTCCGCTGGAATCACAGCGATGGCGATGTATGGAGCAGCCGTTCCAGCGAGAACTTCATGGGCAGCAGCAATTCCTTCAGCAACAGCTTGAGTCAGAGCTATTCCCGCAGCAACAGCTGTAATGGTAACATCCGTCTGGAGTGGATGCCTGATTCCATGACCAATATCCTCTTCCGTCCTTCCATCTCCTGGAGTTCCAGCGATGGCTTGAGTGGGAGCAAGTCGGCTTCCTATAACAAGGATCCTTATACCATCACCACCAAAGACCCTCTCTCAGAAGAAGGTATCGAAGAGATGGAGAAGGCTGAGGCTATGGTAAACAGCCAGTTGACCAACGGCATCACCTACTCTGATAATAATAATATCAATGGTATGTTGCAGATCAACCGCAAGTTGGGCAACAAGGGACGTAACATCACCTTCCGTGTGGATGCCAAATATACCGATAAGGACAGCAAGAGCATCTCGCTCAATAATGCCAAGCTTTATCTCGTACAGACTGCGGAGGGTAAGGATTCAACCTATCAGACCAACCGCTACAACCTGACTCCTTCAAAGAATTACAGCTATGCGGGCCAGTTGACCTATAGTGAGCCACTCTGGAAGGCTACCTTCCTGCAGTTCAGCTATAAGTTTACTTACAGCTACTCCAAGAGCGACCGCAGCACCTACGATTTCAGCAAGTATGCGATGAGTGGTGATCATGAATATCGCGGTTGGGACAGCTACTTGAATCCGTTTGCCGGTCATCTCAATGACTATAGGGATGATGATTTGAGTCGCTTCTCAGAGTATCGCAACTATAACCATGATATCCAGGTGATGATGCGATTCATCCGTCAGAAGTATAACCTGAACTTTGGTGTGATGGTTCAACCACAGCAGTCTAAGTATATCCAGGATTATCAGGGCGTGCATGTAGATACCGTTCGCAATGTGGTGAATGTGAGTCCAACCCTCGATTTCCGTTATCGCTTCTCAAAGATGAGTAACCTGCGAATCAACTATCGTGGTACAACCTCTCAGCCAAGCATTTCTCAGTTGCTCGACATCACGGATAACAGCGATCCGTTGAACATTTCGATGGGTAACCCAGGCTTGAAGCCATCGTTCACTCAGAACTTCCGATTGTTCTACAACAATTTCGTGCAGAACCATAATAAGGGTATCATGACTTTCGTCAACTTCTCTACCACCAACAATAGCATCAGCAATAAGGTGACATACGATGAGACGACTGGTGGAAGAATCACCCGACCAGAGAATATCAATGGCAACTGGAATGCGATGGGAGCCTTCATGTTCAACTGCTCTATCGATAGTGCAGGTGTATGGAACATCAATACTGGAGCCCATGCCAATTACAATAACTATGTAAGTTATCTGAGTCTTGACAAGAAATCAGACTCTCAGAAGAATACTACCCGCAGTATCACCTGGCGTCAGAATCTTTCTTTAAGCTATCGCAACGACTGGGCAGAGTTCTCTCTCGATGGTACGCTTACTTACAATAAGGCAAAGAACAAGCTTCAGCCTACCAGCAACCTCGAGACCTGGCAGTTCTCTTATGGTCCTAGCATGACGCTTACAGCTCCTTGGGGAACCAGCTTGAACACAAGCCTCTCTATCAACAGTCGCCGTGGCTATAACGACAGCAGTATGAATACGGATGAGTTTGTATGGAATGCTCAGCTCTCTCAGAGTTTCCTGAAGGGCAAGCCTCTTACCATCATGCTTCAGTTCTACGATATCCTCCGTCAGCAGAGCACCTTCTCTCGTGCCATCTCGGCTACATCCCGTACGGATACCGAGTATAATGCCATCAACAGCTATGCGATGCTTCATGTGATATATCGCTTGAATCTCTTCGGAGGCAAGCAGGCACGTCAGGGTGGTCCTGGCGGTCCTGGTGGTCGTCCTGATTTCCGTGGTCGCCCATTCGGTGGTGGCCATCCAGGTGGAAGAATGTTCTAAGTGAAGTTTAAATAGATATGCCAAAAAAAATCCCCGCTCTTCATGATGAGGAGCGGGGATTCTTTTTTGTCTTATTTTAAAGTCGCTGCTTTTTAGAGAGCGAACTTGTAACCGATAGTAATCTGGATTACGTTGTTGTAGTGATCGTAGTCTTCAGCAACCTTTGTTACACCGATGTTGTAACGAGCATCGAATACAAGACCCTGGTACTCGTAAGAGAGACCTACTGGGATAGAGAGGTCTACAGTCTTAACATCTTCCATGTCATCCTTGTTTACCAGGAAACCTGGCTGCAAACCTGCCTTGAGAGCAAGACCTGCTACAGGATAGTAGTTCAAAGTGATAGGAACGTTAATGTAACCAGGGTTCCACTTGTAGTCATTCTTATAAGTTATATTTCCTATTTTTACGTCCTCTGCCTTGAAGCCCTGTACAGAATAGAGAGCGCCAACAGCAATACCGAAGTTGCTTGTTGACTGATACTGCAACTCAGCACCAGCAGCGAAACCTGCCTTCCAGTCGTTATCACCGATTGTAGCAACGTTCAAACCAATCTTAGGCTGAATAGTTGTTGTACCAGCAGCCTGCTGTGCGAAAGCACCTACTGAAGACAGCACCATGGCTGCCATAACCAATAATTTCTTCATAATCTCTAATTTTTTAATTGTTAATACTGTTGTTTGTTGATAAGCCTTCATCTCTGTTGATTCAGAGTATTAGGTATTTTTTCATATCTAACTGGGGGCAAAGATATATGAAAAAACTATATAAAGCAAGCTTTTTACAATAAAAAATGTACTTTTGAACCGAAAAATCTCATTTTTGTGGTAAAATAGTATATTTTTATCCTATCTTTGCTCTATTTTCAGAAGTTCTTTCTCAAATCGGCGACGATACATTTCGCCTGCTATCGTTAAGCCGAACGGGAAGGCAATCCAGATGCCCAGTATGCCCATGCCGCAAGGAAAACCGAGGGTATAGCCCAAAGGAAGTGAGATGACGAAGTAGGCGATGAAGGCATAGAGCACCATAGGTTTTACACAGGCGATACCTCGAAGGGCATTGGCAAAGGTATATTGCAAACCATCGCCAAACTGATATATCATCATCAGAATTATCAATACCGACACATAAGCCTGTACTTCGGCATTGTCATTAAACCAACCGCCTATCTGGTGGCGAAGCAGAAATACCGGAATTCCCATGCAGAGAGAGAACAGCAGGTTCAGACGGAAGCCATCGTAGGCGTTGCGGCGTACGGCAGCATAGTCTTTCTGTCCCATAAAGTGACTCACGCGGATTGCCAGCGCTGCTGCCATACCCGAAAGTACGAGATAGAAGAGCTGGGAGAGGGTAATCATTACCTGATGAGCTGCCAACGGGATAGTACCCAGCCAGCCTACCATCACGCAACTCAGCGTAAAGGCTGCCGATTCCATTCCCAGCTGTAAGGCTACCGGCCAGCCCAGACGGTTCATCTCCTTGAAGTCTGTCTTATTAAGTGAACTATGGATGAGGTCGTGTCTGTATTCTCTGAATTCCTTGCTGACAATCACAATGCTCATCATTGCCAGAGCCATGAGGATGCGGCTTACCAAGGTTGAGATTCCGGCTCCGAGCAAACCCAGTTCCGGAAAACCAGCCACACCGTAAATCAATACCCAGTTGCCGAGGATATTGACCACGTTTCCGCCAATCATCGCCCACATCGCCACCTTGGTCTTTCCGATACCATCCAGGAATTGCTTCATCGTAAAGAAGATACCCATGAAGAGAACCGAGGCAAGGTTCACCAGGAAGTAGGGACGGATGAGCGATAGCAGTTCTTCCGGCTGTCCGATATGTGCCAGATTGAGATAGAGCAGGATGAGAATAGTCGTAAAAATGGCTCCCGTCAGCATATTGGCAAAGAAGGAGTTGCGGACCTTCTGTCCGATGCAGTCGGTGCGTTCCTCTCCGTAAAGCCTGCCGATGACAGGAGTGAGTCCGTAGGTGAATCCCATATAGGATACAAAGACGAGACCGAAGATATTGTTCACCAATCCGGCTGCTGCCAGTTCGGGTGTACTGTGATGACCAATCATCAGCGTATCAGCAAATCCCAGAATGATGGTTCCTAGTTGTCCGATAATAATAGGAAATCCTATCGAAAGCAGTTCCCGGTAATGATGTTTCTTATTCGTTGTAATCGATGTTGTATGATTATTCATATTGCTTTTAATTACTAATCTATTTCTTGTATTTTGTCATTGAGGGATGCAAAGTTACGGCTTTATTCAGTAACTACCAAATTTTTCTTTCAGAAAAAGATTTTTTCCTCCGTTTTATTTGGAGTTATCGGATAAAAAAACTATATTTGCAGAATCAAACAACTGACAATCAGATTTACAAACCAAATAAACATACCATTATGAACAACATTCCATTAGTATTTTGGCTCATCCCGATAGCCAGTGTTGTAGCATTGGGAATGGCATGGTTCTTCTTCCGTTCGATGATGAAAGAGGACGAGGGAACTGAGAGAATGAAAGAGATTGCTGCACATGTTAGAAAAGGTGCAATGGCCTACCTCAAGCAGCAGTACAAGGTGGTGACCATCGTCTTTGTGGTGCTTGCCATTGTTTTCGCCTTTATGGCTTATGTGCTGAAAGTGCAGAATCCCTGGGTTCCGTTCGCTTTCCTTACCGGTGGACTCTTCTCCGGACTGGCGGGATTCTTCGGTATGAAGACAGCTACCTATGCTTCGGCACGTACAGCCCATGGAGCTCGTACCGGTCTCGACAAGGGATTGAAGATTGCTTTCCGCAGCGGTGCCGTGATGGGACTCGTTGTGGTTGGTCTCGGATTGCTCGATATTGCCATCTGGTTTATTGTTCTTAATGCGGTGTATGCCGGTGAGTCTACTGCCCTCATCACCATCACTACCACTATGCTTACCTTTGGTATGGGTGCTTCTACCCAGGCTCTCTTTGCCCGTGTAGGTGGAGGTATCTATACCAAGGCTGCCGATGTGGGAGCTGACCTGGTGGGTAAGGTAGAGGCAAATATTCCTGAGGATGATCCCCGGAATCCTGCTACCATTGCCGATAATGTGGGTGATAATGTAGGCGACGTAGCCGGAATGGGTGCCGACCTCTATGAGAGCTATTGCGGTTCTATTCTCTCTACCGCTGCTCTGGGTGCCACCGCCTTTGCTATGAATAGCGACATGCAGCTCCGTGCCGTTATCGCCCCTATGATTATTGCAGCCATCGGCATCTTCCTCTCGCTTATCGGCATCTATCTGGTCCGTACCAAGGAAGGCGCATCCATGAAGGATCTGCTCCATTCCCTGGGCTTGGGAACCAATGTAAGTGCCGGTCTTATCGCCGTTGCTACCTTTATTATATTATATCTCCTGGGCATTGAGAACTGGCTCGGACTCTCATTCTCTGTTATCAGCGGTCTGGTGGCTGGTGTCATCATCGGTCAGGCTACGGAATATTATACTTCCCAGAGCTACAAGCCAACACAGAAGATTGCTGAGGCTTCGCAGACAGGTCCTGCCACGGTGATTATCAAGGGTATCGGAACGGGAATGATTTCTACCATGGTTCCTGTGGTAACCATCTCTGTTGCCATCATGTTGAGTTTCCTCTGTGCCAATGGTTTTGACATGTCGATGTCTGCAAAGTCTATCAGTACCGGTCTTTATGGCATCGGTATCGCAGCCGTAGGTATGTTGTCAACGCTCGGCATCACCCTTGCAACCGATGCCTATGGTCCTATTGCCGACAATGCCGGAGGTAATGCAGAGATGAGCGGACTGGGTAAGGAGGTGCGTGAACGTACCGATGCCCTCGATGCACTTGGCAATACCACAGCAGCTACCGGTAAGGGCTTTGCCATCGGTTCAGCTGCCCTTACAGCTTTGGCTCTTCTTGCATCTTACATTGAGGAGATTAAGATAGCCATGATTCGTGCCGTAGAGAATGGCAAGCAGTATGTGGATGCTGCTGGAAATCTCTTCGACCCATCGAATGCCAGCACCATCGACTTTATCAACTTCTTCCAGGTTAACCTGATTAATCCTAAGGTTCTGGTAGGAGCTTTCTTGGGAGCGATGGCTGCCTTCCTGTTCTGCGGACTGACGATGGGTGCTGTGGGACGTGCTGCTGAGTCAATGGTTCAGGAAGTTCGTCGCCAATTCCGTGAGATTAAGGGAATCCTTGAAGGCAAGGCAACTCCGGATTACGGTCGTTGTGTAGAAATCAGTACCCGCAGTGCTCAGCGTGAGATGATAATCCCGTCTCTTCTTGCCATCATCATTCCTATCGTAGTAGGTCTGGTTTTGGGAGTTGCCGGTGTGCTCGGTCTTCTTACCGGTGGGCTTGCAGCCGGCTTCACGCTTGCCGTCTTCATGTCTAATTCAGGTGGTGCATGGGACAATGCCAAGAAGATGATAGAGGAGGGCAACTTCGGAGGCAAGGGTAGTGAGAATCATAAGGCAACGATTGTAGGCGATACCGTAGGCGACCCATTCAAGGATACCTCGGGTCCATCGCTCAATATCCTCATCAAGTTGATGTCGATGGTGAGTATCGTCATGGCTGGTTTGACCATTGCGTTCTTGTAAAAATCTGATAGCACCCCCTAGAAAAATAGCCCCCGATGCAAGAAACGCATCAGGGGCTATTTTTTTCTATATATTAATGCCATATTTGCCACGCTGCGCGTTAACTATCTGATTTACAGAAAATAAAGCGTGGCAATAAGTGCGTTTTTTATTGCCACTTATTGCCACCTAATTACAAAAATAGTACGATTCTTTTTATTGTGTCTATAAAAATAGGAACAAAAAATAAGGAGTGTCTACTATTTCAGTTTTATAAAATTGAGAGTGTCTACTATTTCAGTTTTATTAAATTGAAAGTGTCTACCTTTCTAGTTTATAAAGTAAAAAAGTGTCTACTGAAATCAGGAAAAGTCAAATTTTGCAGCAAAATTGTAAAAACCGCGATCCACCCCTAGGGGTGGGTCCTTTGTCTACTTCTATTAGGAAGTAGAATGAAGTATGTAAATACTAACTAGGAATAAGATAGAAGATTGACAAGTAGAATTAGGAATAGAGAAAATAATTGTCAACTTACAATAGGAATAAGGAACTATGTAGTCAACTAAATATAGGAAACTACACAGGAAAAGTCAGCACATTGGCTGGTCCCAGAGTGCCCGTCACACGGGCACTCTGGGACCATGTGATGGGCATCGACAGACCAAGTGATGGGCACTCATTGCCCGTACGGTGGGCATCGAGTGCCCATTTTATGTGATGATTTTTGGGCTGTGGTTTAACGATTTTAGTTGACCACTTTTAGTTTTGTGGCATTAATATAGGAAAACTTTTTTCATGTATATTGCGAAACTTATATTGTCTTTTAATATTATGGTAAGAAGTCGGATTCTTGCATTGTAAGAAAGAAGATGTTGATTGAAATTCTAGAAAAATGAACATAATATGTGAGAAAACATAAGAAAAAGAAACATGCATGAATTCTTTTTTGTACTTTTGCATTCGAAACAAAATACAAGACTTATGAAATCGAGATTCTTAACAAATTATACAGAGACAACCTTCCTGTCAACCATTCAGATGAATTTGCGTCGTTGCAAGGCATTTGATTTCTCAGTCAGCTTTATCAAGAAAGCCGGCTTGGTACTCCTGTCTAAAGATATCAAGGCTGCCGTAGAACGTGGAGCCAAAGGAAGAATCATCACTTCTACCTATCAGAACTTCACAGACGTAGAATCCTTGAACTTTTTCATGAGCCTGACACGATATCCCAATTTTGAATGCCATCTGGATGATGAATGCTTCCACGATGAGAAAAACTATTCTACTAATGGATTCCACTCCAAGGGCTATCTCTTTGAGATGGAAGATGGAATAGAGATGATAGTTGGTTCATCTAATATCACCCGCTATGCTTTGTTGAAAAACATAGAGTGGGATTTGGTTGTAAACTGCGACCGTGATACCGAGGCTTATCTTGATGCAATGAATGAGTTTGAAAACCTTTGGAACCAAACTTATGAATTATCACAGGATAGAATCAAGGATTACTCTACAAAACTCAGTTTTGCTATAGAGCGTTGGGATATGGATTACGATATGGCGAATTCCGATATCAAGCCTAACTATATGCAGCGCAAAGCACTTCGTGAATTGAATCGTTACCGTGCCATCGGACAGGAGAGGGCTTTGGTGATATCTGCTACAGGTTCAGGAAAAACGTATCTGGCAGCATTCGATGCGCTCAATTTCAATCCCGACAGGTTACTCTATATTGTGCACGAGGGTTCTATCTTAAAGAAATCCTTAGAGACATTCCAAAAGGTATTTGGTGGCTCTAAAACCTGCGGATTATATAACTCAGAAGCAAAGGAAACAGAAGAAGATTTCCTGTTTTCTACCAATGTATCTATGTGTCGCTCACTCGAACTCTTTGATAAGAAGGAATTCGATTATATCATCATCGATGAGTGTCATCATGCTGTTGCGGACAGTTATCGGAAAATCATCGACTATTTTGAACCAGAGTTCCTGCTGGGTTTGACAGCTACCGAGAACCGTATGGATAATCAGGATGTAGTAGAGATTTTCGGCAATAATATTCCATACGAGTTACGACTTCGTGATGCCATCATCAATGATTTGATTGTACCATTCCATTATTTCGGTATTCGTGACGAACTGGTTGATTACGGTTTGACTGCTTCAGGAGAACGCCGTATGATATCACAGATTTCTACACCAGAGAACTGTGAGTTTATCCATCAACAGATAGAGAAGCATCGTATGGAAGGGCAGAAGTTAAAGGCACTGGCTTTCTGTAGAAACATCCAGCATGCTAGAATGATGGCTGATAATCTGGGGGATTATTATCATACAGCTTTCTTGCGTGGTAAGAACAAGACCGGTGAACGTATTCGTGCTTACAATGATTTGCAAGATGAAAACCGGGATTTGGAAATCCTGTTTGCTGTAGATATTCTGAACGAGGGTGTGGATATTCCTGGTGTCAACATGGTGCTTTTCCTGCGCCCAACGGAATCGAGTACCATCTTCTTACAGCAATTGGGTCGAGGACTTCGTAAGTATGCCAACAAGCCTTATGTTACGATACTCGATTTCATCGGCAACAGCTATAAGCGTAGCGTTCATATAGCCTTGGCACTTGGTAGTCTTTCCCGAAATTCCATCTTGGAAAAGAAACTCTTGAAGTTTATGGTAAGGAATGATTTCAAGAGTTTGGGTCTGGATGATTATGGCGTTGAGATACACATCGATGACCTTTCTAAAGAAGAAATCATTGACAAGATAGAGAGCGAGAATTTCAATCGCATCAACTATTTGAAGATGGATTATCAGAATTTCAAGGCATATCTGAAGACTCCGTCTTATCCATCGCACATGGATTATATGAATAGTGATTATGCTCCTAATCTCTTGAAATTCATGAAGATAAAGATTGGTTCCAAGAAAACCAATTCTTATTATGGCTTCTTGAAGGGCATAGAGGAAGAGGATTTGCCTGTATTCTCAGAAGAGCAGATTGCTTGCATCAACTATCTTTCAAGTCTTTTGCCTTTGGTAAGAGAGCATGAGTATTTGGTAATCAAGAATTTACTGAACGGAGAGACTAGGTTATCGCATATAGAAGCCAATATCCAGGAGGAGATCCCTGGTTTCAAGCATGAACAACTGGAGCACGCTTTGCGATTCCTTGAAGATGGAATGGCAGTGAAGATAGAAGAGGGTGAAGTGCATTTGTGTGGCGAAAGAGAACAGGAATATGAGGCATATCTGCAAGATTTGCTTAACTATGGTTTGACGCAATATGAGGCAAGATATGCTGAAACGAAAGAAGATTTCCTGTTGTGGCAGGATTATCGTCAGGACCAGGTGCTCTTGAAAATCCTGGAGAACCCGAAGCACAATCAGTATGGCACTTACTATAAGGATGGCAATATGTATGTATTTGCTGGTTTAAAGAAGGATGCCTCCCTGGATGATCATCTGAAATATAATGATAAGTTCTTGGCTCCGGATATTTTTCAGTGGGAAAGTATTGCCCATATTTCTGCCAAGGATGAGGCTTTGCAGCGGGCTGCCAAAAGGGTATTGGTATTTGTGAGAAAGGTGAGTGCCGAGAATGGTATCACTCTGCCATATACCTATATCGGAACAGGGCATTTGGAGAATCCAAGAAAGGATACAACGACGAATGGTTCCATATTGTATGATATTCACATGGACAATCCGTTGCCGCAGGAATTGCAGGAGGATTTCCAGTGGATGGAGTAAATTATATTTTAGGAGAATAGACAATGAAACATTATAATGTAGTAGCAGCCGTGGTTTGCCATGATGGCAAGTACCTCTGCATGCAGAAAGGCAAGACGAAGTTTGAATATACCAGCTATAAATGGGAGTTTCCTGGTGGCAAGATAGAACCTGGTGAAACTCCTCAACAGGCGTTGGCTCGTGAGTTGATGGAGGAGATGGAGTATCCTGTAGAAGTAGGAGAGGAGCTGGTGACCGTGAATCACGAGTATCCCGATTTCTCGATAACCATGACTGCTTATCTGTGTACTCCTAAAGCTGAGGCTGATGGGTTCAAGAGGCGAGAACATGCTGATAGCAAGTGGTGCAGCCAAGAAGAGCTGAAAGGACTCGACTGGGCTGCAGCGGATGTTGGGATAGTGAAAAGTATCTTATAATACGCTAGTCAATCTTGCCGTTAGTTGATAAGGCAAATTCCTCTAGATGGAATTTCTCCTTGGCAGCCTCTATTATCTCTTCTTTTAGCTTCTCATCAGAATTGTTTTTTTCGAGTGCAAGTATCAGATAATCATTGTCTTTTGAAGGAGAAAAGATTTTGCCGATAAGCATTCTGAAATGCCTGCTGACAAATTCTTCTACTTGAGTACCTTCTTTTGGCGTGAGGCGATAGAACTCATATCTTTCATCCAGCATTTTCTGGATTTCATCCCGGAACA
>ERZ779643.1431-NODE-1431-length-16255-cov-3.201975_pt1 | contig 16255 bp, 12 predicted proteins | sample MGYA00511564_ERZ779643 | MGnify/ENA primary metagenome ERZ779643 (study PRJEB29588, sample SAMEA2147114) | human gut metagenome | biome: human gut; feature: human-associated habitat; material: faeces | place: Denmark | collected 2008/2010 ... | reverse complement strand
TGGTGAACTCGACTTTGATGTCGTGATCGCCTCTCCGGATGCTATGCGTGTCGTTGGCCAGCTCGGTCAGATTCTTGGCCCGCGTGGTCTGATGCCGAACCCCAAGGTCGGTACGGTCACCCCGAACGTCGCTCAGGCTGTTAAGAACGCCAAGGCTGGTCAGGTTCAGTTCCGCGCCGACAAGGCCGGTATCGTTCACGCCCCGATCGGCCGCGCATCCTTTGATGCCGCCCGCCTGGCGACGAACCTTAAGGCACTGATCGAACAGATCAACAAGCTCAAGCCCGCCAGCCAGAAGGGTATCTACCTCAAGAAGGTGGCCGTGAGCTCGACGATGGGTATCGGTGCCCGCGTGGATATCTCCACGCTTTAATGCAGTAAACCAGGGTTAAAGCCCGATGACGTTGTCGGAGGGCTTTGATTCGAAAAGAGGTCGTGAGGCCTCGAGGGCTTTGGGTGGTACGCCGTTTTCGGACGGTGCACCGCTGTCAAAGACCGCTGGAGGGACGCCCGGCGCTTCTGCTGGGGATTGGCAGTCACATCGGGTGCCCTTTAATTGTCTCGAACATTCCGGAAAAACCGCACCCCGCGGTCGGAAAGGTTGCCGAGATATCCAGCGCAGACGGTTCAAACCTCAAAGAGAGACTCTGTGTTGTGTTGAAGGAAGTTTTCCTGCCCACGCACGAACAACTCTCAGAGACGGGTTAACCGGTTATTAAAAGAACCGGTGCATTCAGTGTTGTTTCGGATGCACCTCTGAGTGGAGCCAGACCATGGGTCTTAATCGTCAAGATAAAGCGGCAGTGATTGAAGAGATGCGCGGCATTGTTGCCAACACCTCCGCAATCGTTATCGCTGAATACCGTGGGCTGACCGTTGAAGCAGTTACCAAGTTGCGTGCCAATGCACGTCAGCAGGGTGTGCAGTTGCGTGTGGTCAAGAACACGCTGGTGCGTCGTGCCGTCGAAGGAACGGCGTTTGCCGATCTGGCCGAGAAGTTCTCCGGCCCGCTCGTCTACGCTTTCTCCGCCGATCCGGTCGCCGCTGCCAAGGTTCTTGCTCAGTTTGCCAAGGAAAACGACAAGCTCGTTATCAAGGGCGGTGCGATGGCCAACTACGTCATGGACGTGGAAGGCGTCAAACAGCTCGCCTCGATGCCGAGCCGCGAAGAACTCCTCGCCAAGCTGATGGCTACGATGAACGAACCGGTTGCGAAACTTGTTCGTACTATTAACGAAGTGCCTGCGCGCTTCGTGCGCACTGTGGCTGCTTACCGCGATGCCCAGGAAAAGGCTGCTGCCTGATTTTTAACCAATTCAATTTAATACACAGTTACGGAGTCAAAAATGGCCCTGACCAATGAAGAAATTCTCGACGCGATCGCTTCCAAGACCGTTCTCGAAATCAGCGAACTCATCAAGATGATGGAAGAAAAGTTCGGCGTTACCGCTACGGCTGCTGTTGCCGTCGCCGCCGCCGGTGGTGCTGCTGCCCCGGCCGCTGAAGAAAAGACCGAATTCGACGTTATCCTCAAGGAAGTCGGTTCCAACAAGATCGGCGTCATCAAGGTTGTCCGCGAAGTGACCGGCCTCGGCCTCAAGGAAGCCAAGGACCTCGTCGAAGGCGCTCCCAAGGCCGTCAAGGAAGGCGTTGCCAAGGAAGAAGCCGAAGAGCTCAAGAAGAAGATCGAAGCTTCCGGCGCCAAGGTCGAACTCAAGTAATTTTCCTTTCGGAAAAAATACTTGCCGGAGACGGCGTGAGGACTTGCTCCCGCGCTGTTTCCCTGCGAAGAAGAGTTTCGGATTGTTCCGGGCTCTTCTTCGGATTTTGAGGTGTGTTCTGTATAATCAGAATTCAGCTCAAAGTCAAAGTCTGAATGATCGGGAAGAGCAGGAAGATATCTCTGACGTTCCAGCCGCGCGGACGCAATACTTGGTATTGCCCGAGCGGCTTTTGGCGTCTCTGTAATCCGTGCAGGCAATGCTTTCCGTCGATCGAACTTTGAACCCACGTGTTTTTCTCCCCCTCGCGTCGAACGGAGTCTCCATGTCGTACTCGTTCACTGAAAAGAAACGCATTCGGAAGAGTTTTGCTTCGCGTCCGAGCGTCCTTGAAGTGCCCTCCCTGTTGGAAATGCAGCTTCGCAGCTACGAAGAATTCCTTCAGGCGGATGTCAAGCCCGAAAGCCGTAAGGATAACGGCCTGCAGGCAGCCTTCACTTCCATCTTCCCTATCACGAGCCACAACGGTTATGCCCGTCTGAAGTTCCTCGGCTACAAGCTGCAGAAGCCCGAGTTTGACGTCGCTGAATGCCAGTTGAGAGGGCTCACCTACAGCTCGGCACTGCGCGCCCGCATCCAGCTCGAAATTTTTGACCGTGATGCCGCCAAACCCGGCACCGTCAAGGAAATCCGCGAAAACGACGTCTACATGGGCGAAATCCCGCTCATGACGGAAAAGGCTTCGTTCATCATCAACGGCAGCGAACGCGTTATCGTGAGTCAGCTGCACCGTTCGCCCGGTATTTTCTTCGAGCACGACAAGGGTAAGACGCACTCCTCGGGTAAGCTTCTTTTCTCGGCCCGCGTGATTCCTTACCGCGGCTCCTGGCTTGACTTCGAATTTGACCCGAAGGATCTCGTTTACTTCCGTGTGGACCGCCGCCGCAAGATGGCCGGCACGATCCTTCTGAAGGCCATTGGTCTGACGCCAGAAGACATCCTCGCGCACTTCTACGATTTTGACCAGTTCCGCATTCTGCAGAAGGGTGTGACCTGGAACTTCGAACCGTCGCGCCTGCAGGGTGAAACGGCCGCCTTTGACATCAAGGATGCCGACGGCAAGCTCATTGTCGCCAAGGACAAGCGCATCACCGCCCGTCACGTTCGTCTGATGAACGAAGCCGGTGTGAAGAGCCTTTCCGTGCCCGATGAATTCCTGATCGGCCGCGTTCTTGCCAAGGCTGTCTACGACAAGACCACCGGTGAAAAGATCGTTGATGCCAACGACGAAATCACCGAGGATTCGCTCGAAGCTCTGCGCGAACACAAGATCCGTCAGATCGATACGCTCTTTACGAACGATCTTGACCGTGGTGCCTACATCTCCAACACGCTGCGTCTGGATGAAAATCCCGACGAGCTCTCCGCTCGCATCGCCATTTACCGCATGATGCGTCCGGGTGAGCCGCCCACGGAAGAAGCCGTTGAAGGGCTCTTTAACCGGCTCTTCTTTGATTCTGACGCCTACGATCTGTCGCGTGTGGGCCGCATGAAGGTCAACGCCCGTTTCGGCCGTCCGAGCGCCGAAGGTTCGATGACGCTTACGAAGGAAGACATCATCGACACGATGAAGGTCCTCGTCGCTCTGCGTAACGGCGCTGATACGGTGAAGCTCACCGATGCCGAAGGCAATGAGCGCGTCATTGAAATCCACGGCGTGGACGATATTGACCACCTGGGCAACCGCCGTGTGCGCTGCGTGGGTGAATTGGCAGAAAACCAGTTCCGTGCCGGCCTCGTCCGTGTGGAACGCGCCGTGCGCGAACGTCTAGGTTCGGCTGAAAGCGACAACCTCACGCCTCAGGATCTGATTAATTCCAAGCCCATCTCGGCCTCGATCCGCGAATTCTTCGGCTCCTCGCAGCTGAGTCAGTTCATGGACCAGACCAACCCCTTGTCGGAAATCACGCACAAGCGCCGTATTTCCGCTCTGGGCCCGGGCGGTCTGACCCGCGAACGCGCGGGCTTTGAAGTCCGCGACGTGCATGCCACGCACTACGGCCGCGTCTGCCCGATTGAAACGCCTGAAGGTCCGAACATCGGTCTGATCAACTCGCTCGCTCTGTACGCGCGCCTCAATGAATACGGGTTCCTTGAGACCCCGTACCGCAAGGTTGAAAACGGCGTGGCGCTCTCTGGCGAAGAAAACATTCACTACCTCTCCGCCATCGAAGAAGGTAAGTACGTGATCGCCCAGGCCAACGCCGAAATGGACGATAACGGCAAGTTGATCGGCGAACTGGTGAGCGCCCGTGAAAACGGCGAATTCATCATGGCTTCGCCTGACCGCGTGCAGTACATGGACGTGGCCCCGGCGCAGATCGTGTCGGTTGCCGCAAGCCTGATTCCGTTCCTTGAACACGACGACGCCAACCGCGCTCTGATGGGCTCGAACATGCAGCGTCAGGGTGTGCCTGTGCTGCGTCCGGAAAAGCCGGTTGTCGGTACCGGTATTGAACGTACGGTTGCCGTGGACTCCAAGGCCACTGTGCAGGCCCGCCGCGGCGGTCTCGTCGAATACGTTGACGCCACCCGCGTTGTGGTGCGTGTGAACGACGATGAAAACGTCGCTGGTGAAGTGGGTGTGGATATCTACAACCTGCAGAAGTTCACGCGTTCCAACGGGTCCACGACGCTGAATCAGCGTCCGATTGTCAAGCGTGGCGACATCATCGCCAAGGGTGACGTTCTCGCTGACGGTGCTTCCACCGATATGGGCGAACTCGCGCTCGGCCAGAACATGCTGATCGCCTTCATGCCCTGGAACGGCTACAACTACGAAGACTCGGTTCTGATCAGCGAAAAGGTGGTGGCAGACGACCGCTACACCTCCATTCACATTGAAGAACTCGATGTGGTGGCCCGTGACACCAAGCTCGGACCGGAAGACATCACCCGCGATATTTCCAACCTTTCGGAAAATCAGCTTAATCGTCTTGACGAATCCGGTATTGTCGCAATCGGCGCTGAAGTAAAGGCGGGCGACGTTCTCGTGGGCAAAGTGACCCCGAAGGGCGAAACGCAGCTCACCCCCGAAGAGAAGCTTCTGCGCGTCATCTTCGGTGAGAAGGCAAGCGATGTGAAGGACACGAGCCTGCGCGTGCCGCCCGGAATGGCCGGCATCGTTATGGACGTGCAGGTCTTTACACGCGAAGGCGTGGAAAAGGATAAGCGTGCGAAGTCCATCATCGAAGAGCAGTTAAAGCGCTACGACAAGGAATTGAAGGACGCGCTGCGCATTGTTGAAACCGACGTCTTTGCCCGTCTGCGCCGTCAGCTCGCAGGCCGCGTCGCTTCGGGCGGTCCCGAGGGCGTGAAGGCCGGCGCGAAGCTCACTCCGGCGGTGCTTGAAGCCGTCAACGGCTATGACCTCTTTGAAATCCGCATGAAGGAAGAAGAGGATCAGAAGCTCATTGACCTTGCCCGCAAGGTCGTCGACGACAAGCGCGAAGACAACCGTCAGCGTCTGGCCGAAAAGAACGACAAATTAAACCGCGGCGACGAACTGCCCCCGGGCGTACTGAAGATGGTCAAGGTCTTCATCGCCGAGAAGCGCCGTCTGCAGCCCGGTGACAAGATGTCCGGCCGCCACGGCAACAAGGGTGTGGTCTCCAAGATCTGCCCGGTGGAAGATATGCCCTACATGGCTGACGGCCGTCCCGCCGACATCTGCCTCAATCCCCTGGGCGTGCCTTCCCGTATGAACATCGGTCAGATTCTTGAAGTGCATCTGGGCTGGGCCGCCAAGGGTATCGGCTGGCGCATTGCCGAGATGCTCAAGACCGAACAGGTCAAGCAGATCCGCGCGTTCCTCAATGAGGTTTACAACCGCACGGGCAAGAAGGAAGACCTCGACAGCCTCACCGATGACGAACTGATGGCAATGGCAAAGAACCTTGCCAACGGCGTGCCCTTTGCCACGCCCGTCTTTGACGGCGCCACGGAAGAACAGATCCGCATGATGCTCGATCTCGCCTTCCCGGATGAGGAAGCGAAGAAGCTGCAGCTGACGCCTGCCAAGACCCAGGCAACGCTTTACGACGGCCGCACGGGTGATCCGTTTGACCGTCCTGTCACGGTGGGCTACATGCACTTCCTGAAGCTGCACCACCTGGTCGACGACAAGATGCACGCCCGCTCCACGGGTCCGTACAGCCTTGTCACGCAGCAGCCCCTGGGCCAACGTTTCGGCGAAATGGAAGTCTGGGCACTGGAAGCCTACGGCGCAAGCTACGTGCTGCAGGAAATGCTCACCGTGAAGTCCGACGACGTCACGGGCCGTACCAAGGTCTACGAGAACATTGTGGGCGGTGAACATCAGATTGAAGCGGGCATGCCCGAATCCTTCAATGTGCTGGTCCGCGAAATCCGGTCGCTGGGTATTGACATCGACCTTATCAAACGAGACGCTAACGCTAACGCCAAGGAATAAGTTCCATGATGAATAAGATTGGTGACTTGTTCAAGCAGCAGACCAACGTTGCTGAACATTTCGACGCCATTAAGATCGGCATCGCATCCCCGGAGAAGATCCGTTCCTGGTCGTACGGCGAAGTCAAAAAGCCGGAAACCATCAACTACCGTACCTTCAAGCCCGAACGTGACGGCCTGTTTTGCGCCAAGATCTTCGGACCGATCAAGGACTACGAGTGCCTGTGCGGCAAATACAAGCGCCTCAAGCACCGCGGCGTGATCTGCGAAAAGTGCGGCGTGGAAGTGACGCTTTCCAAGGTCCGCCGTGAACGCATGGGTCACATTGAGCTCGCAAGCCCCGTTGCGCACATCTGGTTCTTAAAGAGCCTGCCTTCGCGCATGGGTATGGTGCTCGATATTGCGCTCCGCGATATCGAACGCGTGCTTTACTTTGAAGCCTACTGCGTCACCGACCCGGGCCTCACGCCGCTTACCCGCGGGCAGCTTCTCACGGAAGACGAATACATCAAGATGCTCTCCGAGCACGGCGATGACTTCAAGGCCATGATGGGCGCTGAAGCCATCCGTGAGCTCCTTGCGAGCATCGACATTGATCAGGAAGTCACGAACCTGCGTCAGGAACTCTCAGCAACGAGTTCTGACGCCAAGATCAAGAAGATCGCCAAGCGTCTGAAGGTTCTCGAGGGCTTCCAGCGCTCCGGCATCAAGCCCGAGTGGATGATTCTTGAGGTGCTGCCGGTGCTGCCGCCGGATCTGCGCCCGCTCGTTCCGTTGGACGGCGGCCGCTTTGCGACCTCGGATCTGAATGACCTTTACCGCCGCGTCATCAACCGTAACAACCGCTTGAAGCGCCTCCTGGAACTTAAGGCCCCGGACATCATCGTGCGCAATGAAAAGCGCATGCTGCAGGAGGCGGTGGACGCCCTGATCGACGGCAAGGGTGTCGGGCTGATGGTCGATCTGAAACCGGGGCTGACCGAGGAGATGTTGCGCGAGCGCATCGCCCGTGAGATGGCGGAGATGGGGCCCGAGGAGTTCTTCTCCGAATTGCTCCGCAAGCTCGTTCCGAAGGCGCTGGTTATTCCGCTTTCCGAAGAGGTCGGCGCCCACTCTAAAAATTACATCCGCAAGATTACGCCCGAGCAGATCGAACGGTTGGTTAAGCTCCTCAAGGGGATGGTTTTTCCGATTTCGGACTATGCGCCTTTCGAATATGCCGTCGTTACTGCGGGCGGTGTGAGCTGCGAGGATGTGAACCGCTATACGATGGAATCGCTCAAAGTCAAAGGACTCTATTTCGCCGGCGAGGTGCTCGATCTGGATGCCAACACCGGCGGGTATAATTTACAGATCGCTTTTTCGACCGGTCGTCTGGCCGGTATGCTCAAACAGTGAAACGGACCGGATGCAATCTACGCCGCCGCCTTCGCGGTATTTCCCGGTTGACCGACCGGCTCTCCCGGGCCCGTCATTTCCGGGGGCACGGCGTGCACTCGCCATTCGTTTACGGACTTGTGCGCGAGGCGTTTATGTTTCATAGGCTGCGCGACGGAGAGCACTGCCTTTACGATGCCCTGCGTCGGGTCGGAATCTTTCACCGGCGGGCGGTGCAGTTGCAGAACGCTTTTCTCTACTGCGGCTATCGGACGTTTGCGATAAGTGAAGGCAAAGCCGAACTTGTTCGGACTTTGCCGGATGCAGAAAACGAAAAAAGTAATTCGACATTTGTGATCGACGAGGGCAGAGGTTGTTCGCAGGTTACGCCGGGGAGGGAAAACGAGGCGAAAAATTCGACTTTTGGCCTGAATTGTGCGGGTCCGTACGACATGGTGATCCTGACCCGGAATTTTCCGGCGGAGGAGTTGTCTGCTGCTGCGGCTCGGGCTGCCCGGACAGGAACGACGCTCTGTGTGATGAATCCCTATCACGGTAGCGCACGCGGCGAAGCGTGTCGTCGGATCGTCCGGGAGCATCGTTCGACGACGGTCGATAACCGGGGCTATTTGCTGGTATTTAACAATCATTTGCCGAAACAACATTTCAAGTTATGAAGATATATACGAAGACAGGCGACCAGGGAACCACTTCGCTGGTCGGGGGGGAACGGGTGTTCAAGACCGACGAACGGGTGGAGGCCTACGGCTCGGTGGACGAATTGACCGCTTTCGTTGCCCTGCTTACGGACCATTTGCGGGGAGATGTGGGGTTGGAGCCCCGTGTTTGGGAGCTCGCACGCATTGCCTCCCAGTTGATGACTGTTGCTGCTACGCTGGCTGTGGGCGAAGGCGGAGCGGACAAGGTGAAAGGAATCGACGCCGAGGCTGTGAAGTTTCTCGAAGAGGCGATCGACCGTATGCAGGCTTCCGTGAAGCCGATTACCAAGTTCACTATTCCGGGCGGACATCGTGTCGTTTCGCTGTGTCATGTCTGCCGCACGGTTTGCCGTCGGGCAGAACGGGCGGCGCTTCGGGCCGATGCGAAGTATGGCGTCGCACCGGAGGTACTGATGTACCTCAACCGGCTGTCGGACTATTTCTATCTGCTGGGCCGCACGCTGACCGAATATTTCAGCGTGGAGGAAACCCTGTGGATTCCGTGACGGGATTTTATCGGTTTTTTTCGGAATTTCGTACGATCTGCCGAGGAGTTTTTTTTTCGTGTGCCGTAAGGACCCGACTCGGCCGATGCGTTTGAAATGCCGTTGAGAAAGACGCGTCGGAAACGATCCGGCGGAGGCAGTGGCGGTGTGCGGATAACGGCAGTCGAATTCCTGAATTCGTGATGCGGACAGGGGCTGTCGATACATGGCCGCTTTCGATGCGATTCGGAAATAATCGTGTGCGGTTGCGGATCCGCCGAACATTGTCGGTCTTTGCGAAACCGCTCTTTCGGTCGAGGCCGGAATGTGCGGATCGTTTCCTATCGCTATGTTTGTTCAAAAAAAATGGCAGAAGAAATTTTTATTCTTTTGATTTGTATTTCTCGCAGGATTTTATATATTCGCAACCTAATAATAAGGAAGCTGTATGTCAGCATGGACTTATTGTCTTGTGAGTTAATGATTTAAATTATTGCAGTTATGTATTGGACACTTGAGTTGGCATCGAAATTGGAGGATGCTCCCTGGCCGGCAACCAAAGATGAATTGATCGACTATGCCGTTCGCTCGGGCCTGCCGTTGGAAGTGCTCGAGAATTTGCAGGAGATCGAAGACGAGGGAGATATTTACGAATCGATCGAGGATATTTGGCCGGATTATCCTTCGAAGGATGATTTTCTCTTCAACGAGGACGAATATTAATTGTTCGCAAATCGGGTTGTTATACTTACCTGAAGCAGTCCGAGAGGGCTGCTTTTTTGTATGGAATTAGATCGTACCGGATTCAAATTGACGATTGCTTTCCAATTTTTTATTTAAATTTGTATTGTTTGTATTGCTTTTCACGAAGCGAAGTAGAAAATTATGGGACGTACATTTGTAGAATACTCGCACCCAGACGTTTTTTGAAAAATTCGTTTGATGATAATATCTAATTGTATAACGTAATCTACAAAAACTATATCATAAGATATGAAAATCGATGCTAAAGTTCAGTCTATATCTAAATTGAAGGATTATTTCTTTTTAGTGCCTGATTATCAACGAGAATATGTTTGGAAACCCGATGACGAGGTCGAGCAGTTTTTGATCGATATTGAAAATGAATATAGTCCCGATGCAAAAGAGCAGCGTAATTATTTTTTAGGATCTATCATCATTGTCAATAATGATAGATGTTTCGATGTCGTGGACGGACAACAGCGTTTGACAACTATTATGTTGTCTTTGTGTGTTTTCCGAGATTTATTAAAAAAGGAGACATTGAACAGCGCTCAGAAAAATTATTTACAGATTATAGAAAATCTACTTTATAACTTTGATATTGAATCGGGAGAGACCCGTGTACGCTTAGAATTGCAGTATGAAGAGAGTCATGATTATTTGACAGCCTTGATACAGGAGCAACCTTACAATGGAGTGCGATCCCCATCTATAGAGCGAATGCAGGATGCCTATACGAAAATACTTCGACACTTTCAATTATATGCCGGGATTGATGAGTTGATAGATTTTGCGAAATATTGCTTGACAAAGATAGAACTCGTTGTAATCGAATCTCAAGATTTGAGTAGTGCATTGAAAATTTTCGAGACGATCAATCAGCGAGGGGCGGGATTGAATGCTATGGATTTGGTCAAAAATTTGCTGTTTAGTAATACCAAAGAGTCGGATTTTGCCAAGATAAAAGATATATGGAGGGAGATTATTCAAAATCTTCAGGAATGTTCTGAAGATCAAAAACCCCTACGATTTTTGCGATATTTTCTGAGTGCCCGATATTATAATGGTATCTTGCGAGAAGATGATATTTATAAATGGATTATATCTTCTGAAGGGAAACAGGCTACGCAATATGAAAAGCATCCGGTAGACTTTGCAAAGGAGATACGCTGTATGTCCAAACGGTATTCAGAACTTGTAAATGCCACTGAATTACAGCGGGATGGGTGCTTGTATCCTCACGTGACAAATATAGGCTTTATTAATAAATACAAATCCAGACAGCATTTGATCCTGTTATTGTCTTTGGGAAGCAATGCGGATGTGCCGGCAATCGAATATTTGGCCAAACAAATAGAGAGTTTTTTCTTTTTCAGCTCGACCCTCAGGATCCAAGCCAAGACGAATGAATCCTTGTTTGTCCAATGGGCGGAGAAATTACGTAATCTTACGACGATAGATGAAATTGCCTGCGTGATAGAGAAAACGATGTTACCTTATTTGCTGGATAAGGTAGGGGTATTTAAAGCCGAATTCATAACTTTGAGTCATGGGGTTTATAATCCCTTGTATCGGTTGCGCTATGTATTGGGGAAGATAGAAAATACGGTGTTGGAAAAATTGCACAGCCCGGTCTGTGGACATCAATTTTATAATGATTTGCAAATAGAACATATTTTACCTCAATCACCGAAAAATGGAAGTATTCCACTGGAGTTTTTGTCCGAGGAGGAGTATTACTCCTATGTGTATCGATTGGGTAATGTCACGTTGATCGAAAGCATGATTAATCAGGCCGTGAATAATTATAATGATTTATCGACAGATCAATGGTTTTATGACAAGCAGTCGGAGTATGGCAAATCGTCTGTTTGTCTGACGAAATTACTCGATAGTAAATTTTATATCGGAGTAAATACAGCCTTGAATCGATTCAAAAATGATTTCCAATACAATTTTACCGGTTGGAACAAGTCGTCTGTTGAGGCGAGGCAAAAAATATTATTGGAGTTGGTGTTCGATACGTGGAGAATTAACGATTTAAGATTGGATCGGGTAAAATGAACTTAAAATGGATGAGGATTCCGGCTGCTGCTTATAATGGTTTTTTCCGGATTGCCGGCGGATGTCGATCCGGCCGGAATCATTTATTTGTGTTGCTTTTCCGCGATATAGAACAGGTCGAAGCAGTCGTCCGCTACCGGTCCGATGCGGTAGTCTTCCATGGTGATCGAACGGGTCAGGGAGTCGTTGTCCCGGAGTAGGCGTCGGCGGTTGAGGCGGTTGAGCAGGTCGTAGGGGAGTTGCAGCATCCACCGGGGCAGCCGGTGTTGTAGGTCGAGCACGTCGAAACGGGTGATGCGCCGAACGCCTTGGCGGTTTTTTTCGTAGTATTCCATGATCCGTTCATTGCCGAAAACGCCGAGGGCCTCCACTGACGCAAAGGCGCTGCCGAGCAGGTTGCGGAGTTGGTCGGGATTGTATTCCCTGACGTGCCAGGGGTTGCGTGTCAGCGTCATGCGGATATTGGGGGTGGTCAGGATGAACTTGCCGCCCGGACGTAGTACGCGGTGCACTTCCCGTACCAGTTCCATGTCGTGTTTGATGTGTTCGATCACCTGAAAGGAGATGACGTAATCGAAGCTGCCCGACGGCAGGTCGAGAGGGGGAACTACGGCTTGCCGCATCTCCACGTGCGGGAACGGAGGCCGTTCGCCCGCAGGTTCGATTTTGTCGAGCGTGAGAAAGCTGGAGGCGTGGGGGGCGACTATTTCGATGCCGTAACCCGTGCCCGTACCTATTTCGAGTACGTCGCCGCTGATTCGCCGTGCTGCCTCGTGATAGGCCAGTTGCGAACGCTGGAATACGTAGTTGTCCGATATGTCGCGCGATACGCGTTCCGCCGTGAGTATTTTAGCCATTGTGCCCGGTCAGTTTTACACCGTTCTGCGTGATTTCCACTGCGCCCCGCTTGAGGAGCATGCCCAGCGAGCGTTTGAACACTTTCTTGCTCATCTGCGTCCGTGCAGCGATTTCCGCCGGGTCGCTGTCGTCGTTCAGGGGAAGCGAACCGCCGTTTTCGTGGATCATCGAAAGCAGCGTTTCCGCCGAATGGCGCACTTCGGCGACTCCCTGCTGTTGCAGGCTGACGTCGATGCGGTTGTCTTCCGTGATGCGTGTCACGTATCCCTTCAGACGGTCGCCTACGTCGATGCGGCGGAAAAGCTGGTTGCGGTAGATCATGCCCCAGTGACGGTTGTTCACGATCACCCGATAGCCGATCGGGGATTCCGAAGCCACGAGCAGCGAAACCTCTTCGCGGGGCTTTACCGTGATAACGTCGTTATTGACGTAGCTTTTGAATTTCATGGTCGCCACGCAGCGCCCCGTTACCGAATCTACATACATGTAAACCAGGCAGTTCCGTCCGGCCAACACGCCTCCCTGCTGGTTGCGGTTGGGCAGGAACAGGTCTTTGCCCGCGAGTCCCCAGTCGAGGAATGCGCCGTGCAGGTTCTTGTCCACTACGCGCAGGAATCCCGCTTCTCCTTCGCGCAGCTTCGGCGTTTCGGTCGTGGCGACCAATCGGTCTTCCGAATCGTGATAGACGAATACTTCGAGCGTATCGCCGACCTTGTTGGCCAGAGAAACATAACGGTTGGGCAGCAATACTTCGTTCTGTTCGTCGTCGATCAGATAGAGTCCGTAGTCCGAGATGCGGTTTACGGTGAGGGTTTGTGTGCGTCCTGCTTTGAGCATAATGGGTATTTTATCTTGACAAAAGTACGTTTTATTTTTGCCGAAAGCAATTTTTGAGCGAAGTTCCTGGGGGCGGAGGGGGCGGTTCCGGAATATTTCGTCTTGTCGTGAGATGCGATGTGGTTCGGAATTGAATTTTCATTTGTACCGGACTTTTTGTATATTTGAAATATAAATGGGGAGCTGTATATGGTGTGATGTTTTCAAGTATATATTGGGGTTGTGGTTATTTCGTTAATCATAATGACTGCTTCACAACAATTAATATTTCAAGCCTGCTCCCCTCCTTGAATATATTACAGATTATTCAATAATTAAACAAACTATGATATTACTCTTGTTTATTATTTGTATAGTTAATCTTATAACATTCTATAATGTGGATTATAAATATTACAAAGAACACGGAGAGTGGAACGATCATCCTAATACATACGGTGGAACATTTAGAAATTTAACAGCAGCTTGTGTTACATTTGCAATAGCTGTTGCTCTTCTTCTTGACAAATATTTAGGATAATCGAACGAAAAGAAGCGAGTAGCGGGAAATTTTATTTTAGTAAAAAAACGAATGGCGATATGGAACTGAAAGTGGCTTTGTGTCAATTCGACATGGTGTGGGAAGATACGGCGGCCAATTTGCGGACGGCCGGGAGAATGGTTGCCGAAGCGGATGCCGATCTGGTGATTTTGCCCGAGATGTTCGCTACGGGATTCGAGACCGATCCCGGTCGGGTCGCGCAACCGATGTCGGGTGAAATCGTGCAGGAGATGACCCGCTGGGGCCGGACGACGGGCAAGGCCGTCGCTGGCAGTCTGATCGTCGAAGAGGAGGGGCGCTATTACAACCGTCTGCTTTTCATAAAACCTTCGGGCGAGCGGGTGCAGAGCGACAAGCGGCATCTCTTCTCCATCGGCGGCGAAGGAGCTAATTTTTGTCCGGGACGGGAGCGGGTCGTCGTCGAATACGGCGGCATTCGTTTCCTGCTTCAGGTTTGCTACGACCTGCGCTTTCCCGTATGGAGCCGCTGCCGGAACGATTACGACGCTATTATTTACGTCGCTTCGTGGCCTGCGGGCCGCCGTGACGTGTGGCGGACGCTGCTCCGGGCCCGGGCGATCGAGAACCAGGCCTACGTATTGGGGGTGAACCGTACGGGGGACGACCCCCGGCTGCATTATTCGGGCGATTCGGCCGTGATCGGCTGTAAGGGAGAAACCCTTGCCGAAGCAGGGGAGGGGCAGAGGCTTTTGACCGCACGGCTCGATATGGACGAGCTGCGTCGTTTCCGCGAGAAATTTCCCGCCTGGCGCGATGCCGACGATTTCGATCTGAAGTGATCGGATGTTCCTCGATGATCGGCAGGACAGTTGGCTGTTTCAGCGCTTTTCGTTAAATTTGTTTCAGGAGATGTTTGTTTCCCGGGAAATGATTCTATTTTTTCCGTTTTTCTTGCTTAGGTCGTTTATCGGTGAAGTGGCCGGAGTCTCTTTCGCAGTGAAAAAAATGATATATATTATTCTCCATGAAAACGACATGCCTTTTATTGACTTTGTTATTTGTGATCGGATTGACGGCCTGCTCTAAATCCGACGACCCTTTGCCGGAGAAGGTGTTTCAGGATGTAAACAAGACGGCAGAAGATTATATCGGCGAACTTAACCCGAATTTGTATTATAACTTTTTCCGGTTTCAGAATGACAGCGATCACACGTTGTATTGGGGCATCAATACAAAATTTTCGACAATAATGGGTCTTTATTATTGTCGTCCCGGACAGCAGGCTACGGATCTGATAACGATGGAATACTATCCGGGATTGCATGATTATGACATTTTAATTGACAATTTAATGGCTGTAGGGTGGATTGAGTTTTATTTCGATCTTCCTGCTCCTGATGATTTGCCTGATTGGAGAGTTCCGAATGAATTTCAGGATACGTGTGCGATGTATGTTTTTACAGCTTTGGAGCCGAACAGTCCGAAAAAGACTCCCAAAGATCCTTCACAATGGAAATTTGAGAAGTTCTCCGATCATAGCGTCCGCTGGACGTACCGTGTCACGAATGCGGATTATGACGAAGCGGTGCGACAGACCGAAGAACGCTGGGCCGAAAAAGACGACGAGGAGTAATAGGAGAGAAGATGTCTTGCGGCGGTCCGCAGGACCTGAAAGACTGGCGCCCGGAATATTGATATTCCGGGCGCTGAAGTGTATGATTTCCGTTTTTCCGCCGTTACAAAAGGGAGCTAAAGATCCGTTTCGTCCCAGCCGAGGATCTTGCAGAAGTCGTACTCCTCGGGGTTGGACAGGTATTGGCGTGCCGCTTCGTAGTCGGGCGGGGTAATAGCCATCAGGATATTATCTACTACGGCTTTGAAGCGGTCGGACGAGATGTCCACCATGCGGGGCAGGATCTTGCCCGTCGCGGGGTCTTGCAGGTCTTTCAGGTAGAGGGGTTCGACGTTGCCGCAGCCGTCCACATAGACCATGCAGCCCGTCTTGCCTTCGCTGAAGAGCTTGTAAACGCCGATACCCAGCTCCGAGCAGTACGTCAGGTCGTATGCGATCGGGGTCTGGCAGCGGATTTCGTAGCCCAGCTCCACCGGACGGCTCTTGACCTTGAGACCCAGCTCCTTGAGCTTCATCTCGATCATCTCGTTGAAGATGTGCGCCTTCGACACCTTGCCCAGCTCGGGATGTCCGTGCTCGTCGTAGGTGAAGTGGATGCCGCTCTTGCGGATCTCCTCGTCCGACAGCGCGTGGAACACGCCTTCGGAAATCACCGCTGCGCCGTAGTCCATGCCCATGATCTTACGCTTGATGATCGACGAAATCACCAGGTTGACGATCTTCTCGACGGTGATTTCCGTCTTGTCGAACATCTCGGGAATGACGATCATCGGGTAGTGGCACGCCTCGCCGATACCGAAGGCCAAGTGGCCGGCACTGCGGCC
>ERZ779643.1428-NODE-1428-length-16296-cov-21.071239_pt1 | contig 16296 bp, 15 predicted proteins | sample MGYA00511564_ERZ779643 | MGnify/ENA primary metagenome ERZ779643 (study PRJEB29588, sample SAMEA2147114) | human gut metagenome | biome: human gut; feature: human-associated habitat; material: faeces | place: Denmark | collected 2008/2010 ... | reverse complement strand
AAGCTTCTTCAGTAACAGTTTTAACTTCACGACCACAATCTGGACATTTACCATCAACAAGTTGAGTTTCTGTCCAAAAAGATTCACAAGGAACACAATAAAGTCCTTCATAAGAACCTTTATAAATATCTCCTTGGTCATATAATTTTCTAAATATTTTTTGAACAGCTTTTACGTGATTTTCATCAGTTGTTCTAATAAAATAATCATATGAGATATTTAAACTTTTCCATAAATTTTTAGCATTTTCAATTATAACATCAACATATTCTTTTGGGGTAACACCAGCATCTTTAGCTTTTTGTTCAATTTTTGCTCCGTGTTCATCAGTTCCTGTTTGGAAAAACACATCATAACCATTTAATCTTTTATATCTTGCAATAGCATCTGCAATAATAGTTGTATAACAATGTCCAATATGAAAATCCGCACTTGGATAATATATTGGTGTAGTAATATAATATTTTTTATTCATTTTCATTTCCTTCTTTCTTTTTATTTGTACTGCCTAGCCCGCCAACTCTTGTTTTATTAACACAATCATCATCTGTTGTTAAAAATTTAACAAAAATCCCTTGAGCATAAGCATCTCCTTTATTAATTATATATTCTTTATCTCCATGATTTTGAAGACATACCCACATATGTCCTTCATTATCTGGATTATTATAATAATCACTTTCAATTATTCCCACCTGATTTGTAAGTCTAACATTATATTTAAAACCAACGCTACTTCTAACTACAATCATTAGCATTTCATCACTTTGAAATGTTGCTTTGTAACCAGTTGGTATTTTTAAAATTTCATTTGGTTTTATAACATAATCTTTTATAGCAAAAAAATCATAACCTGCACTATACTTTGTCCCTCTTAAAGGGAGCATATAATCATCATATAAAGTTTTATTATCACCAAAGACTTTAACAAATTCAGGATAACTAATTTTTTCAAATTTTCTCATAAATGCCTCCAATAAAAAAATCACAAACTAAGGACGAGTATAACCCGCGGTACCACCTTAATTCATGATTTATCATGCAACTTAAAATCTTTAACGTAATTACCCGATTTTAACTCCAGAGCCATGTTCGAATACCTTCATTTTTTCTTTTTCACCAACCAAGAAATCTCTATGAAATGAATGATATCTACTCTTTCCTTCTTCGTTAATTAAAACTAGTTTATCATAAATCTTAGTTTAATTCAAGTTAAAATATATGTTTTTTAATCAATAATCTTTGCTAGTAACTTTTCCTATTCTCTTATAACCTTTCCATCTAAATTACAAATATAACAATCTGGCAATAATTCTTTTATTTCATTCAGAATACTATCATCCTTTTCGTATGTTCTACCCACTAAAATACCCTCAATAAAATTTGCTGGTACTCCAAAAAGAATGGCACTTTCTCTATCCGTAAAAAAATCATCTTTGTTTAATCTTTCTTTAATAAATCTTTCATAATAATCTGGATTAACAAAATCTTTAACATTTTTATCATTTATATTATTAGGATTTAGTATATCATATTTTAATAATTTTTCTATGTATTTATTATTACCATTAAATATAATTCCAATTTGGACAACATTTTGAACTAAACTTGGCATAAATCTTGCTTCTTTCGTTTGGTCCATAAACCATCTAAAACAATTATCCGTATCTATAATATTCAAAATATTTTTCATTTCATCATAAGGAATAACCAAAGTTTTTCTTTTTTCCCCATCTATTTTCTTATATTCAATTGTTCCCCCACTATAAAAATTGACATAATCCTTTAATAAACAATCATTTTTTAAATTCCAAACGCCAACAGAACTAGGATATTTTGATAATCTTCCATCTATAAACCAACTAGATATTAACCCATCTTTTAAAATACTTTTTAATCCTTCAATATTTTTATATGTACCATGTAGCAAAGTACCTTTTTTTAAATATACATCATCCCCAACAGAATATTTATGTTTAGGATTACTATACTCTTTAGCCATATAATAATTATTTATTTGATCTATCATAATATCTTTTGAATCATCTTTTAATTTTTCTTGCACTAATTTTATATAATCATTTTTATTCATTTTTTCCCTCTTTCTTTTATTTATTAGTAAAAAGTTTATAAATTATTTTTCTTGAACTCATTTTTCATCATTTCATAAATTTTAATTTTTTCTTCCTTAGTAAAAATATCTTTTTGACTTTTTAGTTTACTTAAAGCCCATTTCCAAAAATTGTAACCAAAATGCTTATCTTTATATACCTTATTAAATATTTCTAATTTATTCTTATATCTAGGTATAAAATGAAAGTGTACATGAGGTTTTTCATTATCTCTATAGGCATTATTCATCAAACAAGCAAAATTAAACATAGTAGCATTAAATAATTTTTTAGAAATCCTCTCTAGTTCTTTTTCAATTTTTCCAAGTTCAATCCAATCATTATCAGTTAGTTTGCTTAAGCTCTCTTTATTGCAAGAAATAATACAATCACCAACAAACTCCTGACACCAATTTACAAATACAACTTCCCAATTATTTCCCTTATATAAAATCATGTTAAACCTCCATTTTATCAATAATTTACCTTTAAATAACTTATATACTTACAATAAGTATATCATTAATTTTACTGTATTCCAATTATTTTATAGGTAGTTTTACATTATATCAAGGCTTTATATGCTTAATAATTATCGACTAACTCCAGACGAATCATAATTCATATCTAAATTATTATCTTTACTATCATATAATAAACTAGAATTCATTTGTTCTTCAATTTGTTTTCCTTGTTCTTCGAAAATAAAGTTTTGTCGTTTATATTGTTCACAATTTGGATGTCTTTCAATCATTATATTATTATGTAAAACCAACTCTTCCCAAGTATTATATTTTTCTAATCTATCAACAGCTTCACTTAAAAACTCTCTGCCACTTATGATTCTACCACTTTTAAATGTTACTTTTGCTTCAAACGGAACCCAGTATTCAAGATTATTAATTTTATAATATTGCAATATAGTCATCTTCTTACCATTTGGTAATGTAATAATTTTATTTAAAACCTCTGGATTAAGTATATCATTCTTTTGAGTTCCGTACATAGTTTCTATTTCTTTTTTTGATTTATTATTAAAACATATATTATTCAAATTAATATCATTGTTTGAAAGACAAAATCTAAACCTATTAAGTACATCTTTCTTAAATGATGGTACATGACTATATAAAGTTTCAATAGCTATTTTTTGCCTTCCTCCAAATTCAATTTTATAACCTTTTTGCATCATTTCTTTTAATCTTTTGTCATATTCTTGTTTTATAGTTAATGGTATATTTTTTTTCATATACTCACTCATTATTTCTTCTAATGCTTGTCCAAACGAATCACAAACTATTTGAGTATAGGATTTATTTTGTCCTGGAATTTCACTTGCATATCCAATATTATCAGTTACTTTACCAACTATAGGTGATAAACCAGTACATTTTTGAAACAAATCCGGTCTTCTTTTTTCTACATTTTCTAAAACACTCATTGTTTGAGATAATAATTTAGTAGAAGTATAAATAACTACTTTATCAGGTCTATTATCCATAGATTTTAAAAGCTTAAAATAAAATGGAATATTTGCTTTTTTTAGTTCTTCATATAATTCGTTAGCAAATTCAAATTGATAATCACTAGAAATAGGTATATAAAATCTATGTGTTTGTTCATTACTATGAATTTTTTCAGTACCTAATAAATTCCATGACTTAATTGTGTACCACCCTATTTGAACATTAATAGGGTTTCTTGCCCCATTATGAAGAGCAGGGTCAAAAGGTCTCCCTGAATTATTAAAATCTATTTTTAATTTTTCAATAAACAAATTACTTTCGCTATCAAATTTTAATTCATTAACTTGTCCTTTTTTAAAAGCATTTATTTGTGAATACATTTCTGAAGATATTCTAGAAATATCATTCGCAAATTTAAAAGAAATTAATCGGTTTTCCTCACAATTTAACTCACTAAAAGGAATATTAAAAAATAATTGCATAAGAGTATCTAACATTTTTTCATCTGCAGGAATTTTAGTTTTTTCATATAATTCTTCTGGTTTAATCATGGTTAATTCTCCTTTATTTCTAATTAAGACTTTTAGTTTACCATCACAATAAAATTTACTATTTACACAATAATTATACCATATAAGCTTTATTAAATGAAACCTAAAATATTAATATAATAAAAAAGAGAACCAATAAAGGCTCTCATTAAAATATATCAATTTTATCAGCAATAATCTTTGCTAGTAACTTACCCAAAGAATTATAATCATTAGCATTATCACTTATAATTATAACAAGACCCAATGAGTCACTTGATGCAATAATAGGTATAACTGTAAAATATCCACTTATATCAATACCTAAATTTATTGTTAATAACTCTTTACTTATAAACATTTCTCTATTATCAATAAGCTCCAAAAATTTGTTATTAAGTTTAGTGTTTTCCACAATATCCTTATTCGAAGAAGTAATAACCTTTTCTCTATCCGTAATTACTAAATCAACATTATAAATATTTTTAATTAGTTCACATAATTTACTACTTAAATCTTCATACTTTCTAACTTCAAAATATTTTTTTAATATTATACTATCTTCACTAGTAAATATTTCTAAAGTCTCACCATCCCTGATACCTAAGTTTTTTCTAATTTCTTTTGGAATAACTATTCTTCCAAGTTCATCTATTTTTCTTGTTACACCAGTTTGTTTCAAAAAAATTCACTCCACTTCATTACTTATTGTGGAGCAAATTGAATTTTTTATGTATTAAAGTATCTTTTCAAGTAAAGTTACTATATAAAATATAAAATGTTTAGGTAAATCTTTAGTATAAAGTAAAATACTAATTTTCTTATTAACATATTTTATATTAAAACTTCTTGATAAGTTCATAGCTTCAATTAAAAGTTTATCGCCTTTAATATTACTTGATACATCTTCTGGTAAAGTAATCTCAATACTTCTATCAGTTTGAACAACTTGTTTAATATTATATTTCTTAGCTAGTTTTTCAAACCATTCTTCATACATATAAACAAGCATATCAGCAGTAACCTTACCAAATCTATCTTCAAGTTCATTTTTAATTTCTAACATCTTTTCATAAGAATCAATTTCATTAATTTTTTGATGTATTTCAATTTTAATATCTTCATCTGTTACATAAGTATCACTAATATGAGTACTTACATTAATTAAAGCTTGAGTTTCTTTATCTTCTTCTGGGGCAAATTCTCCTTGTTGACGTTTAATTTCATCTTCAATCATTTTCATGTATAAAGAAATACCAACACTATCAACAAATCCAGCCTGAGAAGCTCCAAATACATCACCTGCACCTCTTAAACTTAAATCCCTCATGGCTATTCTATATCCACTACCAAGTTCCGTAAATTCTTTGATAGTATTAAGTCTTTTAATGGCAATATCATTTAACATTTTATTTTTTTCATACATTAAATAAGCATAAGCAATTTTATTACTACGACCAACACGACCTCTAATTTGATAAAGTTGACTTAAACCAAAATTATCAGCATCATGAATTATTAATGTATTTACATTTGGAATATCAATTCCACTTTCAATTATTGTTGTACAAATCAAAATATCAAACTCATTATTTATAAAAGATGTCATTATATTATCAAGTTCATCTTTTTCCATTTTTCCATGTGCAAAATTTATTTTAGCATCAGGCACTAACTCATGAATATGGTTCATATATTTTTCAATAGTTTCCACCCTATTATAAAGAATAAATATTTGACCTTTTCTAGCAAGCTCCTTATAAATAGCATCTTTAATTAAAAAATCATCTTCAACCGCCACATAAGTTTGAACTGGATATCTATTAACTGGAGGTGTATCAATAACTGATAGATCTCTAAGGCCAGACATAGCCATTTTTAAAGTTCTAGGTATCGGAGTTGCACTAAGTGTCAAAACATTAACATCACTTTTCATAGTTTTAATTTTTTCTTTGTGGGTAACACCAAATCTTTGCTCTTCATCAACTACAAGCATACCTAAATTCTTACAAACAATATCATCACTAAGTATTCTATGTGTACCAAATAATATATCAATTTTACCTCTTTTTAAATCTTCAAGTATTCTATGAGTTTCTCGTGCACTTACATGTCGATTTAAAAGTGCTATTTCTATCGGCCAATTTTTAAATCTTTCTTTTGCAACATTATATTGTTGTTTGGAAAGTATTGTAGTTGGACACAAATATAAAACTTGTTCATTATTTAAAACTGCCTTAAACATTGCTCTCATTGCAACTTCTGTTTTACCAAAACCTACATCCCCACATAGTAATCTATCCATTAGATTATCTTTCTTTAAGTCATTGTTAATTTCCACAACAACCTTTTTTTGGTCTGGAGTTAAATTATATTTAAATTCACTTGCAAATACTTCTTCTTCTGGATAATCTTTATAAGGTTTCTTTTTTAATTCTAATCTTTTTTTATAAAGTAATATTAACTCTCTTGAAATATCTTTAACTTTCTCAGAAATATATTTCTTAGTTTTTTCCCAATTAGTACTTCCAAGCTTATTAAGTTTAGGTTTAACACCATCTTTACAAGTATATTTATATATTAAATCTATTTTTTCAACTGGAACATATATTTTATCTGTACCTTCATAATAAATAGTTAAAAAATCTTTTTGAACTCCACGAACAGAAAGTGTTGTAATTCCTTGATAAATACCAATACCATGAGAAATATGAACTACATAATCTCCTTTTTCTAATTGATTAAAATCTTTAATTTTTTTACCAACATGAAAATTATTTTTATAAACCCCATGAGTTACTTTAACATCTTCAATATCATTTTCAGAAATAATTACATATTTATCTAATATAAATCCATGTTCTAATTCTTTCATAATAATGTGAGCACTAGGAATTATTTTTAATAATTGTTTCTTTTCATTATTATTACTTAAATAAAAATAAACAATTTTTCCTTCTTTAATCCATTTATTATAATCACTTTCTAACTTTAGAAAATTTTCTTTATAATTTATTATACTTTGGGCTTTTAAATCAATACCATCAGTTGAAAATAAATTAATAAATATTTTATCATTATCTTTAATATCATCTAAAGAATACATTAAATCTTCTTTGATATCATTTGCTTCTTTATATTCAATAATATCATCATATAAATGTGTATATGTTGCCTCAATTTGAGATTTATCGACATAAACCACTAAAGGATTTTTAGCATAATCAAATAAAGAATTCTTATCATCTGATGGCATTTCATCAATAGCTTTAATTTTAATTTTATTTGTTTCTTCCGTCGACATTTGAGTATTTTCATTAAAATATTTAATATTATCTATAATATTTCCATCAAATTCAATTCTTATTGGATGTTCATAATCTATTGGGTATAAATCTAAAATAAACCCACGAACAGCATATTCTCCAGACATTGTAACCAAAGACTCTCTATGATAACCTAATTTATTTATTTCTTCAGCTAAAACATCTCTTTTAATAACATCATTTTGTTTAATATCTATATAATTTTTAATATTAGCACTAGGTAAATATTTCAAATACCCCATTAAATTAGTAACAATTATATATTTTTTATCACTTTTTAATTTATCTAAAGTTTCTAATCTTTTATACTTAAGTTCTGGACTACTTGCAACAATCATCGAAGATAAAAAATCATCCATTGGAAACAATAATGTATTATCATGTATTTTAACCAAACTATCATATATCTTATTAGCTTCAAATAAAGAACTTGTAAGAACAATTATATTTCTATCATATTTTTCACATAATTTTTGAACGTAAAAAACGTTTAACTCATGAGTTAAACCAGATATTTCTGTACAAATTTCATATTTAAAATATTCATCTAAAAAATTCATATTACCTCTTATTTAGTATTATAAACATTCATTGTTTTATCTATTCCTTCATTTATAAATGAATTAATTATTTTATCAAAAGTATTAAAAAGTTCATTTAGAACTTCTAACTCAGATTTACTAAATTTACCAAGAACATAATCAATAACTTCATCTTTTTTAACACTTCCAATACCAACTTTTAAGCGCGGAAAATCTTGATTACCTAAAGATGTAATGATTGATTTAATTCCATTATGACCCCCACTTGAAGAATGCATTTTTAATTTATAATCACCGACATTTAAATCTAAATCATCTTGAATAACTAAAATATCTTTATTATCTATATTAAAATATCTAACAAATTCTCCTACTGCATTACCTGAATTATTCATATATGTTAATGGTTTAACAAAAATAATTTTTTCTCCATTAATTACTTTTTCACAATATAAAGCATTAAACTTATTTGACCAATTAACACTACCCAAATAATTATCAATTACCATAAAGCCAACATTATGTCTAGTCTTATCGTATTCTTTGTCAGGATTACCTAATCCCACAATAAGTTTCATTTATTTCACCTACTTTCAAATATATGTTGATAAGTACTAAGGTTATCAACACAAATTTCTTTTCTTAATTTAACACCTGGTTTACTATTTTTAACACATTTAACTAATATTGTATTTGGAATACTTCCATTTTTAGTAGATATAAATTGTAAATCTTTTACATTTAAATTATTTATTCTTCCCAAATACATAATATCATCTAATCTTTCAGCACGATGAACTAAACAAAAAACACCATTATCTTTTAAATAACTCTTTGCTATACTAAACAAACTCTCTAAATCAATTGTTATTTCATGTCTTGCAAGTGTTAAATAATCATTTTTATTTTTATAACCGTCCCCATTAGTTTTAAAATATGGGGGATTACATGTTATTATATCAAATGTTCCCGTTTTATAATATTTATTTATATTTTTTATATCATCATTTATTATTCTAATATTATCTTTTAATTCATTGAGTATTACAGACTCTTGAGCCAAATCACTAATATCTTTTTGAATTTCAAATCCTACAATTAAAGCATCTGTTTTTAAACTTAAAATTAAAGGAATCGGAGCATTTCCAGTACACATATCCAAAATAATCTTATCACTTTTTCTAATATTTACAAACTCTGCTAACAATAAAGAATCTAAAGAAAACTTAAATCCATCTTTTATTTGCATAATGTATCTATTTGGATAATCAAATAAATCATTCTTCACTTTCGAAATCATAATTTATTCTTTCTCCATCTAATAAAATTTTTCCTCGATGATTTATTATATCAACACTTAAAACTTGAGCATCACCACTTCTAGTTTTAATTTTATCTCCAACTTTAGGTAGCTTTTTAGCTGCTTCAATATAAGTTTCATCTTCATATGCTAAACAACAAAGAAGCCTTCCACAAGACCCATTTATCTTTGAAGGATTTAATGCTAAATTTTGATTTTTAGCCATATTCATACTAATTGTATCCATTTTTTTCAAAAATCTAAGACAACAAAGTTCTCCGCCACAAACACCAATTCCACCAATTTCTTTAGCTTTATCACGAGCACCTACTTGTCTTAATTCAATTCTTGTATGATATATACTCGCAAGTTTCTTAGCAAGCTCTCTAAAATCAACTCTACCATCTGCAGTAAAATTAAATAATAATTGACTTCTATCTAAATTAAATTGAGCACTTACAACATTCATTTCTAATTCCAATTCTCGTACAAACTCAATACATTTTTTTAATGCAATACTTGCATCTTTTAAATTTTCTAAATATTGTTCATACTCTTCTTCTGTTGCAAGTCTTTCAATTTTATCAGTTATTTCTTCACTTATTTTATCTATAACTTGAACAACTTTAACTAGTTGCATTCCTCTTTCAGTATTAACAATAACTAAGGAACCCTCAGCAAATTCTTCATCACCTAAATAATAATACTTCTTATCAATATCATTAAATATAACACCATAAACTTTATTCAATATAATCACCTAATTCTATAACAAATTTATCTAGCAATAATTCAACATTTACATTACTATCAATATCATCAATAAACTTAGTTACTAAATTAATTCTTCTTAACACTTTATCTTTATCTAAACTACTTAATTCATTTATCTTTTCAAAATCAAATTTATTATCTAATCCCATTACTTTCTTTAACAATTCTTCATAAATAATAAATATAATTTTAAAAACAGTCTTGATATCTTCTCTTTCACTAAATTTATTTAAAACTACATCTCTATTATACATTATTCCTAGTTTTTTTTCTACCTCTATTTTAAATAAATATTCTATTGCTACATCAAACTTATCTTTATTTATATCATTTGTTATATTATTTATATCAAGTTCATGAATATCATAGAGTACTTTTATTACTTCACATCTACTTCTAATCGTAGATATAACATTATTTGCATTATTTGTTATAAAAAAACCTAATATATTTTGTTCTGGCTCCTCTAAAAATTTTAACATTGTATTCGCCGAAGCACCATTTAACTTTTCAGCATTTTTAATTACATAAATATTTTCTTTTGTATAAATTGGAACAGTACTAAACTTCTTTTTTAATTCCACAATTTGTTCTTTTTTTATATTCATTCCATCCGGACTTATTACAACTAAAGATGGTAAATAATTTTGATTAACTAAATTACAAATATTGCATTTATTACATTCTTTATTATATTCATTTTGACAAAATATTTGTTTTATTACTTCAAGTAAATCCAAATAGCATTTTTCTAAATTATTTGTTTCAATTAAATAAGCATGAGATATTTTATTCTCATGATAATATTTAACTAAATTTTCTAATACATTTACTTCCACAAATCCTCCTACAATAAAACAAAATATATTGCTACCAATGCTAAAAGTCCACTCATTCCTAAAGATGCCACAACACTCACAGTTATAACATTTATTGGAATAAATACTTTTAATCCACTAGCTAGTAAATTAAAAGCATAAACTAAACATATTGCTAACACTATTTTTTTTATTACTACAAATATAACCTTTTTCATACGTTTCTCCATTAAAACTATATGAAAAATATTTATTTTAATCACTTATTTTTTTTCTATCTTCTAATGCCTTATCTAATGTAATTATATCTAGATAATCTATTTCAGCTCCCATAGGTATACCATAAGAAAGCCTTGATATTAAAACATTCTTTTTTTCAAATATTTTTTTAATATATAATGTTGTTGTTTCACCTTCAATTGTTGATTTTAAGGCTAGTATCAATTCAGGTTTTGAAGCTTCATTTACTCTTTTAACTAAACTTGATAAATTAATATTATCAGGACCAATATTATCCGCTGGACTAATTAAACCATTTAACACATGATAAACTCCACGATAATTACCAACTTTTTCAAAAGAAAATACACTTTTTGAATCTTCAATAACACATATTAAGTTTTTATCTCTTGAAGCATCACTACATATATTACATATTTCATTATCTGTTAAATGTCCACAAATACTACATCTATGTATTTTTTTTATATTTCCCAATGCATCTTTAAACTTATCAATTTCTTCTTTTTTAAAATTTAATGTTGCTAATGCTAATCTTTCGGCGTTTTTCTCACCAATTCCAGGTAATTTCTTATAATAATTTATCAATTTTTCTAATGAATCTGGATATATCATACTAGAAAAGCCCATTCATTGATGCATAACTTCCTAATTTACTTTCAGTTTCTTTATCAATTTTACTAAACGCATCTTTTATTGCTAACATAATCATATCTTCTAACATTTCTTTATCATCTTCATCAATTACATCTTTTAATATTTTAAATGATTTAATTTCTCGTTTACCATTAAAAACTATTTCAACCCACTCAGATTTTCCAAGAAACTCCATTCCACCAATTTCTTCTTTTTTCTTTGTAATATCCCTTTGCATTCTTTGTGCTTGTTGCATTATTTGTTGCATATTCATAATTTTTCCCTCTTTCTTTACTCAACTTCAATTTTATTTATATCAAATATATCAGCTACTTCTGATACATCAATACTTTTTTTCATCTTTTCTTGATTTTCTTCTAATATCTCATATTTTTTTCCATTTTTTATATTATTAATATATTCAACTTTTTCCTTACTCCACCTAGCTTCATCAATAAAAACAAATTTAAAATTTTCTTGATTTTGACTATTAAATAAATATTCTATTTTCTCTAACATATTATTTAGTTCCACATCTTTATGAGGAATAGTAACTTCAATAATAGTATAATCATTTGATGAAGCAACAGGAATAGTATCACTAAGAGTTCCTTTCATAATAGCATCTTCCATATTATTAATAAAAGTACTCCATAAATCTTTCATTCTTTCCAATTCTTTTTTAGAAGCATCTACAAAACAATTATTAATTCTAATATCAACTTTTAAATTTTTTTCAGTATTAAAAGGTTCTTTTTTTATAATTTTTTCTGTCTTTACTTCTTTATTTTTTTCTCTTATTTCTGGTACTTTTTCAATACTAACTTTATTAAAATTATTTGTTTTTTCAACATAACCTAGCATAAGCATTTTAATTAATATATATGGATTTACACTAATATTAATCTTCATTAAAATATTATTTAATTCTAATACTAAATTTTTACAATCATCAAAAGATAATCTAGAAACTTCTGGAGATGTTAATAATTTAACTCCTAAATTGCTTAGAACTTCAATTACTTTTTTAACAAAAACTTTATAATTTAAATTAGAACTTTGTAACTCATCAAATATTTTTTCAATATTTAAAATGTCATTTTCACCAAGAGATTGAACTAAATCTTCTATCTTTTTATTAGATATACTACCTATTTCATTTGCTACTAAAGTGCTTGTAATTATTTTTTCATTTTTTGATAACTGGTCTAAAATACTTAAAGCATCTCTAAGTCCACCATCCGCTAAAATGGCTATTTCTTTTAAACCATCATCTTCATATTTAATATTTTCTTCATCACAAACAAACTTAAGTCTTTCAACAATGTCTTTATCTGTAATTCTATGAAACTCAAATCTTTGACATCTTGAAACAATTGTAATTGGAACACTTTCTAAATTTGTTGTTGCTAGAATAAATATTACATGTTCTGGTGGTTCTTCTAAAGTAAGTAATAACGCATTAAAAGCACTTTGACTTAACATATGAACTTCATCAATAATATAAACTTTATATTTCAAACTTGTTGGCATTATTTTAACATTATTTATAAGTTCTCTTATTTCATCAACACCATTATTAGATGCAGCATCTATTTCAATAATATCTGGATTTCCATTAAAAGATAAACAATTTTCACATTTTTCACATGCAATACCATTTTTATTATCTAAACAGTTTACTGATTTAGCTAAAATTCTTGCAGTTGATGTTTTTCCAGTTCCTCTTGGACCTGAAAATAAATATGCATGAGCTAATTTTTGTTCTTTAATAGAATTTTTTAAAATTTCTACAACATGTTTTTGACCAATTAAAGTATCAAACCCATCTGGTCTATATTTTCGATACAAAACTTTATAATTCATAGAAACCTCCCTAATAAATAGTATAACATAAAAATAGTTATTTTTCTCTTAATTTTTTAAAAAAATCACATAATATTTCTAAATATTCTTCTTCTTTACTTACATTATCAATTTTAACAAAATTAGTTTTATTAAATTCTTTTTTAGAACTAGGTTTTGAAGATAAATAATAAACATTACTAATTCTAGCTTGTTTAATTACTTCCATACACATTGAACAAGGATTTAAAGTTACATACATATCACTTCCATTTAAATTCCAATTGTTAAAATTTTTTTGAGCTTCTCTAATAGCATTAATCTCAGCATGTTCAAGCACATTTTTATTTTTCTCTTTAGTATTATAACCACTGCCTATAATAATACCATCTTTAATTATTATTGCTCCGACTGGTACATCTAAAGAATTCAAAGAACACTTAGAATTATCAATAATTTTATCTATTAACTCTTTATTCATTTTACCTCCAAAAAAAATGTGCACACAAACATAGGCTGATGTGGCTGCTATTTTCCAATCCTGACCAGGTTACAGCATATTTGTTGCACGTTTACATCGTATCAAATTACTATTTAAAAGTCAAGTAAAATACCAACATTTATTATATAGTTATTATAGTATTAAATATTTAACTAATTTTTATGTTGATAACTCATGTGCTATTTTTAATTATGATTAATATTTTGGCTAAAATATGCCAAAAATTAAATGTTAATATAAGTTTAATCGACTAAAATATTATGTTAACCAAATATTTCCCGGGAAATATTTATTCAAAAATTAAATAATTGTTAAAATATTAATTTTTTTAATCTTGCTATCCTTGTTTTTACCTTATTGTATCTAGCTTTAATTAACAATTATTTTTTCAAAAAACACAAATATACTAAAATATTATGTTAACCAATTATTTCCCGGGAAATAATTTATAAATACGATTTGATAAAAATAAATAATTAAATTCTTATGTTAAACATTAATTAATCATACTTTTGTTCGCCTATATGTTTCACGTGTAACATATGGGTATTAATTTTCAATAAAACTATTCATAATCTATTAACAATGTTTCACGTGAAACATTACCTAAATTTATAATAGGAAATTTATATAGAATTTAAAAATAATAATTAACGATTAATAATATTAAATATATATTTACGAAAATATTGTATTATAATATTAAAAATACATATTAATATAGATAAACCTTAAATTAACACGTTATCAACAATATGTTTCACGTGAAACATATAATTTAAATTAGATAAAAAATTAAATGTAATATAATAATTAAACTAAAAAAGAATATAAACATATTATCAACAAAGTGTTTCACGTGAAACATTAAATTATTTTAATAATCGCATGGTATCTATATTATTTAAAAAAATAGAATTAATAGTAATAGTATTAATATAAACAACTTATCAACAATGTTTCACGTGAAACATGTATTTTAAAATATATAAAATAAACATATATTAAAATATAGTAATTAATAGTAATAAAAAAATATTTTTAATAAAATATTATAAATATATCTTAAATCAACAATTTATCAACAGATGTTTCACGTGAAACATAACAATAATTATAATAATAGCTAAAAAAAGAATTTAAACATCAAAAACAATATTAACTATTTTTAAATATTGTTATTGTATTTTAATTTTAAAAATATATTAAAAAAAATGAATCCTAAACTAACATATTATTCACACAATGTTTCACGTGAAACATAACACTTCACAAAAAAATAATAAATTGTTTTACTAATTAAAGAGTGCTTAAAATAAATATTTTGTTGATAACTTATATTCTTCTTTTTTGCTTTAGTTATAATATCATAATCTTATAGCAAAGATAATAGTGTATATATTTTATATACACTATTATAATAAAATAAAAAAGGCTTATTTAGCCTCATTTACTTCAATATTTTCAGCATTTTCACTAGGTGTTTCATTTACAGTAGGTTCTGAAACAATATCAGGTTCTTCTGGTTCTTCTTCTTTATCTACTAAGCTTATAGTTGATACCTTTTGATTATCTTTTAAGTTGATAAGTCTTAAACCTTGTGTAACACGACCTAATAAAGATATTTGTTCTAAAGGCATTCTCATTGTCATACCTGAATTTGTCATAATAACAAGTTCTTTACCTTCATAAACAATTTTAACACTAACAAGATTTCCGTTCTTTTCAGTGATATTCATTGCTTTAACACCTTTAGAACCTCTTCTTGTTTGGCGATATTCACTAACCTTTGTTTGTTTACCGTAACCTTTTTCTGTTACAAGTAAGATAGTATCATCTTCTTTAACGATTTCAGAACAAATACATTTGCTTCCATCTAGAGAAATACCACGAACACCTGAAGCAGTACGTCCCATAACTCTGATTTCATCTTCATTAAACTTAACCATTCTACCGCTATCACTACCTAAAAGTACTAAATCATTTCCAGTTGTTTTCTTAACATCAATTAATTTATCATTTTCTCTTAGAGAAATACAAATCTTACCACTATTTCTAATATTAGCAAATTCACTAATTAATGTTTTCTTTACAACTCCACCTTCAGTAGCAAATAATAAATATTTACATTCTTCTTCACGACTTATTTGGATAACAGCATTAACTCTTTCATCTTTTTCAACTTGAAGTAAGTTAACAATTGGAA
>ERZ779643.1426-NODE-1426-length-16299-cov-5.503878_pt1 | contig 16299 bp, 14 predicted proteins | sample MGYA00511564_ERZ779643 | MGnify/ENA primary metagenome ERZ779643 (study PRJEB29588, sample SAMEA2147114) | human gut metagenome | biome: human gut; feature: human-associated habitat; material: faeces | place: Denmark | collected 2008/2010 ... | reverse complement strand
ATTATATAAAAACATAGTTTTTTCTTCATTAGCATTATCACTTATTACTTTTGCTCTATGAACTTCTTCGAGCATTTTTGTATCAGGATTTTCAATAGTAAAATACATTATAATTGTAATAAATGTTTCAAATGATGTCATAAGAAGTAATCCAGGATTATTTTTTTGAACTATTGTTACTATTAATGATCCAATAATAAAAAATACAATTGGCCAAAATTTCTTGTTTTTAACCTTTTTATAATTCTTTATTAAAAGTATAGTCCATATTGTCATACAAACAGTTGCTAAGAAATATATGATATTAGCAGATGGACCATATGAATATATAATCATGTTTTCATTATGATAATATAAAGGTAGATAATAAACTAGAAGTACAATAACGAAAAATATAAATGTTATTGATATAAAAAACTTTTTAATTTTTTCAGTTAATTTATCATCTTCAGTATATAGTCCAGCAATTAAATAGCAAAAGAAAAGAAAAATATATGATACTAAATAAATTAAATACAATCTTGAAATAATAAAATTAAGCATTGGTACAATATCATTATATAAAACAGTATAATAACACATAATAGCAAGAATTAAGCCAATAAAATTGCATATTATTAACATAGAATATATCTTATTTTCTAATGTTTTTAATCTTTTCTTTGAAAAAAATACTGTTATTAATAATAAACTATAAAAAACACTGCCTATTGTCAAAAAATTTCCACTACTCATATCATATCCTCCAATAATATTATAACATAAGAAAAGAATTGTAACAATAATTTACAACTCTATTTTTTATTTTTTTCTTTCTAATTTTTTATAATCTGGTTTTCCCATTTGCGTATATGGTACTTCGCTTATTATTTCAAATTCATCAGGTATAGCTCTAATAGATAATTCTTTTTTACAAATTTCTTTTATATCATTTAATATAACATTAATTTCTTCATTAACATTTTCTTTTAAAACAATATAAGCTTTAGGATATATACCGGAATCATTAGAACATCCTACAACAACACAACTTTCTACATAATTAGAAGTTGAAATAACATCTTCTATTTTCTGTGGAAATATTTTAAATCCATCAATTCCTCTTATAATCATTCTTTCTAATCTATTAACCGGATATAATCTACCTTCATTATCCATATATCCAATATCTCCTGAGTGTAACCAAATTCTCCCATCACTATGCATTCTGATTGTTTTATTTGTTTTAGTAGGATTATTTAAATATTCAACCATTATTGATGGACCACTTACACATATTTCTCCTTCTTCAAAATATCTTAATTCTTCACAAGTTTTAGGATCAAATATTGATATAATATTTTTTACAAGTGGAATCCCTGAAGATAATAATTTACTACATTCTGGAATTTCTAAAGATGCTGTTGAAGATAATTCAGACATTCCCCATCCCATTAACATTGGCGAAGGACTATTATGTTCTTTTAAATAATCATTAATTTCTTTTTCTTTATGCGAATCTAATGAATAACCTCCACAACCTGGACCATTAAAAAACGATAAATCTTTTAACTTACATTTTTTCATAAGATTGTTCATATTCGCAGGTATTGTTAAAGTAAAGTTAGGTTTATATTTTTCAACACTTTTAACAAATATATCTGCATTAACAAGTGGTAATATAATATTTTCCATTGACAATGAAAATGGTAAATTAATGGATGCAACTACACCAAAAGATGCAAACGCTGGTATTACAGATAAAAACTTATCTTCTGGTTTTACATTTAAAGATGTTTGACTATATTGAAAAGCAATTGAATTAACATTTTTATTTGATAAAACTATTCCCTTTGGTAAATTAGTTGTACCACTTGAATGTACTATTAATGCTAAATCTTTTGAATTTTTCTCAACAAAAGTTTTAAGATTCTTATCTAGTTTGTCAAATTCTTTCCATCCAATAACATTATTAGAAATTACTCTGTTTTTATTATCTTTTAATGACTTTAAACCTAATAATAATTTTAATTTAAGTGGTGCTGAAGGACTAACAGGCAATAATATAACATTATTTAAATTCATTTTATCTAATGATTCTTTCATACCATCATAATAATTATCACATAATAATAACAATTTAGATTTATTTTCACTTAAATAATATTCTATTTGTGAAGCGTTTGATCTTGGATCAAGCATATCACAAACTACTCCTAATTTATTTAAGGCATATATTGAATATATAGTTTCTGGTGTTGTTGGCATACAAATTGATACAATATCATCTTTTTTTATACCAAGTGACTTAAATTTACTAGCATACTCATCTATTTTTTCAAATAATTCATTGTATGTAAATTTATTACCATAATAATTTATTGCTATTCTATTTAAATTATCTTTATTCTTTTCAAAAATATATTCATACATAGAATAATTATCAGGTATTTCCGAATTTATTGCATCATCACTATAAAACTTTAACCAAGGTTTATCAACTGAAGCATATCCTGTCATTGGTCCTAAAATATTTCCTAACGAAATATTCTTTAAGTATATATCTCTTGCACTATTATTTGTATTAATCTTTAAATTATTAATTTTTCCCATAATAACCCTCTTTTCTTGGCATATATTTTATCACAAAAATTAATTAAATGCAACACTTTCAAGGTATCAAACTAATCACATAAGAATAATTTAACCTCTTTTAATTAAATAATTTAAAGATTCCAACTCACCATTCAATTGTAATTTCTCTTCATAATACTTGTTATTATACCAATAAGTTTTATAAGCATAACCATCATTATTACTTGTAATAATTCTATATTTATCATCAATTATCTCTAACGCAGAACAATTAGATAACATTATGCCCACTAAATTACTATCCGTTAATTGTAATTTAGAAGATTCCATTCTACCTATTTCATTACAATGTGGTGTAATAAATAAATTAATCCAATTTAAACATTTTACTACCTCAAAATGAACACTATTATCTATAATATAATCTGAATTACAAGAATTAAAATAACATACTGCTCCTGCAGATATACCACATATTACTTTTCCTTTATTCCATGATTCATATAATTTTTTATCAAATCCATTCTTCTTCCATAAATCAATCATTAATGAAGTATCTCCCCCACCTTCATAAATAATATCTGCCCATTCCATTAATTCATTTACTTTTTCACTATCTTCTAATTCTGTACTTTTTAACATTCTACATTCTAAATTAAATTTCTTACCATAAATATTTTTCATTGTAGTAAAATAACTTTCCTGTATTTCTAATGGCATTGCATGATTTATAAATAAATAGTTAGGTTTATCTTTATTAGTTAATTTAATTATTTCCCTATCTATTTTTTCAGTTTCGTATAAAGAATAACTTCCATCTTCTAGAATTCTTCCATTTTCTCCTCCACCAATTGCTACTATTATTTTACTCATATTACACTTCCTTTAATATTTTACTTATCAATTTTTCTTTTTAAAAAATCACCATTATCATTTAAAATCCAAGCATTAACTACCAAATGAAATTCATCATTATTTAATTTAGTGCCTCTAATTGCTATTTTATCCTTTTTCTTTCCTTTGTAATCATATAAATCCCAATATTCCATTTTATCACCAACCTTCCTAATAAAATTATTTCTAATAAAATACTACCATACCAATTAATAAAAGTAAATAAATATAACTAATTTTATTTGTAAAACATAACATTTTATGATAGAATTAAATTATAGAAAGTAGGAAGTAAAATGAATGATGATTTTTTAAATGATAATGATATGGATAACTCTTTTGTAGAAAAGAAAAAAGCCCCAATATTACAAATATTTGGTATTATAATTTTAATACTATTATTAGCAAGTGGAATATATTATTACTTTGTAATAGATAATCCTAAAACTATATTAAAGACATATTTTAACTCTATATCTAGTATTGATAATATTAATTATCCAAAATATATTGAATATTCTCTAAAAGTTAATGTAGACTCAAATAATAAAGAAAATGAAGCACTATGTGATTTATTAAATAAATTAATACTTAATATTAAATCTAATAATAATGAAGAATATAATTCGTATATATTTAATTTAGGATATGAAGATAAAGTATTACCTAATATTAAATTACAAACTAAAAATAATGAAAATAAAATATATCTATTACTCGAAGATATTTATGATAAAACTATTGAAATAGATTTAAGCAATGAAGAACATAAAGATATTAGTAAAATAGATAAAGATGATATAGAAAAAGAATTTAATAATATATATGATATATTAAAGGAAGAAATAAAAAATATTTTAGAAAAAGGAGAATATATTAAAAAAATAGAAAAACTAGATAAAAAAATAGTTAGAAAATATACCATTAATATAAGTAAAAATACATTAACTAATGCCTTTAATAACTTACTAAATAATAAAGATTTTATTACTTCATATACTAGAATAACTAATCAAAGCGAAGAAAAAGTAACTAAAGAAATTAAAAATATAATTAATAATTTAACAGATATAGATTTCTCTATATATCAAGAATTAATAAATAATAATATTATTAAATATGAAGTATCTTTTGATAACGAAATTATTACAATGACATATTCAAATAATATGTACACATTTACTTATAAAGAAGATGACAAAGTTATATATACTGGTACAATTACTATTGATAGGAATGATAGTAATATTACAACATATTTTAATACTACTTATATAACTGATAAAGAAAATATAAAAACTAATATTGTTATTAAAACAAGTGATACATTAAATATAGAATTATTTGATACTACTAATAGCATAAATATTAATGATATATCTGATAAAGATATGAATAATATATTAAATAATATTTTAAATAACGATGCAGTTAAAAGTATTTTAAACAATGAAGAAGCAGCTAATTATATAAAAGAAAAAAATGCTTAAAAGAACTATAATTTTATAGTTTTTTTTAATATAAAAATTCCCCTAATTAAAGGGGAACAATTACATCATTTCTTCTAAATCACTAATTGCTTTTTTCTTAGCTTTATCCATTTTAGATACCATTTTTTTCATATTACCATTCTTAATATTTTGATATAGTAATACACCAGCGGCACCCATTCCTACTAAAGCCATACTAGATTTTAATTTCATAGTTATCACCACCGTTTTTAGAATAATGATTTATACATATTTATAACCCGTTTATAAACTATGTACAATACTTATTATTTACAAATAATAATACTTTATACATTTTTATAATTACTTATTATTAATTCTTTTAAAGTAGTTTTTCTATTATCAATATAATCATTCTTAACTCCATATATAAATGAATTTGGATCTCCTACTAAAATTAATTTATTCTTTGCTCTTGTTACTGCAGTATATACTAACTTATTATATAACATTCTTTTAAATGAATTAACAAAAGGTATTATAACCATATTAAATTCACTACCTTGTGCTTTATGAATACTAATTGCATATCCATGACGAAAATTATTAAATTTATCTCTTGGATAAGTTACATAATTACCATCATAATCAATAATTACTTCCGTAGTTTTTCTATTATTAATACTTACTATATATCCAATATCACCATTAAATACATTATTGTCAGGATCGTTTACTAATTGTAATACCTTATCTCCTTCCCTATATATAACTTCAGACATGATTATTTCATTTTTTTTTGGGGAAGAAGGATTAAATATTTCTTGTAAACTTTTATTTAAATTATCTATACCATTTATTGATTTATACATCGGTGCAAGAACTTGTATTGTTTTATCATCATATCCTCTTGATATAGCTTTATTTACTATTTCATTAATATTATTTATAACTACATCATTATCACAAATAATAAAATTATAATCATCTTTTTTATTAGTAAAATATTCATTTAAATCTTTATCTTTTATTTCATATGCTAAATTTATTATATAACTATCTTCATTTTGACGATATAATCTATTTAATTTTATTACATCAAGCATTTCACTTTCAATTAAATCTTTTAATACTTGACCTTGACTAACACTAGGTAATTGAAAATAATCACCTACTAAGATTATTTTAGCATCTCTTTTAATACCCTTAAGCAATGAAGACATTAATACAGTATCTATCATACTAGTTTCATCTACAATTATATAATCTTCTTGATTTGGATGATATGCATCTACTCTAAACATATTTCTTTCTTTATCCCACCCCAAATACTTATGAATTGTTGAAGCACTAACTCCCGTAGATTCCATCATTTTTTTACTAGCCCTACCAGTTGGTGCAAGTAATGCAATATCCTCTAACTTAACTTTACAAGTATCTTTAAGTAAACTTACTATTGCTTTAATAATCGTAGTTTTTCCTGTACCAGGACCTCCAGTTATTATAGTTAAATTATTATTAATAGCTTTTATTATAGCTTTCTTTTGCATATCATCATATTTAATATGATTCTTTTTTTCTAACGATTCTAATTTTTCTTCTAGTTTAGGTAATTCTCTTTTAGACATGTCATTTAAAAAGCATAATCTATCTTTAATATATAATTCAGCATCGTATAATTCTTTTAAATAATATCTATTATCTTTTATTATTATTCTACCATTTTTATTTAATTTTATAAGTTCATATTCTAACTTCTCCATATCAATTTCAACATATTTATTTATCCATAAATATATTTCTTCAATAAAAGAATATGTATCACCATTAGAAAAAGTAAGTTCATTTAAACTATGTATAATTAATGCAGAAATTCTTCTTGTATCTAATGTATCATAATTATTATTTAAAGCTATTTCATCAATAGTATTAAAATTAAAATCTAATTCATCAATTAAAGAATATATATTATTATTTATTTTATCCAAAGAATTAACTTTATATTTATTCAATATACTTAAACTATCCTTAGTATTAAAACCTAAATGTTGTAACTCTAAAACTATTTCTGAAGTAGATTGATAAGATTTTAAAGTTTCATATATTTTATCTATCTTATCTTTATTTAATCTAGGAATAAGTAATAAACTATTTGGATTATCTAATATTACTTCAATTGTTTTTTCTTTAAATTTTTCTACTATTTTTTCCGCAGTTTTAATTCCAATAGGAAACAAATCACTAGATAAAAACTCTATTAATTCATCTTTTTTCTCAGGTAGTAAATTTTCATAATTAGTAACGTTAAATTGTACACCATATTTTTTATGTATAATTAAATTACCTTCCATTTTATAATTATTTTTTAATTTTAAATCTATAAATGTACCAACAAAATATGCACTAGATTTATTCTTTAATTCCACTACATCAGTATCAATTATTTTAATAACTCCAACTGTATAACCATTATCACTATTAGAAAATATTTCTGTTGTATATTTACCTTTTATATAACTCATAATATCACATGCTTTCTAAATAATTATAGCAAATTATCATTTATTTATCTACATATATTTTAAAATTACGACTTTTTTCAACTTTTTTTAATTAAATACTTGACAAAATATACAACTTCGGTTATTATATAAACTACCAATTCAAATTTTAAGCGAATTGGTGCTAGTATCACACTAGCCAACCCCTTTTTATTCTTTTGGGAGACTGTTCCTTGGGGGTCAGTCTCTTTTTTTATGTCCAAAAGAAAAAAAGCAAAATTGCTTTTAACTATTTATATCTGATGTTGCAGTTACACTCGCATGAATAAATCCTTCGTATACTTCATCATTATAATTAGTTTGATTTTCTAATGATTCATCAAGCCATACATATACTTTATATGTAACTTGACTATTAACTACATTAATATTGTCATATATAACTTGATTTGTTGTTCCATTAACTGCACCTGTACTAACTATCGTATTTCCTACTACAACAGTATATCTTAAAGCATTATCTGTAAAATCCATTGTGGAAGTACTTTTAGTAGTTAAATATATTGTACCTACACCTACAGCATTACATGATGATTTTAAGCCAAACTTTATATCAGTATTAAATCCTGAACTATAACTAGAACCAGCACTTAATTCTCCATCTATATTTTGTCCTTTAGTGTATGATATATCAAAACAAGATGAACCAGAAATAGTATTATTTGTTTTAGAAACTCCAAATAATGAATATGTAATTCTAACAGTTATTACAGTAAGTGCTACTACTAAAATAATTAATAAGGCTACTGTTTTTTTATCTCTATTCATCTTCACGCCTCCCTATCATAGAATAATTATAGCAAAAAAAAGTAAAAAAAGAAAGTACTTTTATTTACTTTCTAATCTTTTAATTCAATATAATCTCCTGAATCTAAATATATAATACCTAACTTACCATCCATTTGGCTAACAATACTACTATATCTATTTAACTTTTCTATTCTAGTTAAAGTTATATATACACTATTACCATCATTCATATAAAGTAAAAATCTAGATTTATCTACTTCATTTGGAGTATATTCTATTTGTGATATCTTAAGTAATATATTATCATCTATCTTAGTAAAATAATATACAAAGTCATCATATACACTACTAATATCATTAGTTATTATTGGTAAATTATTTATTTTATAATTATTATCTACCATATTTTTATTTTCTAATATTATTTTATTATTATATATTGCTAACATTTTATATTCATTAATATCCAAATATACTTTAAAATTCTTTTTAGTTACCTTAACATCTTTAATATAATTATTATTTTTTAATAGATTACTTTTTATTTTAGACTTAAAAGTTAAGAAATAATAAGGATAATTATCTAAATAAGATTCATTAATTATTTCTTTATCACTAACTATTTTATTATTTAATATATAAATATTTTTAATTCTAATATGTAATACAAAGTATATTGTATTACATATAAGTATTACTAACATTAAAAGTATCAATATATTTTTTATTTTTATTTTTCTCTTTTTTACTTTAACCCTTATCTTCTTAGTCTCTTTCATAATTACACTCCTAAAGTCTAATCTATTATTTCTTGTTCTAATATTAAATCTATATTATATTTTTCTTTAACTTTATCTTTAATTAAATTTATTAAATTTATTATATCACTACCCTTACAATTATCTTTATTAATTATAAAGTTAGCGTGTTTTTCTGATATTTCTGCACCATTTATATTATATCCTTTTAAATTACATTTTTCTATTAATTCCCCTGCATGCATACCTTCAGGATTTCTAAATACACTACCTGAAGACGGATAATTTAATGGTTGAGTAGATATTCTTCTTTGTCTTCTTGTTTCTATTAATTCTTTTGCTTCCAAAATGTCACCATGTTCTAATTTTAATGTTACTTCTAAAACTATTAATTTTTTATTTTCTTTTAATAATGAATCACGATATCTAAATTTTAATTCATTATTTTTTAATACTCTAATATTTAAGTCTTCATCTAAAACAGTAATTTCTTTTACTACATCAGCCATAGATTTATTATACGCTCCAGCATTCATTGCTACTGATGAACCTACTAATCCTGGAATACCCGCAGCAAATTCTAAACCAATTAAATTATGTTTTAATATTTCAAAGGATAACTTAGGTAATGGATAACCAGATTCTACTTTTACTATATTATCATTAAAAGTAATATTATTTAATTTATCTAGTTTTATTATTACTTTATCATAATAGTCACTCGCTAATATTATATTTGAACCATTACCAAGTATAATATAATCTATATTGTTATTCTTTAAGTTTTTAAGTAACTCTATTAATTCATTAACTGAATGAACAAAAACTAAACATTTACAAGTTGCATCAATTCTATAAGTATTATATTTTTTTAAAGAAGCATTAAAATAACATTCATAATTATTTAGAAAATCCATTATTTATCATCCCTAGTCATATTCTTAAGTATCTTATATATTCTTTCACCACTATCTTTAATACCCAAAGTTTTTAAATTTTTCTTAATATCTTTATAATATTTTTCATCATTAAAACATTTATCTATATTACTAATTAAACTATCCATAGTTAAATTTTTTTCTTCGATTAAAATACCAGCATTTTTCTCATATAAATCCATTGCATTCTTATATTGATGATTATTTGTTACATAAGGACTAGGTATAAATATTGTAGGAATATCTAATACCATTATTTCACTCATTGTAGAAGCCCCCGCTCTTGAAACAATTAAATCAGACATTTTCATTACCCTAGGTAATTCATATATAAAAGGTACTATTTTTACATTCTTATATTCTTTTTTCTTATCTAATTTTTCATAATAAGAGTTACCCGTTACAAATAATACTTCATAATCTTTATCTTTAAATAAACTTAAATTTTTATATATCATATCATTAATAGTCCTACTACCAAGACTACCCATAACAATTAAAACTAATTTTTTATTCTTACTTAATTTATATTCTTCTTTTTTAGCACTAGGTAAGCTAATTGCTTTTTCACTACATGGATTACCTGTAAGTATTGCCTTACTCTTAGGAAAATCTTTTATTGTAGATTCAAAACTAACTCCAACCTTAGTAGCATATCTAGATAAAAATTTATTAGCAAGTCCTACAACACTATTTTGTTCATGAATTAATGTTTTAATTCCAAGACTATGTGCAGTAGATATAACTGGGGCAGTAACATAACCACCACATCCAATTACAACATCAGGATTAAATTCTTTAATTATTTTTTTGCATTTAGATTTAGCCTTTAAAAAGTTAGATAAAGTTTTAAAATTATTTAACAAATGTTTTCTATCAAAACCAGTTACGTGTAAACTAACGTAAGGAATATTAAACGAAGGAATTAAATCTTTCTCCATTCTATTATCTGTTCCAATATATAAAAATTCACTTTTAGGCTCTATCTCCTTAATTTTATTTATTATTGCTAAGGCAGGATAAATATGTCCTCCAGTACCTCCTGCAGAAATTATTACTTTCAATTTATAACACCTCACTATAATTATATCAAAAAATAAATAAAAAGTATATATTATAATAAATTATACACTTTTTTATTTAAATTTATGTCGTATTATTTCTTAATATCTTCTAATCTAACACTAACTAACTTACTTACTCCAGATTCTTGCATAGTAACACCATATAATATATCTGCAAATTCCATAGTTTTCTTTTTATGAGTAATTAAAATAAATTGTGTTTTATCTCTATAAGTATCTAAATACTTACCAAAGTTTTCAACATTTGCATCATCCAAAGCAGCTTCAACTTCATCAAAGATACAAAATGGTACTGGTCTAACATTAAGTATAGCAAAAAGTAAACTAATTGCTGTAAATGTCTTTTCCCCACCAGAAAGCAAAGTAATACTTTGTAATTTTTTACCCGGAGGTTCTGCCTTTATTTCAATACCAGTATTAAGTAAATCATCAGGATCTGTTAATATCAATTCAGCTTTACCACCCTTAAATAATTCTCTAAATACCTTAGCAAATTCTACCTTAATTAATTTAAATGTTTCATAGAATTTATTTTCCATAATATTATCCATCTCATTAATTATTTCATTTAAAGTATCCTTAGCATTTAATAAATCATTCTTTTGATTAGTTAAAAATTCATATCTTGTATTAACTCTATCATATTCCTCAATTGAACCAAGATTAACTTCTCCAATAGAATTAATTCTATTTTTTAAACTATTAACTTCCCTTCTAGCATCTTCAGCATCTATTTCTAATTTAAAATATTCTTTTGCATATTCAAATGTTATATTATAATCACTACTTAATTTATTAAGTAAATTATCTAATTTTACATCCATACGATTAACTTCAATATTTAAATTATTTAATTCTTTTTCTTTTTTATTTATATTACCATTTGCACTATTTAAAGTATCTTCAGTTTCCTTAATACTTTCTTCATATTTTATCTTATCTAATTTTAATATATCTAATTCCTTATTTAATTTATCTAATTCCTCTTTTTTCTTATAATAATTATCAAGTAATATCTCTATTTCACTCTTCTTATTAGTAATATTATTTAGATCAGATAATTCTCTATCTAAATTACTTAATTCACTTAAATAATTAGATTTAATGCTATTCTTATTATTAATTAATAAATTAACCTCATTTATCTTAACCCTATAATTAGATAATTCATTATTATTACTAATAGTAACATTATTAATATTATTAAATTCACTATCTAATAATTTTAATTTCTTATTAATATTATCTAATTCATATTTATTTTTATCTAATTCATATTTTAAAGATATAACATTATTTTCCTTAACTTGTTTACCTCCAGTAATAGAGCCCCCAACATTTACTACTTGTCCATCTAATGTAACTATCTTATATTTATGATCTATTTTTTTACTTAAAGCATTTGCTATATCAATGTTTGTAACTACTATTACATTACCTAATTGATTTAAAATAATATTATCATACATTTTATCATATTTAACTAATGATGATGCAATACCAACATAACCATCAGTATTAGACAAAATAGATAAAGTATTAAAATCAATACTCCTAGGCTTTATAACATCAAGTGGAAAGAATGTTGCTCTACCTATATTATTCTCTTTTAAATAATATACCATTTCCTTAACACAAGAAGTATCTTCCACAACAATATAATTAGCACTTCCAAGTAAAGATATAGAAATAGCCTGTGAATACTTATCTTCTACTTCAATTAAATTACCAATAGTATTATGTACCTTAGTAAACTTAGGATTAGATAATATACTCTTAACAGAATTAGGAATACTACTATTATTATTAATATTATTTTCTAGTATTTCTATCTTATTAACTAATTCTAATTTTATCTTATTATTTTTATTTATTTCATTATATATCTTATTTTTATTATTTAAATTATTATTATAAACTATTTCTAATTCATTAATTTTATTATTATAATCATTAATAATCTTATTATTTACTTCAATGTCATTATCTATAATAGATATATTATTATTTAACTTATAAATATTTTCTTTTATAGATATAATATTACTTTCTATCTTATCAGTTTCATCTTTATATTTTTCTCTTTCCTTAAGTAATCTAATGTCAGCATCTATCTTTTCTACCTCCTTAGTCAAAGATAAAATATCAACATTTTTCTTACCAATTAATTCATTAGTATTTCTTAAAATTTCTTTTTCCTTAAGTAAAGATAAATCATAATTAGAATTACTACTAGATAACATAGTTAATTCATCATTTAATTCATCAATTCTATTCTTATTCTTTTGATAAATATTATTTATATAATCAATATCATGAGTAATTAAAGATACTTCAATATTCTTTAATTCATCCTTTAATTTCTTATATTCCTTAGCCTTAATACTTTGAATTTTTAAAGGCTCTAAATTAACATTAAGCTCACTAATAATATCATTAACTCTATTAATATTTTGACTAGTTCTATCTAGTTTTCTCAAAGCTTCTTCTTTTCTTTTTTTATATTTTAATACTCCCGCAGCTTCTTCAAAAATTGGTCTACGTTCAATTGGTTTAGTAGATAAAATTGCATCTATTTTACCTTGTTCAATAATATTAAAACTCTCTTTTGCACTACCAGTTTCCATCAATAAATCATTAATATCTTTTAATCTACATTTAGAATTATTAATATAATATTCATTTTCTCCTGTTCTAAAAACAACTCTCTTAATAGCAACTTCATTAAAATCTATTGGTAATACTCTATCACTATTATCAAATACTAAAGTTACACTTGCACTATTTAATGGCTTTCTACTCAAACTACCAGAAAATATAACATCACTAGAATTTTCTCCACGTAAACTCTTCATAGATTGTTCTCCTAATACCCACTTAACTGCATCTACAATATTACTTTTTCCAGTACCATTTGGACCTACTATACCATTAATATTACTTCCAAGTTCAATATTAGTTTTATCTGCAAAAGATTTAAATCCATAAGCTCTAATTTCCTTTAAATACATCTTACTCACCAACTTACTATTAAATTATATAATATTTTTTAATTTAAGTAAAGAATAGTTTATATTTTAAAGAAATAATTATTTATTAAAATGTTTTTTATATATAAAAGATATCAAATACAAAATAATAGATAATACTATAAATATTAAACTTATATATATAAACTTATTAGTAATTATATTAGATATTTTATTAATATTTATAAATGTTATATTTCTTTTAACTAAATACTTTATAATAAAACTAATTAATATCATAAATATACCTGAAATAAAAAAAGTAAGACTATATGTTTTAAATAATAATACTTTATTCTTAATTATTAATGCTAAAATAATAATAATTAACAATATTAAAAATATTAATACATACATTATTCTATCCTCAAAACTTCTAAATCATAAATAAAATCACTTATATCTTGTTTATAATAATTACTTTTATTTATAACCTTATTTTTTAAATTAGTATTAATATTATTATCTTCATTTATAGACATTACTATTAAATCATATATTTCATTATTAGATAACTTATTCTTATTATGTAACTTATAATTAACTACACTACTTAATACTACTTGTAAATTACTATTTAATTCTTTCGAAGACATTAATATATTCATATCTTCTTCATTTACATTTAATTCATTTTTAACAGTATAATAAGTATTATTATACATTCCATCGTCATTAGTAAGTAAATCCTTAATAGTTATTTCATTTACTATTTTATCTATACCTTCCTCACTAGATACATTAATTACTACTGCATATGTTCCAGCAATAGTACAAATTATTACAAGTAAAATTGATAAAAAACTAATTAATAATATGTTCCATTTCTTCATATTTTCACCATTAATTAGTATTTATTAATTCTATTTCTTTATACTTATTTTTTATTTATTTCTAATAATATTTCATCTGATATATAAATATAATCTTTATTTATTCTTAAATAATTATTTTCTTTAATTAAATATTTATCTTTAAGTAATTTATCTATATCATAAATATTTTCTAAATAATCATTATATTTATTTTTAAATGTATTTAAATTAATACCCTTTAACTTTCTAAAACCAAGCATTAATTCATTATCTTGTTTTTCTTCCATAGTTTCTTTTATATTACTTAATATATATTTATTATCTAAGTATTTGGTAATACTTCTTGTGTTAGTAATTCTATTATTATTAATATAACTAACACTACCTAACCCAAATCCAATATAATCTAAATTATTCCAATATACTAAATTATGTTTAGAATAATAACCTTCCTTGGCATAATTACTTACTTCATAATGAATATAATTATTATTTTCTAAAGTTTTTTCTATATATTTATACATTTCATATTCTATATCTTCATTTATATATTTTCTATTCATATTATTTAAAATAGTATGATTTTCAATTATTAAACTATAACATGATATATGAGGAATATCTAATTTTAAAAATAAATTAATATCTTTCTTTACTTTTTCTATGTCTTCATCTATTCCATATATTAAATCAATATTAATATTATTTATTCCATTTTCTTTTAATAATTTAATTACTCTAAATACATCCTCTTTATTATGAAATCTATTTAAGTATTTTAAATTATCACTATCAAATGTTTGAACTCCTAAACTTACTCTATTAACATTATTTTCTTTCATTAATTTAATTTTATTTATATCTAAATTTTCTATATTTGCTTCCATAGTAAACTCTATATCATTAGATAAATTAAATTGTTTTATAATAGAAAATAATTTCTTTAATTCATTATAATCTAAACTTGATGGAGTACCTCCCCCAATATATAAAGTTTTTATAATACTTCCATCATATCTAGATTTTAGTGAGTATAAAGTTTTATTAATACCAACAATGATTGTATTTAAATCTGAAGTTCAAGAAAGAATTAGAGAGTTTGTTAAAAATGGTGGTAAAGTAGTATTTAGTTTTAGAACTGCAATTAAAGATTACTATAATAATTTAACATTAGGGCAGTTAAATCCAAGTTTTTACACTGATTTAATAGGTGGCTTTGTTGAAGAAATAGAATCTCTTCAAGAAGGTCAAAAGGTTAATGTTAAGGGGATAAATGAATTTAATGGAGTTGAAGGTAGTGGAACTGTATTTAGAGATATGCTAAAAACTACTACTGCAGAAAGTCTATTTATGTATGATGATGAGTTTTATAATGAATTATCAGCTATAACTTTAAACAAATATAAAAATGGTGAAGCTTATTATATAGGTACTGGTGTAGATA
>ERZ779643.1420-NODE-1420-length-16369-cov-2.297413_pt1 | contig 16369 bp, 8 predicted proteins | sample MGYA00511564_ERZ779643 | MGnify/ENA primary metagenome ERZ779643 (study PRJEB29588, sample SAMEA2147114) | human gut metagenome | biome: human gut; feature: human-associated habitat; material: faeces | place: Denmark | collected 2008/2010 ... | reverse complement strand
CCGGTTAGGCAATCAAAACTTATTACGGATACAAGTATGCCGGAATATGGGGTACAGCCGAAGCAGAAGAAGCAGCCAAATACAGTCAGAAACCCGGACAAGTCCATATCGCAGAAAATGGTACTCCCGATTACAAACTGAATGCGGATGACTATTATGTTCTAGGAAGCGCCACACCGAAATGGTCGGGCAGTTTACTTAATAATTTTAATTATAAGAATTTCGACCTGAGCATTTTGTTGATTGCCCGGTGGGACTGGACAATCCCTTACGGTCTGACCGGATGGTATCGTACAGACGGTCTGACGCCTTCACCTACTGTATGTGACTACTGGACTCCTGAAAATCAAAGTGCCCGCTATCCTCGTCCGGATGCAAGTATTACAAACGGACAGGACCCGTATCAACAATGGGCTAACTATTTTGACGGTTCTTATCTGAAAGTAAAAACCATTTCACTGGGCTACACATTCCCCAAGAAATGGTTGAATGCTGTAAAAATTGACAGAATGCGTGTATACTTTACTGCAAACAATCCGTTTATTTTTACAAAATGTGACTATTTGAAAAACTACGACCCCGAAAAGGGAGGAAATGATGACGACGCACCGTTGTCTAAACAATACGTATTTGGCGTTAATATCTCATTCTAAAAACTTATACAGATGAAAAAACATAAATTACTCTCTATATCAGCCGTAATCATGATGTTGTCTGTCTACGGCTGTAGCCTGGATGAATTTAATCCCTCCGGCATCTCTACAGAACAAGAATGGTCTACCCCGGCAGGCTATGAAAAGAAAGTGAACGACTGTTACTTTGACCTGGTCCGCATAGTTTATGGTCAGGCAGAAGACACCTATCTAATGGTTGCAGAAGGTGGAACAGACATTTGGCAAGATACGAATCCCGATGGTACCAACGGTAACTGGAGCAAACTACTCCGTTATGAAGATTACGGTGCTTCCAACGGTATGTTGAATGAAGGATATGCGGGTTTCTATGGTATATTGAGTGCATGTAATGCAGCTGTCCATTATGCCGACAAAGTGGAAGGGCTAAGCGAAACAAGAATCAACGAGTTGGTCAGCGAAGCAAGGTTTATCCGTGCCCATGCCTTATATAATATTGTAGAGCAATGGGGAGGTAAATACCTGCCATTGGAGCCTATGAACAGTCCTATTTCCGTTCTTCCTTGCAGTTCGGTTAATGATTTTTATAAAGTAATTCTGGAAGATCTGGAATTCGCCATGAAAAATCTTCCTATCACACAGGAAGTAAAAGGGCACGTGACACGTGCAGCCGCTTATCATTTATATGCCAAAGCCTGCCTCACCTTCTCGACCTACACAGATGGTTTAGGCAATACTACTGCCTTGACGGAAAGCGAAAGTAAAGCCTATCTGGAAAAAGCGAAGACAGCGGCAGATTATCTGATTCAAAATGCAGGCTCACTGGGGGTCAAGCTCTATGATAACGTAGAAGCTGTATTTGATGAGAACAATAACAAAAATAATGAAGAAGCACTGTTTATTGTCTGCCACTCTACCATTACGGCTTATAATCCTCGTGGAAACTATTTCAACCGTGTATGGAAACACTCCGAAGCATACAATAACAATACCTCAGGCATCTATCTTTCGGGCATGACACCCAGTTACGCCACAAATATCAACGGATACGAAGTTCCCAAACTGGCTAAAGGTAACTGCTATATGGAACCAAGCAAGTATATGCTTGATCTATATGGAGAGAAAGACGGTCGCTATAAAGCTTTCTTCAAAGACACTTATTATGTGAATAACGCTACGAACAGTACCAAGAACGGATATACATGGAACGAAGCCGATGCACAAAGATACGGTCTATCCACCAGCAGGGTCGGTAATTCTTCCTATGATATCACTTTAGGAGATACGGCTGTCTATTTATCTCGTAAGACCTATACACAAGCCGAAAGAGACGCTTGCCGCTATGCCATTTTCAACTTGGAAGACAACTATGCCAATACAAAAAGTCCTCTGAAGTTTTTCCCAAGTCTGAAAAAAGCAGATTGTCCTAGCCTATATGCCGGTTCAAATGCCTCCAAACCTTATTCCTCAGCAGACTGTATTGTTTATCGTTTAGGAGAAACCTACTTGCTATCAGCCGAAATTGACTGGAGATTAGGCAACAACCAAAGTGCTGCCGAAAGACTGAACATACTTCGGAACCGTGCCTGTAAAGGACATGACCATAGTATGGATATCACAGCTTCGGAAGTTACCCAAGATTTCTTGTTGGATGAATATGCGCGTGAAATGATAGGTGAATGGAACCGTTGGATGACCTTGAAAAGATTCCGTGCTTTCGAGAGCCGTATCACAAAAGCTAACCCGCAAATCACAAAATTCGATAAGAACATTCACTATTTACGCCCCATTCCCACAGCCGAATTATTGCTGATTGATAATGCTAATGAATATCAGAATCCGGGATATTAACCGGTATGACAAATATAAAAAATAAAAAGACAGCTTGGATAAAATTCACTATCCAAGCTGCTTTTTTAAGAGGGATACTTCACTTACTGAACCATCCCCCTTCTGACCTTAAATTATTCACAAAAGGACTACCGCAAATAAGCAAACAATAATTATCAGCTTTCTTTTTGAACGAACCTATATTACTTAAAATTCAAATATTGCCGGTTTCCCGATACCCCATTCTGTTTTGCAGGACAGAAACGGAAGGAGAACGACATACGTTCAGCCGGAATCAAATAAGGCTGATGAGGATAAGCCCCCCAACTGGTGTCACCACCCACTCCCATCTGTTTCAGGTCAATGTTCCATGTCACCATATCCTTGAACTGGATATCAGATAAATGACGCTGCGATTTACGAGGACCTGGCTCATCTAAATCTTCTGTAGGAAACAGATAAGCACTGGTGCTGACATAAGGCTGTCCGACAACCATCAATCCCTGTCCGGCGGTATCTGTCAGGCTCATCCAACGGACTTCAGTCTTATTACCATTTTCCTGCGGACGGTCATACGGGAAATACTGATCGGCCACACTTCCCTTGTACAGACCTACATAAGAAGAAGTATTCCGGTCTATATAATTCTCATGAGGACCACGTCCCAGCCATTCCATCTGACTAAACTGCTTGTTCAGTGTAATACTAACCCCCATCCGGGGCAATAAAGGCAATGTATCGTTACCCGGAATGAAAGTACAGTTCACATCCAAATACCCTTTTCCCGAAAAATGATAGGTAACGATAAAATCAGACTCTCCTACAGGCAACTTATAATGAGAAACAACCTCATAAGCTTCTTTACCCAACGCCTTTTGTTTCATGGACAACAGTTTTGCCTGACGCCCCGCATCACGCCACGGACGCAAGGTTTTATTCATGCCATTTCCCATATCATTATCCGTCACAGGACGCCAGAAATTAGGACGTAAAGCTTCTTTTATCAGTTCCGTACTTCCCTCTTTATAAGAAGTCAAGGCACCGGTTTCCTTATCAAAACCTACGCTCAGATTACCGGCTGTAAGTGTCAACAACGAAGCCGCATCATCTGCTATCACCGGTGAAGACTGAACCTCAGCAACAAACGGCTGATAAAATGGAAGACTCACCTGGGCATCAGCCAGTTTTGTTCCGGCTTTCAGCAGACCATCCTCATTTTTCAAACTGGCATAGAAATTCAAGAAATACTCCACACCGGGTTTTACCTGTATGGCTGGAAAAGAAGTCTTAAACTTACCCGTCTGCCGAGGAGCCAGGGATACATTATCAATAGTTCCGGTAGCCAAAAGTTCACCATTCCCCTCCAGCTTCCAAGTAAAATTGAAATCACTTAAATCCGTAAAGAAGTACTTGTTACGTAACTCTACCCATCCCTCATGATAATCCAATAAAGAGAATGCTATATTTTGATATACTTTTTTCACTTCATGGATATGCGGCTTCAAGGTACGGTCGGCGGCAATCAGACCGTTCATACAGAAATTGGCAGAACTTGGAGTACCTTTCGGAGCCAGGTCACCTCCGTATGCCCAATAGAATTTTCCATCCGGCGTCTTTGCATACAAGCCCTGATCTACCCAGTCCCAGATATGTCCGCCCTGTAAAGAGGGATATTTCTCTATCACATCCCAATAATCCTGAAGATTTCCTTCACTGTTGCCCATAGCATGGGCATATTCACATAGAATCAGCGGTTTGGACGGAAGATAGAGAGAATGATTGATCAATACATCTATCTTTTTATACATTGGACAGAAAATATCGGTATAAGGTTCCTTTATTCCGTCTTCCGAATGCACGGGACGCTGTGAACGGTCATTGGCATGTACCCATTTATAGGTAGCCGCGAAGTTACATCCCTCACCGGTTTCATTACCCAATGACCAGATAATGACACAAGGATGGTTTTTGTCACGCTCGAACATACGTTCCGTGCGGTCTATGAAAGCTTTCTCCCATTCGGGCTGGTTAGCTAGGCATTGATCGGGCTTATATCCCATGCCATGGCTCTCGATATTGGCCTCATCAACCACATACATACCATAAATATCACATAATTCATACCAGCGGGGATCGTTGGGATAATGAGAGGTTCGTACACTGTTGATATTATTCTCTTTCATCAATTGAATATCACGCAGCATGGATGCCTCATCTACCACATGACCGTTATAAGGATCGTGTTCGTGTCGGTTTACTCCTTTTATATAGACCGGCTTGCCATTTATCAGCAATTGAGCATGTTTGATTTCGGATTTACGGAAACCGACGTATTGGGAAATATATTGTTCCGGTTTGCCATTTACACGCAAAGTAATCAGCAATCTATACAGATTTGGTTTCTCCGCACTCCATAACAAAGGTTCTCTCACTTCCTTTTTAAAATGAAGTTCCCGATCGGCAGCATTCCAACGCTTACGCTCATTGTAGATACTTTTACCCGATTTCTCCAACAGGCTTACTTCCACTTCAGCCCCTTTTATTTTACCTTCTCCTGCTTTGCCCAACTCTACAAAAAGATGAAAGTCAGCATTCTTGTATTCCCCGTCAAGATCGGTAACCACTTCATAGTCACGCACATGAGTTGCGGATCGGGCATACACATAAACATCACGCTGTATGCCGGCAAAACGCCAGTAATCCTGATCTTCCAGATAGTATCCGTCACTGAACTTGAAAACCTGTACGGCTATTTCATTCTCCCCTTGTTTTACATACGGCGTAATATCAAACTCCGAAGGTGTTTTGGAATCCTGAGAGTAACCTACTTTTTCACCATTCACCCACACATAAAAAGCAGAAGCCACTCCTCCGAAATAAAGAATAATCTGACGTTTATTCCAATGGGCAGGAATAGTAAAAGTACGTCTATAAGAGCCAACCGGGCTGTTTTCCACTGCAATCAATGGTGGATTCTTCTTTATACCATACCCACTGCCTACATAAAAAGGATAGCCGAACCCTTGAAGCTCCCAATTGGAAGGAACTTTAATATCATCCCAACCTGAAACATCATATCCTTTTTGGAAGAAGTCCATCGGTCGTTCATCCGAACGGGGTACAAAATGAAATTTCCATGTTCCGTTCAAGGATTGGAAGTAAGGAGATTGTGATTTATCACCCTGCAATGCCAATTCTTTAGTGGGGTATCCCATAAAATTAGCCGCCGAAGGCAGACGATTGATATGAAGCACATCAAAATTCTCCCAATCATTATCCGAACGGGGGTATTTGTTTCTACGCACTTCTACATTGTCTGTGCTCGTTTCGTTAGCGCTCCTGTTTACCGGAGCACCGTCATATTGGGATTGTGCCATACCTGCCAACGACAAAGATATGGCAATCCCTGTCAATATAGAACGAATTTTCATCATAAATATATCTTTTAATAAATTCGGAGTATCCGCATACTGATTTTTACTTCCACTATCATTGATCCAACAACAATCGCAAAATCAAAGCAGAAGACCAACCAAAGTTGGGTGCATTCAACACTTCACCTGTCAGTGGATTGTAGTTTTCATGAATCGGTCCGTCGGTCATCAGTCCTTGAGCATGTGCCATGAACTTGCGAGTCAGCAAGTCGGCTTCCTCCACATATCCGTAGCGCTTCAATCCGGTTATACCAAAATATACCTGGTTAAACCAAACCGGACCACGCCAATAACCGAAAGTAGGACGCAATGCAGGATGACTTACATCAAGAGTACCTAGCGGCAGGTAAGAGTTGAAATGTTTTTCATCCATCATGATGTTCTTCACACTCTCGGCTTGTTCCGGGGTAGCAATACCTGCCCACAAAGGCAACCACCCCTCAGCCCCCATCACCTTGACAGGTGTACGGTCATTCAAACGAATATCATAAAAGAAACCACTCTCGCTGTCATACATTTTAGTCTGTACATACAGCTTGATTACCTCAGCCTCCTTAGCCAACTGTTCAGAAAGCTCCTGCTTTCCCAAGATAGAAGCCATTTCCGAAAGTGTCAGTTTATCTACATAAAGGAAGGAATTCAAACAAATATTCTCCTGATCCATCGACCAAGCTTTCTCCATCTCATTCTTTAGCATCCGGGTGTCATCAAAACGCACACCGTTATCCATGCCGCTCTCCCAAGCCGCCGCAATCAGTGTACCATCAGTAGAACCATATTCGCAAATGCCATTGTGATCGTGGTCACGCTCAGCATACCACCATTGATGGAACTTATACAATTTATCAAATATTTCGTCCAAGAACGCTTTGTCTCCTGTAACCTTATAGACATTCATGGCTCCCCATGATGCTACAGGAGGTTTGGAGTCGCGCCAATTGTTACGTGCCTTATTATAACCGATAAAATCAGGAACCATACCATTCTCTGCCTGATAATCGAACAAAGAAAGCATTTCACTCTTGGCCCCTTCGGGATTATAGTACACATTACCCGATGCAATTTGCCAAGCATCCCACGACCAACATCCACCGATGAATCCTATATAAGAAGGGAAACTACAACCATGGAAGATATCACCAGCCGGAGTACGCCAATTGGAGTTTAACGTCATCAATGCTTTCACAGCAATGTTCCTGTAAGCGTTTTCTTTCATATAAGGACTGTCGGCAGATAGTACCCGTTGAAGCCCCTGATTCCAACGCTGCGCATTGTCGGCAAAACATTGATCAAAAGGTATGGACTTTATTGCAACATATTCCTTGTCTGTTTCTTCGCCTTTCAAGGTCAGTGTCTGGCTGTATTCCGAAGTATAACTTTTGCCGGATTGCAGCAAATAGTCACTCTTCTCAACAACTCGCAAACTGTCGTTCCCCACAGTCATCACTTCATCGGCTGTATGGAAAAGCACGGTAGCCGTCACCTCGTCTACCGGCGGTTCGTTACGCAGTGTGATAATCTGGCGATTGGTTCCCCAACGGCGACCGTAGAACGGACAATGGAACCGGACGCCCTTATCCCCCTTAGAGGCAATAGTATTCTCTTCGAAAACACCGCCACTCCAAGTCAGCGACACATTCAAAGGTGTGTCACTAAGATTCGTAATAACAGAACGTACAAAAGCAGTGCGTGAAGTGGCAAAACACAACTCAGTAGTGAATTCCAACTGCGCATCTTTAAAATGTTGTATCAACTTTCCGGGTAGATACTTGGCAGTCTGCATATTGCGAACCAAGTCGTACTTTTCACCATTGACCACCAACGTAGGCTGTGCCAACGTTTGGGCAATCCATCCTCTTCCATGCATCGTCATAGGCCCGATGAAGGCACCCGCAAATGCCCTGCTTTGATTTACTGGCAACGCATAGCCACTCCATGCACCCAGATCAGAGAACAAATTGAGATCCCCATCTACAGGTTGTTCCGGTACATTTTTCACATTCAACAAATTGGGAAAATCTTCCTGTGTCATAAACAGGGACTTTTCTGGCTGTGTAGCGACCGGGGTACATGCCCCCAGCCAAAGAATGCTACACATTCCATATATAGGAAATAAATGTTTCATAAACGGTTCTTCCAAAATTATACAAACAAGATTACTTGCTATAGTTCGGATTCTGCTCCCAATCGGGATTCAACAGAAATTCACTATGAGGAATAGGAAACAACTGGTGCTTGGTATCTACATAATTCTCAACAAATGGTTTATTGTGAGCTTTCAGCGTTTCTTCTACAATACCCCAGCGAACCAAGTCATACCAGCGCGAACCTTCCAATGCCAGCTCGCAAGGACGTTCTTTGTCTTGCAGATGTTTCAAGACTTCGGCTTTACCCATGGTAAGCGGCAATGCCGGTACATTGACACGTGCACGAACCTTATTTATTATGTTAATGGCCTCTGTTGTTTCACCCTTGTCATTTAGACATTCTGCATAAAGCAGCAATACATCGGCATAACGGATAACGGAAACATTAAAGAAACTATAGTCCCAATAATCACTCATACCCTCGGTATAAGTAACATATTTGTGCCAGAAGATTTCTCCTTCTTTGTGGTAATCCTTAAAGGATTTTCCATTCTTATAATAAAAGGGACGACACTCGGGATCGTCAAAAATAAGCGTATGAAGTGCACGGTCGCTAGACTTACCGTCTATAGTCTTATCAGCCAATAACGTCTGACACATCCAGTCCGTAGGATAAGCTTCTTCATATGCATCCAGTCCAGCCATAGGTCCCAAATGAACAGTAAACAAGTTATATTCATACTGTCCGCCTGAACGGTCTCCGGTAAACTGGATCTCAAAAAGAGACTCTTTATTGTTCTTGTGCATACCGTCAAAATTATCAGCCCAATTCTCCATCAAGCCAAAAAGACTTCCTTCTTTATCAATGATCTTCTTGAATTCAACTTCGGCTTTACTCAATTCTTTGCGGAACATATAGAACTTACCCAAAAGAGCCGCTGCCGTATAACGCGTGACACGTCCTTTTTCACTTTCCTCATAACTTTCGGGAAGGTCGCTCTGTACTTCTTTCAGTTCGGTCTCAATCAGACTTACCAATTCTCCCGGATTGGCCTGTGGCGGATAGAACTCTTCATCCGTACCTACCAATGCCTCTTTATAAATAGGAACTCTCTCACCAAAGTTCACATACAAACGATAATAAAAGTAAGCACGCAAAAAACGAGCTTCGGCTATGGACTGCTTCTTCAAGGCATTGAGTGATTCCGAGTCACCAGGTACAGTGGGAATGTTGGTCAAACATTGATTGGCATAGTTAATACCTTTATACAAATTAGTCCACTCCGTCTTGACTACGGAGTTAGTGGGTTCCACATTGAATGATGAAATATTCATCCAACTCGTCACATCATCCCTGTGGGTAATCTCATCACTTCTGTATCCGTCTATTACTATATAGCGTTCAAACGGTATCGCCCAAGATGCATTCGGCTGCAACGCTCCGTATACACTAGTCAATCCTTTCATAATATCCCCTTCACTCTTCCAGAAAATACTAGGTGATAAAGCATTGGGATTAGAGTCTTCATCCAAGAAATCAGTGCAAGAGGAAAAAGACATTCCGCTCAGAAGAGCTGCATATAATAATATGTTTTTGAATTTCATAATCTTCGTATTAAATTTAATTAGAAACCGAATTTAAGACCCATCATAAAGTCACGACTCAAAGGAATGGCTGCATAGTCATATCCCATCTGTCCGACTGAAGAACCGGTTGAAGGATCATATCCTTTGTAGTTGGTAATAGTGAACAAACGGGTAGCGCCTACATAAATACGCAGGTTACTCAAGCCCATTTTCTTACAATATTTAACCGGCAGATTATAACCTATCTGCAAATTATTCAGACGCAGATAGTCACCATTCTCTACAAAACGAGTAGAAGTACGAGAGTTCTTATTAGGATCACCAGACACGGCACGTGGAATATCAGTATCAGGATTTTCAGGTGTCCAAGCATTCAAGGCATTCTTACCATAGTTGAACACATGGTCCATACGCTCCAACTGATATTTAGTATAGTTATAACGCTTAGCACCAAAGTCACCGTAGAAATTGGCTACCAAGTCAAAGTCTTTATAAGCCAAGTTAATGTTGAATCCCAATGACACCTTCGGTGTACCACTACCCACTTTCACGCGGTCGTTTGTATCAAGCATACCATCTCCATTCTGATCTATGAAACGGATATCACCCGGTTTAGCCACAGGTTGCAGAGGCTGCCAGTTGCCGTTTTGGTCCTTATAGCCATGAGCTGTGTTCCATTCGTCCACTTCCGCTTGATTTTGGAAAATTCCGGCAGTTTGATATACCCAGAATTCACCGATTTCACCACCTACATAAGTACGCAAAGCACCGTATTCATAGAGATAGTCAGGATTGGCCATAGATTTCAACACACTTTTATAATGAGATAAATTCAAATCCAAATCGTACTTCAAACCTCCGGCTTTGCCATGATAAATAGCTTGCATTTCAAAACCGGTTGTGCGCAACTTACCATCGTTCACCAAGATAGAAGAATTATAGCCGGTAGCTAAACTGATGTTACGGCTAGAAAGCATATCCCTGGTGTTCTTAATATAAGCTTCCGCAGAAAGCTCCAGTTTATTGTTCCATAAACTAATGTCTACACCGATATTCTTATACACCGTCGTTTCCCACTTGATATCGCTGGATGGAAAAGCAGTGATGGCATATCCCATAGAAGTTTCACGACCATCAAAAGGATAGTTCAATGCATGATTATTATAGCTCAAAGTAGGAATATATCGATAAAGACCTATGTTCTGATTACCCAAAGCACCGTAACTTAAACGAAATTTGAACATGGAAACAGTTTCTTTCAAATTTTCCCAAAATGGTTCATTAGCAATGTTCCAACCCAATGATACAGAAGGGAAGAAACCCCACTTGTTGCCTTTCGCAAAGCGTGAAGAGCCATCATAACGGAAAGAAGCCATAATCATATAGCGCATCATATAGTTGTAGTTCACACGGCCAAAGAGAGAGCGGAGAGCACTACGAGTCTTAGTACCACCTACAGAATAGTTACTTTTAGCATGTCCCATCAAGCTCATACTATTATTCTCAAAATCAGAACCGGAAGCACTAAGATCTTCATACTTATTTTCTTCCTGAGAAAGTCCCAATAAAAGAGAAAGATTGTGTATTTCAGCAATGGTCTTGTCATAATTAGCTGTCAATTCCAACAAATCGTTGGTAGTCTGCGAACGTGATTCAGACAAACTAGCCATCGTATTCCGTTTGGCCGCTCCAATCTCGTAGGTAGGTTTGAAAAGACGAGATTTGCCAAAGTACATATTGCGGCTAGCATTGAATTTCACGATAAGCCCTTTAATCGGCTCGTACTGCAAATAGCCGGAAGCTGCGATATAATCGGTAGAGCTTGTATTATCAATCAATTTATTGAAAGCAACCTGATTACCGGCGTCAGACATGCCCATACCAGAGATGGCACCACCATAACCACCATCGTTGTTCTCATCATAAAGGAACGCTAACGGCTCCATATTCGTCACCTGATAAATGGAGGAGAAACCCGAATTGGATTCCAAATCGGCCGACCAACGACTATAACTTACCGATTCACCCATTTTAAACTTACCACGGGTAACATCAGAGTTCAAACGGAAACCGAACTTTTCATCTCCGGTAGCAATAGTCACACCGTCCGTCTTACTATAGAAAGCAGAAAGAGACACATTGGAATTAGCACTACCTGCCGTGTAACCGATGTTATATTTTTGTGTAAAACCACGTTGGTAATACTCTTTCTGCCAATCAGTATCAGCAAACTGACTCGGGTCTCTCTCGTACTCGCTGATATATTTAGGCCAGCGGCTCTCGTCCGTACCTGCATTTATTAATGCCATCTTACGTACTTTAATAAACTCAGCTGAATTACAAACTTCCAGACGCTTCGGCACGGCACTCAATCCCCAATAACCGGAAAAAGTAATCTTCGGAGCTGAATTCATCGTACCACGATGTGTTTCAATCAAAATAACACCAGCTGCCGAACGTGAACCATAGATAGCGGCAGTAGCAGCATCTTTCAATACGGAAATCGATTTAATATCTTCAGGATTAAGATAAGACATATTACCCGGGACACCATCGATAATCACCAGTGGACCGTTACTTTCGCTGTTCTCGCCATCATCATCTTTCCAAGAAGTCACACCGCGCACCTGCAAAGTGGCAGAAGAACCAGCAGCACCGCTGCCAAAGTTTACCGACAAACCTGGAGCCATACCTTGCAATGCCATCTCTGCATTTGCAGTAGGAATCTTAGACAATTTATCACCCGATACTGATGTTACCGAACCTGAAACATCAGACTTTTTCTGTGTACCATAACCAATTACAACCACCTCATCCAAAGTCTTGGTATCTTCTATTAATACGATTTTTATAGTAGACTGATTACCTATTTTCACAGTCTTTGTGGTATAACCTACATAAGAAACAATCAATTCAGTTCCCTTGCCGATAGATAAAGTAAAACGACCATCCAAATCAGTAATCGTACCGTTTGTAGTACCTTTTTCCAATACACTGGCACCAATGATAGGTTCACCCTGCTCATCGGCTACAATACCATTTATAGATTTCTGTTGTTTCACAGCTTCTACTTCGGAAGCCGCCTGCTTATATAATACAATATGACGATTTTCTATTTTATAATCGATACCTGATTTCGAAAACAACTGATCTAAAATCTGGTTTATCGTTTTATTTTCTACTTTAATGGATACTTTTCTATTGACATTGATTTGATTCAGATTATAGGTAAAATAGAATTCCCCTTTTTTCTCAATAGCATTAATCACATCATGCACCGTAGTATTTTCCATATCCAAAGACATCTTCACATTCTGTGAATAAGCGACACCTGCCCAACACGGGATAGTTCCCAATAATAGAAAAAGAACAAAGAATTTCATAATTAACAATGTTTTTCGTAGCCATAGTGATTTTTGCTCACCCAATGGTGTGCATTTCATAATATTATCCATACATTTGTAATTGATTAGTTTGTAATAAATTATAAGGTTACTCATTAATCCGGGTCGAAAGATGGTGGTGCGTCTTCGACCCTTCATTTTTTTGCAAGGGTTTTACTTCATAGGCATCCGTTGTTTTTCAAAGTTTCACATACTGTTATTTTTTATATAGGTATACCGTTTTCTTTTCAATTCTATAATCCACCCGTCTGGTTTCTTTCAGCAATTCCATCGCCTGGGCTATGGTCAAGTCTTTCCTAAAATGGCAAGTGAAATATTCTTCAACCAGCGAACTATCCATAATCCTGATTTTCACATCATACCGACGTTCTATAACCTTTGCCATTTCTTTCAAGGTCTTGTTGTCGAATCTCAGGTCACCAGTAGTCCAACTATCCACATTTGCCTGCGCCGAACTCCTTATTAACACCAAGCCGTCACTAACGGTGTAATATACCTGGTCATTGGGCGACATTCTTTCCTTACTTCTGTCATCTAAGGTTGACACTTCTACCGAACCTTCTTTCAAAGTAATCCAACTCGGTTCATCCAAGTAGGCTTTTGCATTAAATTTTGTACCCAACACCCTGATATTCAACATCGGCAATTTCACCGTAAACGGACATTTGGGATTATGTGCCACCTCAAAATAGCCCTCTCCTTCCAATGTGACCGTTCTATATTTTTCCGAAAACTTAGCCGGATAAGAAAAACGGCTCTCAGCGTTCAGCCAAACTGTTGTCCCATCACTCAGCAATAAAGAAACCCGTTGGCCTTTCGGAACCACTACCGTATTGTATGCTTCCGGTTCCTCTTTCGTGATATAGAACAAGTTTGTCGCAAAAAGACAAACAGCAACCAACACAGCCGCATACTTCCACCATTCCCTGACGGTAAATCTCTGTATCGGTTTCTCTCTTTTCTCTATCTGTCCACTCAAGCCAAGTTGTCTGCTCAGTTGCCGATAAGCTTCATCCATACGTCCTTTATCCGAAAAACGCATTTCAGTTTTCAGACCCCAGATTTGCTCCAGCTCAAATAAACGCTGACGGCTATCTTTCTCCTTCAACCACTCTAAAACCTCTTTTTCTTCGGTTGCAGTACAATGCTTATTGATATATCGAATTAAAATTTCGTCCTTCATTTACTTTCTTTATTGTCTTTCATTATTAAGACAATTAACCTAGAAGGAACTACGGGGTTAAAAAGAAAAAAAAATGCTTTTTTTGCATTTTATTTTTTACAGACTCCAGAAAAAGCCTGCATGAAAGTATTAACGAAGCAAAAACAACAGGCAGAACAATACCTCCTTCAAATCCTCTCTCAAGAATTTTGTGGCTTTCTGTACATGTTCTTCCACCGTACGGGATGAAATATGCATAGCCTCCGCTATCTCTTTATAAGTCATCTCTTTAAAATAAGACAATTCGAAAGCCTGACGACATTTAGGAGGTAATTTAGAGATGGAAGCTTCCAACAATTTCCGGATGTCACGCTCAACCACCTCATTCCACAATTCGTTGGCGTCCGATCCTGCCAGCTGAAAGACCATGCGTTCTTCCGCCAAACGTACCTCCTCCTCATGCCCCAGCACAACAGCTTGGTGCTTCAGATAATTCAGGCAATTATTCTGTGTACATTTATAGAGGAAAGAATGAATGGCATTAGGTGTCAAGGTAGACTTCTGTTCCCAATACATGACAAAAACACTTTGTACAATATCTTCAGCAATATGTTCAGGCACAAAACGGCAAGCTACAGACATCAGACGAGGATAGAAAAGATTAAAAAGAAGACGAAACTCCGTCTCGTCTCCTTTTTGTACTTTATTTATATCTATAGAAATTGTTTGCATCTCCACCTCCAATCCAAAGTTAACAGATGCAAAGCTAATTTATTTTTCCAACTCCTGCAAACTTTCCATTTTCTTTGTTTCCAGGAACTCATAGATACCACAAAGATGTTCTTTTACCTTTTTATTCCCAAATTCATACACTTTCGTCACTAATCCGTCCAAAAAGTCACGGTCATGAGACACAACAATCAATGTGCCGTCAAAGTCCACCAAAGCTTGTTTCAGGATATCTTTGGTTTTCATATCCAAGTGATTAGTAGGCTCATCTAAAATCAACAGATTCACCGGTTCCAACAATAGTTTGATCATGGCAAGACGAGTACGTTCTCCACCACTGAGCACTTTCACCTTCTTCATGGAAGCTTCGGGGCCGCCAAACATAAATGCACCCAGCAAGTCTCGTATTTTATTACGGATCTCCCCTTTCGCCACATCATCTATCGTTTGAAAGACCGTGAGGTTCTCGTCCAATAAAGAGGCTTGATTCTGAGCAAAATAACCAATCTGCACATTGTGTCCCAGCGTCAAAGTCCCTTCATGCTCTATCTCACGCATGATACACTTTACCAAAGTAGACTTACCTTCACCATTCTTGCCCACAAAAGCCACTTTATCCCCTCTCTCGATGGTCAATGAGGCATCCTTGAAAACTACATGGTCACCATAGGTCTTTCCCACCCTGTCCATAATGACCGGGTAATTTCCACTTCGCGGAGAAGGCGGGAATTTCAACCGCAATGCTGAGGTATCTTCTTCGTCCACTTCAACCAATTCTAATTTCTCAAGCATCTTCACACGGCTCTGCACTTGCAAAGTTTTGCTATAAGTTCCTTTGAACCGTTCTATGAAATCCTTGGTTTCCTGTATCATCTTCTGCTGTTCCTCATATTGCTTCATCTGTTGCTCGCGACGTTCTTTACGCAATATCAGATATTGGGAATAATTCACTTTATAATCATAGATACGTCCCATCGTTACTTCAATGGTACGGGTCGTGATATTATCTACAAATTTACGGTCGTGGCTGATGACAATTACCGCTTTGGCACTATTGACCAAGAAATCCTCCAACCACTGGATGGATTCAATATCAAGATGGTTGGTGGGCTCATCCAACAATAATACATCCGGATTCTGGAGCAATAATTTAGCTAACTCAATACGCATACGCCAGCCACCGCTGAAATCACTGGTAGGGCGATTGAAGTCCTCACGCATAAAACCAAGTCCCAGCAAAGCCTTTTCCACATCTTCTTCAAAATGAGTAAGATCAATGGAATAAAACTTCTCACTCATGGCAGAAACTTTCTCGATTAACTCCATATATGAATCACTTTCATAATCGGTACGTGTTTCAAGTTCCTTATTTATGGCTTCTATTTCTGCCTCCATAGCATGAAGATGCGCGAATGCCTGAGAAGCTTCCTCGAATACAGTACGCCCATCCTCTGTCATCAGATGCTGGGGAAGATAAGCTATCACACAATCCTTAGGAGCCGTG
>ERZ779643.1417-NODE-1417-length-16408-cov-2.314010_pt1 | contig 16408 bp, 10 predicted proteins | sample MGYA00511564_ERZ779643 | MGnify/ENA primary metagenome ERZ779643 (study PRJEB29588, sample SAMEA2147114) | human gut metagenome | biome: human gut; feature: human-associated habitat; material: faeces | place: Denmark | collected 2008/2010 ... | reverse complement strand
GCTGAGTTGCTGAGTTAAAAGAGTTGCTGAGTTATAAAGTTGTTGAGTTGAAAGAGTTTGTTATTGGATTGGTGTGACCCCTGAGTGCATAGGCTAATGTTTGTAGTCATATATTTACTTTAACAATGTGTTGCAAATATGATCTTGCTTTGTATTTAAATTATTAAGCTAATGCCTTGTAACTCTTCTAACTCTTCTAACTCAATAACTTAATAATTCAGAAACTCAGAAACTCAAAAACTTAGTAACTCAGTAACTCTTTTAACTCAGCAACTCTACAACTCATTCAATCTTCACTTTTCCTCCCGGTAAAATAGCCTGTATACTATTGTCGTACATAGCTGAACAATAAATTGCCGGTAACATATATTCTCCGCGGAACGCTGCATTGCAACGGAAACGGAAAGTCTTAGACTGATTTTGTTCCAAGCTGAAATAGACATAAAAACGGTCGTCCCGGATATCGACATATTCTGCCTCTTTCCAGGCACTGGTGTTTCCGGTAAGACGGTCATTGATGATCTCGAAGCCGGAAGGTACCGGATAGTTTAAAGCCAGTTCCTGATAAGTACCGGTCAGGCCCGTGTTTTTGATTGTAATTTCGGTTGTAATGTCTTCCCCCTGTTGCAGCTGTTCGATGTTGAGCGGAGTACCTTTGTCATTATAATAACGCACATGCATCGACATTCCGGACATAACTTTTTCCTTGACTACTTCCAGAGGGGCGGAACTATTGATCTGACGGACAAAAAGTGAACCTTGACCGTTGTTCGTCACCGTAACCGAAGCTTTGTCACCCTGCAAAACGAGTTGTTTTTGCCAGATTGTCTTGTCGGTTTTGACGTTTTCGTTACCTGAATTTGTTTTTACTGTGATATCGATTCCTTTTTGGCTGCCCAGGTATTTTTGTACGAACTGGGCGGCTGCATAAAGAGCGAAAGAGGTTTCCTGGGTACTGTACCAATTGCCGGATCCCATGGCTTTAGAAATCTTCTCTAACATGCGGTAAGCATCTTGTTGCATGTTCAGGATGACCATCGATTGCAGAATCAGGGCATTGTCCCGGGTAGTAGAACCGAACGTTCCTCCCGTTTCCCGGTAAGGGGTGACTTCGAAGGACAGATCGCGTATCATTTTCGTAGCGATTTCCTGTTGATTACTTAAAGCATAAGCGGAGGCCAGCAGCCATTGTGAAACCGGACGTTGCAAGCGGGTCTCTTTCAGTCGGTTCATGGCTGCCAGATCGGGTTTACCGGCTAAAGCCAATACATACAAACGATAGGCTTGGTCTTGCTGTGACCACGGTTCTGTGCGGTTCCAGCTGTTAGCCACCTGACGCATATAGTTCGTGGCATGCTGTAACATCTGAATCGGGACTGCATAGCCTTGTTTTTGGGCATTTGCCAGGAAATTTACAGCATAAGAGGTAGCCCATTCCGAAATATACGGCTCTCCAGGCCAGTAAGCAAAGCCTCCTTCCGGGGTCTGATAACTTCTCAGACGGTTGATGACTTCTCTGACGTTATTTTCTGCCGTGATCTGTTGTGCCGGACTTAATGCCAGAAGCCAGGATAAAGCTAATTGCGGAAATGCCTGTGAAGTGATTTGCTCTGCACAGCCATGAGGGTAGCCGAGCAAGTAACTGAGGCGTTGTTCCAGGTTTAACGGTGGGATAGAGGATACCTCCAGGACAGAAAGCGGTTCGGCTCCTGTAATGCGGGTATCGAAAGAAACAGTCTCTCCTGCTTTAGCTTCTTTTTCTTCGATCTCCGTCATTCTCGGATTAGGGATACGTACCTGAACATCCTCGGTGACAATAGCTGTTTCATTGCCCGATGTCGCTTCTGTCCGAAGTGTCGACATCCCGGTTTGGCTATTGATCCGAGCCTTAAAATAGACAACTTGTTCTCCTTTTTTATCGAATTGGATGTGTTGTTCTTTTTCTCCTGTCAGGGTGATTTTGTCGTCGGTAGTCATCTTTACGGTGACTTCCCGGATATGATCTTTCAGGACAAAAACGGTAACCGGAATATCGATGATATCTCCCGGTGTGAACAGACGGGGAAGGGCAACCGATACCATGAGGGGTTTATTTACCGTACTGTTGACACTGGCTGCTCCATATTGTCCATTGGTAGCTGCAATGACCATCGTCCGTACTTCGCCGATATATTCCGGCATTTTGAAGGTGTGTTTTTGAGTAGCTCCGGCTTTCAAACTGAAAGGACCGTCGAATAAGACGACCGGTTTGAACCGGTTGGTCTTTTCGTCCTGTAAATCCTTCAAGGCTTCGTCGCCACCCACAGCAAAAGCTTTATCCAGACGGGCTCCATAAGCACCGTAGATATAGTCGTAGAAATCCCAGGTTTTTACGCCCAGGGCTTCCCGTGCATAGAAAGCAGCAAAGGGATCCGGAGTACGGAAAGTGGTCAGCGAAAGCAGTCCTTCGTCGACTATCGCAATGGTGTAATTCATCGCCTTGCCGTCTTTTTCAGAAACTTCCACGTTGAACTCTTTTCCCGGTCGGAGTTCCTGAGCCATTTTGATCTTCGGATTCAAATGGAGAGCCGGGTCTTCTACATGGATATTGACAACTCCATACATTCGGATCGGACGGTCGTTGTTCCGGTTGTTGTGAGGTTGAAGCAGAGTGACTGCAATGTATGTATTGGGACACATCTCGCTGGTGGCCTCCAACTCGAAGGTGGTGTTACCGGCAGAGGTATTGATCCGTTTCATGTTGCTGACGGTTTTCCCGTTTTCAAGGCTGACGATGGCTACACTACCTGTTGCTGAAGGAATTGTAACTTTTATCTTTTCGCCGACGCGGTAAGATTTTTTGTCGCTGTTCAGGTGTAAGGTGGTCGCTGCAGTTTGATCGGCGTTATCCGACCAGCTACCGAAATAGGCGATTAAACCGGAGGTATGCCCCGAAGGATCGGTGGCCCGGATAAAATAACGTCCATATTTCGGGATATGAAGATCCAACTGAAAACGACCGTCGGTGGCTTTGACTTTCTGGCTCAATACACTGCTACTATATTCCCGGTTGACATAAGATCCCAGGTTTTCATCTTCCGAATCCCACCACCAATGCCAGTCGAGTTTATATACTTCAATCTGAATGGTAGCATTTCCTGATTGTTTTCCTGTCGGGGTAATCGTAACGCCTTGTAATCGAACAGGTTGCTCGGTGGAGTACCAATTATCGTCGTTTTCAGGTAGACGTATTCCTACATATTCATCGTAAGGGGAATAGCGGATACTTTGTGAGCTGATACTGAAATCCCCGCCGTTTTCAAATACCCGGGTGGTGAAGACTGCATTTAATATTCCGGGAGCATCTTCGGTTTTGATCTTGTTCAGGCTGAATGAAAAATTTCCCTGCTGGTCGGTTTGCCCGTCGAATAGGGTTTCTGTCGAAGGTTCGAAATACCTGGATTTATCGGAAAAACGATAATCCGGAAATTCGGAGAAACCTGCATCGGCATGGTATAAACGTACCTCTGTGATCGCTTTTTGATTGGAAGTCGGTGCTCCGTTCAGCCATTTGGTCTTCACTTCTACAGGTTTCAGGGAAACACCGGTACCGATAATTTTATCGTTAGGAAATAACATTTGTATAGCCAGACGGTTCGGTTTCACTGTTTCGATGCGTAATGTCTGTTTGAAAGTCAGGCCACCGATACGGAAGAGGACATGCCAATAACCGGTTTGGTCTTCGGGTTCGGTTTTGAAGGTAAAACAATGGATATTATTGGGAGTAATCGCTCCTTTTAAAGTTTGGGTAATATGCCCGTTGGGATCGACCAGTTGTGCAACGATCGGGTGACCTTCCGGTAAGACACCGAGCTTGTCCTCCAGGATCAGGGATAAATAGATTTCATCTCCCGGACGCCATACCCCCCTTTCACCATAAATGAATCCTTTTACCCCCATTTGTACATGTTGTCCGCTGACGTCGAAGTTACTGAGGGATAGAGCACTGTTTTCTGCTAAACGCAACCAGGCTTTGTCTTTACCCTTCTGTGCCAGTACGATAAAGCCCGGAGATGCCGGTTTTAAATACGCGAATCCTTCTTTATCGGTCCTTGCCGAATCGATCTTTTGATTCTGATAATTGTAAAGACTGATGTTGCAGTTCGGAATCGCTTCAGCGGTACTGAGATCGGAAACGCATACGACATACTGATTGTCGGCTCCTTGTTTGGCCATAATTCCCAGTGAAGTATTGATGATATTGCGGGCTGCAAACCGATCACCGGTGTAGTAGGAGATATGACAAGGATTTTCGCGCTGTTCCCAGTCGAAACCGGATGGATAATAATATTCGCTGTAGTAGGAACCCGGGTTGTCCCAGTCCGTATCCCCATAATCCGAGTCGGGACTTTCATCGGCACAGGAAAGAATGGTATATGATTTCTTGAATTTCAGTCTGAAACGATAAATATTACCTTTCTCCAGATTGACCAGATCGCTTAAGTCGATGGTAAAGTCATTCCATTTATCGAGGTCGATATGGGGATGATCTTTTTTCAGATCGATTTTTTTCATAAATACCGGTCGGGCTGTACGGGTCAGTTCGCTGCGGTCGTCATAAGAATTTTCTTGCAGGAAAAAGTTCATGTTTTGGTCGAGCACCTGAATGATTTCAAGGTCGACGGCTTGCAGTCCGATAGCAGAAAAAGGAATGAGTACCTGATTGTTGCCCGGGACGATGATCCCCTTGCCGATGAGTTGTACTTGTGGTTTGGTGCTGGAGAGACGTACCGACCGGATATATTCGGTATGCAACGTATTACCGTTGGCACTGCGTATCCCGGCATGGATAGTCAGATTCGGTTGGTTATTTTCGATAGTGTTACCCGGATAAAGGTAAATGATGTTATCCGAGATTTTATAATTCAGGGTAGAGGCTCCTTCCAGGCTGAACAAACCTTTCAAATCCTGGTTCGGATCGATATTCTCCGACATATAGATACGGATTACCGGTGGTTCACTGTCACTGGCTTTGACATTCAACACCGTGAAATCATTCAGACCGGGGATGGAGATCTCGGTGCCGTCGGTTGCTTTAATGTCTTTACTGAATTTTAAATTCAGTGTTTTACTTTCTTTTTCTTTTAACAGATGGCGGATAGCGAAATAATGCCGGTTACCCTGATGATTCCATTCCGGTGTGACGGATTGACCGTTATAGGTGGCCGTCAGTTTTTGTTCCATTTCTGTCGGATCGGTTTCATCCGAACTTTGCAACATCCCCTGATATTGTAATTCATTTTCATGATCGGGTTCGCTGATCAGAACACCGGGTTCGAAAATCGTAACCAGCGGGACAATATCGAATTCAAAGTTGAATTTCTCATAAGGCTTGGGGACGTTACAAAGTGCTCCCAGATTGAACGTGACTTTGTATGTCGTACCGTTTTTGAAACGTTCTGCCGGAATGAATTCTATACTATGGTTATCTTTTAGAATCAATTCCCCTTTTATAGCCGGAGATATCCTGAATAAATCGGCCGGGAGGGTACTACCGGCCTGGAAACCTTTATCGGACGGTTGACCCAGATAGACCGAAAGGGAAGAAGAGGACTTGATGACTCCACTCGTATAACCGGTGATGTATTTACTGAAATCGGTTTTTTCTTTGTTTGTACAGCCTGTCAGCAATAGAACAGCCATAAAAAATAGTGCTGCTAGGTTCATCCTGTGTATCATGGCGCAAGGGTATTTGTTTATAACAGATTATTTTATACCTGAATATTACGTTTCCAGCCTGTTCCGGATACGTTTTTCAATTTATTGTCTAACAAAATTAGAGAATTATCTTACAAAGATACTGGGTGAAGGGGTTTATTTTTATATTTTTGTCAAAATAAATCAAAGTGCTCAGAGTATATAGATCATTGTAACCTTTAGGGGCAGGAGTCGTTAAAAATAGGAATTGATCTGAGCAAACTTTCGTAACAAAGAAAATTGCAAATATGAGAATAGCTGTTGTAGGAACCGGATATGTCGGACTTGTTTCCGGTACTTGTTTGGCAGAAACCGGAGTCACCGTTACCTGTGTAGACGTCGATGCTTCGAAGATCGATAAGCTGAATCAGGGAGGAATTCCGATTTACGAACCCGGTTTGGCTGAGCTGGTGATCAAAAACCGGGCCAACGAAAGGTTGTTCTTTACTACTTCTTTAAAAGAAGCCTTGGTAGATGCCGATGCTGTTTTTATTGCAGTAGGTACTCCCCCTGATGAGGATGGTAGTGCCGATTTGTCTTATGTTATAGGAGTGGCGCATGAGATCGGGTGTTTGATCGAGGAATATGTAGTGGTGGTGACCAAATCCACTGTACCGGTGGGGACGAACCGGAAAGTGAAATTGGCTGTTCAGGAAGAGCTGGATAAGCGGGGAGTAGAAGTAGTGTTCGATGTCGCTTCGAATCCTGAATTTTTAAAAGAAGGGGATGCGGTAAACGATTTTATGCGGCCTGACCGGGTGGTGATCGGTGTAGAATCGGCCCGGGCGGAAAAAGTGATGGAACGATTGTATCATGCTTTTGTCCTGAATAATACTCCCATTTATTTTATGGATATTCCCTCTGCGGAGATGACGAAATATGCTGCTAATTCGATGTTGGCTACCCGTATTTCTTTTATGAACGATATCGCTAATTTGTGTGAGATCGTCGGTGCTGATATCGAGGCGGTGAAAAAAGGGATCGGGAGCGATACCCGGATCGGTAAAAAATTCCTGAATGCAGGTTGTGGATATGGCGGGTCTTGTTTCCCGAAAGATGTGAAGGCCTTGATCCGTACCGGAGACGAATATGGTTATGGAATGGAATTGTTGAAAGCGGTAGAGCGGGTGAATGAGAGGCAAAAGACGGTTTTATTCGATAAGATTCAGAAACATTATGAAGGAAATGTAAAAGGAAAGCATTTCGGACTTTGGGGATTGTCGTTTAAGCCGGCAACCGATGATATGCGGGAGGCTCCTTCTCTGGTACTGATCGGCCAATTGCTGGAAGCGGGAGCGACCGTCAAAGCTTTCGATCCGGTTGCAATGGAAGAAGCCAAGCGCCGGCTGGGCGACCGTATCGGGTACGCTGCCAATATGTACGACGCTTTAACGGATGCCGATGCCATGATTATCGTGACCGAATGGCAGGAATTTAAAGTTCCGAAGTTTACTTTTATAGAGAAAGCCTTGAAAGAAAAAGTCATCTTCGATGGACGTAATATTTACAATCCTGAACAAATGAGAGAATTTGGATACACCTATTATGGGATAGGGAAAAATCGATAATATGCATATTCTTTTTATAGTAAATCCGATATCGGGGCTAGGCCTTGGGAAAGAATTGCCGGAGAAGATCCGTCGGATTCCGGAGTATGATTCTATTCCTTATGATATTGTATTTACCGAGTATGCAGGACATGCCCGTAAATTGGTCGAAGATGCCCGGCAAGAAGGAAAATATACTCATATTGTAGCGGTTGGGGGAGATGGTACAGTGAATGAGGTGGGAGGAGCTTTGTGTGGTAGTGATGTTGCTTTTGGGGTCGTTTCTCTGGGGAGTGGCAATGGTTTTGCCCGGCATTTGGGTTATTCGGTTTTTATGACCAAGGCATTGAAACAGGTACTGACCGATCAATTCGCTCAAATCGATGTGTTGGAGATGAATGGCAAGTATTCGCTGAATGTCAGTGGGGTAGGATTCGATGCCGAGGTGGCCCATGAATTTAACCATTTGAAATTGAGGGGAGTATTTTCTTATATTTATGCGGCTATTAAACTATGGTTCCGTTATCCGGAAAAGAAATACAAGATCACCGGCAACGGCAAAGTCATGAAGGTAAATTGTTTTATCCTTAGCTTTGCCAATAGTTCCCAATACGGCAACAATGCCTATATCGCCCCTCATGCTTCGGTGCGGGACGGTTTGATGGATATCTGCATCCTGAAACGGCCGGCTTTCTTCGAGATCCTGTGGTTTTTACTTTTCTTCATCAATTCGAAACTGTACAAATTGTCCTATTATAAGGAAATTCAGTGCGAGGAAGCTATCGTAGAAGGCGATATCGAGCGTGTACATATCGACGGGGATGCCTATATCATGCATTCGCCGATTCACCTGAAAATGCATAAGGGCATACTGAAAGTTGTCGTTCCCAAGAAAATAGACTGATTTATTGGGAGTCTATTCCAAGTTCTTTCGCTACTTTGAACATATATTCCCGGGCTTCTTCGTAATTGTTACCGATAATTCCATCCAATATCGCCTCTTTAATTGCATTTTTGATATCCCCGATAGTTTTACAGGGAGGCAGATGGAAAGTGGCGATGATTTCTTCACCGCTGATGGGGGGCTGGAAATTCCGGATCGAATCTTTTTCTTCCACCTCTTTGAGTTTGCGGCGTACCGTCTTGAAATTTTCGAGAAAACGCTTTACTTTCTCTTCGTTTTTTGAGGTGATATCGGCTTCGGCCAGGGTCATCAGGTCGTCGATATCGTCGCCGGCATCGAACAATAACCGCCGTACCGCCGAGTCGGTCACGGTTTCTTCCGACAAAACGATAGGACGCATGTGCAGGTTGACCAGTTTCTGTACATACTTCATTTTTTCGTTTTGAGGGAGTTTTAAACGGTTGAATATTTTACCGACCAGGCGTTCACCCACGTGATTATGCCCATAAAAGGTCCACCCCTGTCCCTGAATGTATTTTTTAGTCGCCGGTTTGCCGATATCGTGCAACAGAGCGGCCCAGCGTAACCACAAGTCCTGACTGTACAGCGATAAGGTGTCCAGGACGGTCAGTGTATGATAGAAATTATCTTTGTGTTTGACTCCCTGTACACGGTCTACACCTTTAAGCGCGGTCAGTTCCGGGAAGAAGATTTCCAATAATCCGGCTTCGTCCAATAAACGGATACCCCGGGATGGTTCGGGGGAAAGCATGATTTTATTGAATTCATCCATAATCCGCTCCATCGATACGATCGGAAGACGGTGACGGTATTCGGCTATGGCCTGGAAGGTATTTTCCTCGATTTGAAAATTCAATTGTGAAGCAAAACGGATGGCCCGCATCATGCGCAGGGGATCGTCCGAGAAGGTAAGGCCCGGCTCCAGGGGTGTTTTGATCAGGCGTTCCTCCAGATGCTGCAAGCCTCCGAAAGGATCGATCAAAACTCCGTAATTCTCCTGATTCAAGGAGATAGCCAGTGCATTGATCGTAAAATCGCGGCGTTTTTGGTCGTCGTCGATCGTTCCTTCTTCGACGATGGGTTTACGTGAATTAGCCCGGTAGGACTCTTTGCGGGCTCCGACAAACTCGATCTCCATACCTTTATACCGGAACATGGCCGTACCGAAGTTTTTAAATACCGATACCCGCAGATTACCTAACCGCCGGGCAGCAGTTTCGGCTAGCTCGATACCACTGCCGTGAACGACAATGTCGATATCTTGGGAAGGACGCTGTAATAACAGGTCACGGACATAGCCACCGATGACATAGGCTTCTATGCCTTTTTCGGCGGCTATCCCGGAAAGTATTTTAAAAATCGGATGCTTCAACGGTAATTGCATGTCGTCTGAATAGTTTTGCCTGCAAAAATACGAAATTTAACCGACTATTTCAGAAGCATAAGGACATATTCAGGAAAAAGCCCCGGTTATACATTTTTCCTCCCTGTACATCGGAGATATTTCCCAGACCTAACAGGTAGCCGAATTCAAAGTCAAAAGAAGTGAGACGCATGTTGGTGGCAAACCGTAAACCGTAATCCCAGGGACTGGTTTTAAATAAATCGTTGCCGTATCCGGTGTTGTTTTTAAGTTTTTCTCCGATACGGACAGCCCCGTAAGGACTCACACTCAAGCCTTTCCACCAGCCGTTCTGGCGATCCTGGTAAAGCCAGGTAAATTTCACCGGAAGTTCCAGATAGTTTTGCCGGATAGTAACCTCTTGGTTCTTACCTCCTTTAGAGGTGAAATACAGTCCCGGCATCACCGCCCAATGTTTTCTCTGATGAGCAAAGGAAAATCCGACTTCATAACCGATCCGGTAGTTAAAATCGACTGCGGATAACGAACCTGAGGTTTTCAGGGTGGTTGTGTTAATGGCTGCCGTAATCTGTAATTTCCAGGCATGATGTCTCTGTTTATATAAAAATTTTTGGAAGCAAGTCGGTTCGCTCTCCTGGAGATGGAAAGTTTGCGGGGAAATACTGTCGAGGGCAGAAGCGGCCGGTTGCAGGAAATTCATGAAAGCGCTCGAATCCATATAACCGGTATGCCGACGAAGGATCTTTTCGTCCGGACTGACTAATACCAGATAAGGAATTGCGGCTTGGGTATTGTGGTAACGGTAACATAAGGCCCTATCCTCCGGATCCCCGATTTCGAAATAACCGGGGATACACCGTTCTCCGACCGTTTGTATGATTCCGGGATTCTGAAAAATAGTTTCTTCCATTTGCCTGCAGGGACCACAGAAATGGGAAGAAAAACAAAGGAGCATATTTTTATTTTCGCGCTTTGCCTGGGCCAGAACCTGACTGTAAGGGGTCCGGTACTGGAATAGGTGGGGGGATTCCATCTGTAAAGACGGGGAGTTGGCAGGTACTAAATCTCTGAGGGGGACCGCTTGCGGATCTGCTTTTAGAAATTTCATCATTTGGCCTGTCGTAACGGAGGAGGATTCTTTGATGATTTTTCCGTCCGGCGTCAGAATGCAGATGTGCGGGATTATGCCCGCCCTGTTGGGATTTACTTTGCATTGGAGCAATCGGAATTCAGGATATTCAATATCTGCATTCAGACAGATATAGTGTTGGTCGGCGTATCGGACTACCTGAGGATCTTCGAATACTACCTTTTTCATCATCCGGCAGGGACCGCACCAACTGGCTGTAAAACTAATAAACAGGTTCTTCTTTTCTTTTTTAGCCAATTGTAAGGCTTCTTCGTAAGTACCGTTGAAAAAATGGATCGCATTTCCCGAAAAGCTACAGGCAAAAAGCAAGATACATAATAAAATGAATTTCATCGCTGTAATTTGGATTCTGGTTATGACGTACAGGAAGGAGGAGGGTTTAAATATAAAGAATAAGCGGTACTTATTTAATACCGCTTATTCTTTATAGATATGGGCGTTAGTCTTTATACGATCCCGGAGAATCCCATAAAGGCCATGGCCAGCAGGCCGGCTGTAATCAATGCGATAGGGGAACCTTTCATCCCTTTGGGGATGGCTACCAGTTCGAGGTGTTCACGGATACCGGCAAAAATCGTCAGGGCCAATCCGAAACCGATCGCTGTAGAGGCTGCGAATACCAAAGACTCGAGTAAGTTGAAATCTTTTTGGATCACCATAATGGCAACTCCCAGTACAGCACAGTTGGTGGTGATCAAGGGCAAGAACACACCTAATGCCTGATAAAGCGAAGGACTGACCTTTTTCAATATGATTTCTACCATTTGTACCAAGGCTGCAATGATCAGAATAAAAGTAATGGTTTGCATAAAACCGATTCCGAACGGATCCAGGATAGTCTTTTGGACGATAAAAGTAACCAGGGTGGCCAGGATCATCACGAAGGTTACGGCTCCGGTCATTCCTAAAGCCGTAGAGACCTTTTTAGATACGCCCAGGAACGGACAGATTCCTAAAAATTGTGCCAGTACTATGTTATTGACAAAGACCGCAGCGATAAATATTAAGATATATTCCATAATTCGATTGTTTTTGATTTATGATTTCAGCTTTGCGATAGAAATGAAACAGGAATCGTAAGCCGTAAATCTAAAATCTGAAATTTAATTTGTTTTTCTGATCCGGTTTACGATAGCGATCAAATAACCCAATGCCAGGAATGCTCCCGGAGCCAGGACGAAGATCAGCATTCCGTAATTCTCGTTGAAGATCGGGAAATTGAATGCTTTACCACTTCCCAGTATTTCACGGATCGTTCCTAAAAGCGTCAGGCTCAATGTAAAGCCCAGTCCCATGCCCAAGCCGTCGAGCATGGAAGGAATCGCTTTATTTTTAGAAGCAAAAGCTTCTGCACGTCCCAATACGATACAGTTCACTACGATCAAAGGAATAAACAAACCCAATGATTCATGCAGTGAAGGCAGATAAGCGGCCATACACATATCCACTACAGTTACGAAAGCTGCGATGATGACGATAAAGGAAGGAATACGGATCTTATCTGGAATGATATTGGTAACCAGTGAGATCACCAGATTGGACATCACCAGTACAAATGCCGTAGCCAGCCCCATTCCCATGCCGTTGATAGCCGAAGTGGTCACCCCTAAGGTCGGACACATACCCAATAAAAGCGCAAAAGTCGGATTTTCTTTGAATATGCCGTTGGTTAAGACTTTTAAATTATTCATAGAATTGGAATTTTTGTTTTGAATTTACGATTTTAGATTCATCGTAAATCTGAAATCATAAATTATTTTGTTTGTTGTGTTGCTCCGGAAGCTGCATCCGCATTGCCTGCCAAACCGGCTGCTGCCCGGTTTACAGCGTCCAGAAATGCCCGTGACGAGATGGTTGCTGCTGTGATCGCATCTACGTCTCCACCGTCTTTCGATACTTTCAACCCTTGGGTACCGGGAGTTTTACCCGTAATATTTCCTTTCCCGTTGGGGGTGAACCATACATCCATTTTGGAACCTAATCCCGGCGTTTCTTTGTGTTCCAGCACCGAATAATTGGCTACGCTACCATCCGGATTGAATCCTACCATTAACCATATTTTTCCTCCGAATCCGTTGTTGGTATAGGTTTTTACTGCTGTTCCTATCAGTTCTCCGTTTTTCTTCGCCGGATAAAATTCCAGTTCTCCGCCGTCAGCGGTCTGGCTTTTCCAAACGTCGGCATTCGGGTCGTTGTCGAACTCTCCCGGAATCACCTCGCGGATCGCATTTACTTGTTTGGCTTGCTTGGCGGCTTCGATCGGGCCTGCTGTCAGTGAGTAGACATAGCCTACGGCTGCTGAAGCAATCAGGGTGACACTAAACAGGACCACCACCATATTTGTAAAGTTAGACTCTAATTTCTTTCCCATCGTTAATATATTTAAGATTTTTGATTTACACCGGTCGATCGGGACCGTAAATCATAAATTATGCAAATCTCACTGGTTTACAATATCTGTTGATCAGCGGAGTGAAAGCATTCATGATCAGGATAGCGAACGACATTCCTTCCGGATAGGCACCGAACACGCGGATCACAACCGTGAGGAGGCCGATTCCTATTCCATAGATGATCATTCCTTTGTTGCTCATCGGTGAAGTAACGTAATCGGTAGCCATAAAGATTGCACCTAACATCAAACCTCCGGATAACAAATGGAAAACAGGACCTGCATATAAAGAGGGATTGCAAAGATTCAGAATACCCGAAAATACAATTACAGTGACGAAAATGCTTACCGGAATATGCCAGGTAATGATTCTCCGGAATAACATATAGGCAAAACCGATCAGTAAGGCCAATGCTGCAACTTCACCCAAACTACCACCCATGTTTCCGATCAGCATGTTCTTGTAACCGATAAAACTCTCGGCCGATAATAAATCGGTAACGGACTGTCCGGTTTTTACCGCTTCTTTGAGCATAGCTAAAGGAGTGGCACCGGTTTGTGCATCGATATAAGATCCTGCAAATCCCTGAGCAAGCGGCCAGGTGGTCATTTGCACAGGGAAAGAGATAAGCAAAAATACACGGCCTACCAAAGCCGGGTTGAAAATGTTACACCCCAAGCCGCCGAAGCTCATTTTACCGATGCCGATTGCCACCAGGGCACCGATAACGATAATCCAGACCGGTAAGTTCGAAGGTACGTTGAAAGCCAGTAATACACCGGTAATCAAAGCTGAACCGTCGAAAATCGTCGGTTGCTGCTTGAGAAGAAACTTTTGAATTACATATTCAAAAAAGAGGCAAGCCACCACCGAAGTCAGGGTGACGATGATAGCTCCCATGCCGAAAAACAGCACAGAACAGATGAAAGCCGGAATGAGCGCTATAAGTACTCCATACATGTTCTTTTCGATAGAATCGCCACTGTGAACGTGCGGAGAAGGAGATATTAGTAATTTATTCATAATATTTGATCTACACCATTGACGTTATTTATTTCTTTCTACTACGGATCATAGCACCTGTCCGGGCTTTACCTAAACGGATATAGTCGAGCAACGGACGATCTGAGGGACAGGTAAAACTGCATGATCCACATTCGATGCAGTCCATGACTTTTTCTTCTTCCATACGTTCCAACAGATTGAATTGCGATAATTTCATCAGTAAATACGGTTCGAGCCCCATCGGGCAGGCAGAAACACATTTACCGCAACGGATACAATTACGCATGGGGCGGCGGGCCGCTTCCTTTTCGTTGATCAGCAATACACCGCTGGTACCTTTCATCACCGGTGAATCGATGTTTACCATCGTTCTTCCCATCATAGGACCTCCGCCGATCACTTTAGCCGTATCTTCAGGCATACCTCCGGCTGCTTCGATCAGCTTCGAAATCGGTGTACCGATACGGCAGAGGAAATTACCCGGATTTTTTACCGATTTACCGGTGACGGTGACTACCCGTTCGATCAGGGGTTTGTTTTTCATTACGGCTTCGTAAACCGCCAGGGCTGTTCCCACATTCTGTACAACGGCTCCCACGGCGATCGGAAGTGCTCCGGAAGGAACCGCCCGGTTGACCGTAGCCTGAATCAGTTGTTTTTCACCTCCTTGCGGATATTTCACTTTTAACGGACATATTTCTACGCCAAGTACTTTTCCGGCTATATCCTGCAAATGAGCTATCGCATCTTTTTTATTGTTCTCGATACCGATAATAGCCCGTTTGACATCGATCGCTTTCATCAGAATTTGTACACCGATAATAATTTCTTCGGCTTTCTCGAGCATGATCCGATGATCGGCGGTCAGGTAAGGTTCACATTCCACTCCGTTGATAATCAATACTTCGGCTTTATTGCCGGGAGGAGGGGTCAATTTTACCTGAGTAGGAAATGTCGCTCCGCCCATACCGACGATACCGGCGTTCTTGACGATCTCGATCATCTCCTCCGTGGTCAGAGCGTTCGGGTCGGCCGGAGCCTTGACCTCTTCGCTGACGGTGTTCTGATAATCGTTCTCGATCACGACGGAGGTCATGTTGCCGCCCATGGAATACGGGCGCGGCTCGATCGCGACCACCTTGCCGGAAACGCTGGCATGGATGGGAGCGGACACGAAACCGCCGGGTTCACCGATCTTCTGACCGATGGCGCGGCCTTCGGCAAGGACCTTTCCGCGGCTCTTCAGAGTAAATTTCTGCTGCACGTCGGCGGTGTTCTGACGGCTCTTCACGGTCTCAGGCCGCGCCTGCAGAATGTAGATCTTGCCGTCGATGCCGTCTTTACCCCATTCAATATCCATGGGACGGCCGTAGTGCTTTTCAATGATGCAGGCAAATTTCGCAAGTTCAATGACGTCGTCGTCGGTGAGCGCAAAGCGGCGGCGGTCTTCGGGTTCCACGTCAACCGTGCGAACCGAGCGCCCGGAGGCTTTTTCCGGATCAAACTCCATCTTGATGAGCTTACTGCCCAAAGTGCGGCGCACGATCGGGTACTTGCCCGCGGCAAGGCTCGGCTTATGCACGAAGAATTCGTCGGGGTTCACGGCACCCTGAACGACGGTTTCACCCAGGCCGTAGCTGGCTGTAATGAAAACGACCTGATCAAAGCCGCTTTCGGTGTCAAGCGTAAACATGACGCCTGCGGCACCTTTATCCGAGCGGCACATTCTCTGCACGCCCGCGGAAAGCGCCACTTCCATGTGGGTAAAGCCCTTGTGGACGCGGTAGCTGATCGCGCGGTCGTTATAAAGCGACGCGAACACTTCCTTCATGCGGGAAAGGACCTGATCGATCCCGACCACGTTGAGGTACGTTTCCTGCTGGCCGGCAAAGGAGGCGTCCGGGAGGTCTTCAGCGGTTGCCGAAGAGCGCACCGCCACGGAAATTTCGTCCTGGCCGTCTTTGAGCCACTCGTAAAACGCGCGGATTTCCTTTTCGAGTTCCGCAGGAAACGGCGCCTCTTCAATCCAGCGGCGGATTTCGGCGCCGGCTTCGGCGAGCGCCTTCACATCCTCCACGTCAAGAGCCGCGAGGCGCTTGGCGATACGGTCCTCAAGGCCGCTTTCCTTAATAAAGAGGCGGAAGGCTTCGGCCGTGGTGGCAAAGCCGTCCGAAATTCAAAAGGAAATGGTGCAGGAACTGAGCAAACGTGCGGCAGAAATCCACTCCGGCACGGTGGATGCGTCCGTGGACAATATGCTCTGCGTCACCAACGATGGGCGTAAGATTG
>ERZ779643.1415-NODE-1415-length-16411-cov-5.657985_pt1 | contig 16411 bp, 12 predicted proteins | sample MGYA00511564_ERZ779643 | MGnify/ENA primary metagenome ERZ779643 (study PRJEB29588, sample SAMEA2147114) | human gut metagenome | biome: human gut; feature: human-associated habitat; material: faeces | place: Denmark | collected 2008/2010 ... | reverse complement strand
AACTCAATTCTATCACTATATCTTTCCGCATTTCACTTTTTTGTAGTAACTTTGCAAAAGAAAAAACAACAGAAATATCGTTGCTGACGATAGTCTGTTAAAGGCGGATGCGCAAGAAATGCTCCGCAGCTCTACTGACAACGAAAAAATAAATTATAAAAGATTACATATTATGAAACTGATTGAGAACACCGAATTTGGCGGCGAACGCCCGTTGTTCGCGTCGCACGACCTGCACATCAACAACGTAACCATACGCGAAGGCGAGTCGGCCATAAAGGAATGCAGCAACATTGTGGCCACCAACTGTCGCTTTGAAGGTAACTATCCGTTCTGGCATGTCCATGGATTCACGATAGACAACTGCTATTTTGCCGTCGGCGGACGCTCGGCATTGTGGTATTCGGACCATCTTACGATGAAGAACACCGTGATAGACGCGCCGAAGATGTTCCGTGAGATGAACGACATCGACATAGAGAACGTTGAAATAAACGACGCCGACGAGATATTCTGGCGCTGCAACCGCATCAATGTGAAGAACCTGCAACTGCACGGCGGCACTTATCCCTTTATGTTCAGCAACGACATACGTGTGGACGGACTTGAGAGCGACAGCAAATACGTGTTCCAGTATGTCAAGAACGTTGAGATACACAATGCGAAGATAACCACAAAGGACGCTTTCTGGGAGGTGGAGAACGTTACTATATACGACTCGGAGCTTAACGGTGAGTATCTTGGATGGCACTCGCGCAACCTGCGCCTTGTAAACTGCCATATCTCAGGCGAGCAGCCGCTGTGCTACGCTCACGACCTGGTGCTTGAAAACTGTACCTTCGACAGTGAGTGCGACAGAGCCTTCGAGTATTCTACGCTTAAAGCCGACATCCGCGGAGCCATCACCAATATAAAGAACCCGACATCTGGCGTGATAGTGGCCGACTCGATTGGTTCGGTAACCATCGATGAGAACATCAAGGCTCCTGCCGACTGCGAGATAAAGACAAGAGGCTGACAGCATGGGTTATGGCGCTGACGCATATCGGGCAACGTGCTGGCCGCATGGGCAGGTGCGCTGCTTTGAGCCTGAAAATTATTACTATTGACCAAACAATCTGCCTATGACACATCCGCCATCCCGCATTGCGATAATTGTAGCCTACTTTCTTATATACGTCGTGTGGGGCTCAACATATTATTTCATCGGAGTATGCCTGCGCGACTTTCCGCCGTTTGTGCTTGGAACGTTGCGTTTCGTCGTGGCAGGAACAATATTGCTCGTTGCCTGCAAGGTGCGGGGCGAGCAGCTGTTTCGCCGCGGACTTATCCTGAAGGCGGCTGTGTGCGGCATCGTCCTTTTGTTTGTCGACCAGGGCGTCATCATGTTTGCCCAGCGCTATGTCAGCAGCAGTCTTGTCGCGATAATGGCTTCGTCAACGGCATTGTGGATAATGCTGCTCGATGTACCGCAGTGGCGTCGCAATTTCAGAAGTGTCTCCACCGTGGCAGGCATCGTGCTTGGCTTTCTTGGTGTGGCCATGCTCTATCTCGAACAGCTCAACATGCAGCGTCACGGCGGCAGTCATTATGAGTATGGCGTGCTTCTGCTTATAGGCGGATGCATATCGTGGGCATGCGGCACGCTCTATTCAAAATATCACATCCGCGACAATGATGACGGCGGACTGTCGTCGTCGGCTTGGCAGATGCTTGGTGCGGGCGTCGTGTTTGCCTTGTGCGCAGGATTGTCGGGCGATTTCAGCAGTTTGCAGCTCTCCGCAGTATCAGCCGTTTCATGGCTTTCGTTGGCATATCTTATAGTATTCGGTTCAATGATGGCATACACGGCATACATCTGGCTGCTGCGTGTGCGTCCTGCCACCGAAGTTGCCACTCATGCTTACGTCAATCCCGTTGTTGCTGTAGTCATCGGTGCCGGTCTTGGTCATGAGGACGTAACGTTGATACAGCTCGCCGGTCTTGCCGTGATACTGATAAGCGTGATGATGGTGAACAGAAAGTAAATTGATAATTGAGAATGGAGAGTTGAGAATGGAGAAACAAAGTTCAGCGTTAGCTAATTATGATTTGCCTTGTGAATGTGAAGAGCAGACGGGGAGCGCAAGCGCAGTTAAAAATTAAAAAGTAAAAATTAAACAGCGCCTTACGAAAGTGAACAGTGAAAAGTGAAGAGTGAAAAATCCAAATGTCTTGTGTCTATCCCTGGATAAGGATCCACAAAGCATATGGCTTTAACTCCTAGCCAACTTGTTGGCGATAACTCCTTTAACTACTTTAACTCCAAATGACAATACCCCTCAAGGCATACGTCTTTTTTCGCTATGCTCAAGGAACTTCTCCTTAACTTCATAACTCCTTAACTCCTAAAAAATATATCCATGTCCAAAACCAACTATTCCCCAGTAAAGCCGTCGGAACGCTATGTCATTCTCGACGCACTTAGAGGCTTTGCCTTGCTTGGCATCTGCCTTGCCAACTATCCCGAATTTTCGCTCTATACGTTTCAGCCGGCCGACGTTGCCGCGTCAATGCCTTCAGCCGGTGTGGACAGGATAGTGCGATTCTTGCAGTATGTGTTCATCGACGGCAAGTTCTACACCCTGTTCTCGCTGCTCTTCGGCATGGGCTTCTCGATAATAATAAGTCATGCCGAACAGAAAGGCAACGGAGCTTTCAGACTGTTCTACAGACGCATGGCCGTGTTGCTCGCTATAGGATTCCTGCATCTTATGTTCATCTGGAGCGGCGACATACTAATGCTTTATGCCCTTATGGGAATGGTGCTGCCGTTGTTCAGAAACGTTAGCAACCGGAAGATGCTTTCGTGGGCTGCCTTCTTCCTTTTGCTGCCCGTGGCTGTCGACACACTGACACAGATCTTCGGCGTAAGTCTCTCGGCTCCTGCCGTTGAGGCTCAATGGCATTACTGCCGCAAGTACGGCATAACAGAAGAAAACTTCGGCTATTGGCTGCGCGATGCCGACAGTTATGCTCAGGTGTTCCAGTTTCTTATTCAGGGAGCGTTGGTGAGAGTGCAGGAGTTTGTCGACGGCAACCGCTACTTTAAGGTACTTGGCCTGTTTCTGATAGGCTATTACATCGGGCGTCAGAAGATATATGCCGACCTTTCAGTCCACAGGCACTTGCTGCGCCGCGTGTCGGTTATAGGCTTCAGCGTCGGTCTTCCTTTGTCTGTTGTCTATGCATGGAGCGCCGTTGGCGGTCATCCTTTTGGCAACGCTGCCCACTCATTGCTTTACGCCGTCAGCGTCTATCCGCTAGGTTTCGCCTATATGTCGTCCCTCTGCCTGCTTTATCTCCTCAGCAGCCGTTCGTCGGTATGGCGCGCCCTTGCCGCTCCCGGCCGCATGGCTTTGACCAATTACATCTGTCAGTCTATAGCAGGCATGTTCCTTTTCTACGGCATAGGCTTCGGCCTTGGTGCCGGCGTGGGCCTTTCGCTTACAGAGATTATAGCCCTTGCCGTATTTGTCCTTCAGATGTTGCTAAGCCTTCTGTGGCTTCATTACTGCCTTTTCGGCCCCTTAGAGTGGATTTGGCGCATGCTCAACTACGGCAAACCTCTTCAGTTGTTCAAACAGAAACAGAGAGGGTAGGGAAGGTTGATTGTCGTAGCTTTGATAAAAATGTAAGATGTTATATGTCTGTTTTGCTGCTTTAGGCGTATAATTTCTGCACCGTCTTTGGCATATAAGATTTTAAGTGCTGAAAATTGAAAGGAAAACATATGTTTATGGTTAAAAGATAAACGGGAAAAATGTTTTTGTAAACAAATATGTAAGCAAATAATAGTGTTTAGGTTTTAAATCATTAACCTATCGTTTACTCATCGTAAGTGGGCCACTTTTTAACCGAAAGTGGCCCGTTTTTTATTCGTTACTGGGCCACTAATTTTAGTCAATAGCAGTGTACTGGACATACTTTTTATTGTAGGAGATTGACAACTTATTTAGTACGCCATCTTCCTGCCGCCAATAGTAAGACTGATAAAGTCATGCATTCGGTAACCATTCTTCACTAAATCACTATGTTAGTTAATACATTGAAATATTGACAGAGTTAAATGTGGAATTAAGTTTAATCATTATATTTTGTCTTTTTAAGTTAACAAAATGTAATCTAAGCCTATATTTAAATCGTAATGTTATATATTTGCAATAAAATTTGAGCAACACATTAATAAATGTGCGTTTAAGGATAATATTTTTTAGTATAAAAAGATTGTTTATTTTTTAATTTTTGATTTTAATGAAAAGATTTTTAGCTTCAATCGCTATTCTTCTTGCATCGGTGTGGGCTGTTTCAGCTCAACAGCTGTATTTTCCGACTAATACAGCCATCCAGCAGAAGGGTGACTACAATTATGTTTACAAGTCTATAACCAAAAATGATTATCCGATGGGATGCATGGCAACGGCTATGACCATTATAATGGATTACCATAAGTCACCAACAAAATATGATTATAATACAGTTACGGGTGACAATGGCCTTGCCCAACTTATGTATGATGCGGCACAAAGCATAAATACACAATATGGGGAGAATGAAAGTTCAGCAGCATTATCTGAAGTTGCTGTTCAATTGGTTAATTCTTTTGAGTTTGACAGAAACAGTGTTAAGTATTACCTTAAAGCCAGTAGTGGGATGACAGATGAAGAATGGGTGGCTCTGATAGTACGTAACATAAATAATGGAATGCCTGTAATATATAGTGCCGGGACTGAGCCTGCTGCTACCTATACTTCAGAATCAGAATCTGATTTTAGCGTAGGAACTATAAGGCATGCATTTGTAATTGACGGTATTAAAAGGGACGTAAATACAAAATATGGTTATAAGTTTCATATTAATGGTGGACAAGGCGCTGATATAGCGGACAATTCTCAATGGGTTGATGACATTTTCAGTGTAACAATAGGAAATAAAACTTATGGTGATACTCCTGAAATGGTATGTGGCATTCGTACGGAAGAGCAAGCTCGTGCAGATGTATCATCACTCAAACTAGTGTCTAATGAAGGCTCTCGTGGTTTGTCGATGTCTGTAAATAATATTGTTTCAGGACAGCCTTTTGATGTAACGGCTTCAGCTCTACAGAATTGGGATTTGGATGGTAAGCCGTTTTCTGGTTACATTTTTCCAGTATTAGTACGTACAGACGATAGTGGAAAAATTATAATTACACAGCCAGATAACACATTAGAAATAGCAAAGCAGTATAACAGTGCTGATGGATTTTCATATCGCAGAATATTAAATTCATTGCTTATTTCGGGAGTAAAGTTTACAGCATCGTCAGATGTCGACTTGAGTAATTATTCTTTACGTTTGGCAACAGCAGATAATTTAAATACAGGTGAACGTGCCTTAAACATCAGGCTCGTCGAAGCACTTGCAGGTGAGAGCAGTGATCTTATTACATCTATACCGGCAGTTAGTGCAGGTGTCGTAAAAGTTAAGTTTGAAGTTGCTCAAACAGGTGGCGTTGATTTGCTGCAGCGTGTCATTACGAGTACAAGCCTCACATATGAGAGTATCAATGGACAGGAACTTGAACTCGCATATGGCACCCCATTCCTGTTCTTTGCTAAACGTACATCGTCTGCTGTTTCAGACAATGAAGTAATACTTACTGTTAATGGTAAGAAGTATCTTATGAAAGACTATTTTGCCAGCAAGAATTTCGCTAATCTTTTTGATGGAGCATTCTATATTACTCCTACTGAAACAATGACCATTCAAGCGCAGATTATAGACAAAACAAAGCTTGAAAATGTAAACGTAGATTTAACAGGAAAGGCAGGGTATTTGTCTGATGTTATAAATAACAAAAATGTTAATCCATGTAACATCGGAGAGCTTACTGTAATAGGAGACATGAATGCGGATGATTTCTATTATATTCGAGACAACATGCCCATGCTTGAAACACTTAATTTATCTGAAGTCAATATTGTGGCGAGCGGAAGTCACCCTGCAAATGCGGTTCCAGAAGCGGCTTTCTATAAAGAAATTTATAATAGCGATGGATATACACTTGCACTAAAAACAGTATATCTGCCAAACAGTTGTACTATTATAGGTGCTAATGCTTTTATGTATTGTTCAAAGTTGGAAGAAGTACATATTCCGAAAAATGTTAGTAATATAAACTACAATGCATTTTTCAGTTGTAGAAGTTTGCACGATGTTTATGTCTATAATCCGGTACCATATTATATTAATTGGTGCGTATTTAAGAATATAAGTGATAATTCTACTTTACATGTGCCTTATGGAGTTAAAGATCTCTATGTTGGCTCAGATAATGCCAATAAGTTGCCTGGTACAATTTATTCAATCAACGAATGGTACAATCGTTGGCATGACGGAAGTTCACAAGGGACGTGTAAAGAGATGGGGAAAGAGGCTGAAGGCCAAATGAAGGTGCAGCTGATGCGTACTAGTTTTGTTACATTCCGTGAAGGAGGAAAAAAGCCTGGATCGGCAATCTGGTCTAGTGATACATACGAAGTATTACCAACCATTTCTTCTCCAGTATCATCTACGATGTGGAAATTGCGTGCCTTGGTATCATATGCAGAAAAAGGACAAAATAAAGAAGAATATGTATATGGGACAGCAAATAATGCAGATTATACATTCAATCTGACTCAGAAACTTAATGAACTGAAAACAAGAGGCATTAATGATGTTAATGTTAAAATGGATATATACCTCAATGTTACAGAAGCTGTTGAAGAAAGGGCAAAAAAAGGACAGAACTATTTTTATCCATATATCTATGATGGAATGGAAGTAACGTTGATAGGAGGTTGGACAAATAGTGACGGTGATGATAAACTTGACCTTGACAATTTCTATTTTGGACTGCGCAGTGGCTATGCAACCAATTTGCCTAAGGCAAAGGCTATAATAACTCTTGATAATGCACGTATCGGTTCAATACAGACTGGTACTGTTGATATGGATATTGTGCTTAAGAACAATAATGAGATGGCCGGTCTATACTATTCTAAGTTCGAGTCTTTCCTCATTGATAATGGTCATACTGTATCGATACAAGGTAATGGTACTTTGAAACTGGCAAATGATAGTTATGATGGAAACGACGGACCTCGTGCGTACTCAACTGCAGGTGGTGTGTTAAACTTCCAGCATGGCATTACTGTTAGCAATCTGGAGAATATGACATTTGAGAATATTAAGGTTACATATACTAGAACTTTTGATAGGGTGATAAAAAATTCTGCAGGAACTTCTGGATATGGTTGGGAAACGTTGGCTCTACCGTTTAATGTACTTCGTATTGAGAATGCAAACGGACGCCAGATGTCATGGGCTACATCAACAAAAACTGGTGATTTCTGGTTGGGTGAGATGACAGACAATGCTCAACAGCTTACATTCTCTTCAAATGTGGAATCAATTGAGGCTGGTCATAGTTACATAATTTCCGTACCGGATGAAGGTAAGAACAGTCTTATTGGTATTCCTCTGACTTTTGTTGGACCTACATTGGTTAATGGCGAAAATTTGGTGGATAAAGGAGATTTTGCTACTCCTAATTATAATAATGAAGGATTGAATGTTGACATGACACCATATCCCTATGCTTTAGAACTTCCATCTATATATTATGTCATGAATCGTGACGGAAGTTCATTTTATAAGTGGGACACAGCAAGTACAGAAGATGCCAATCTTGTAACACTTCGTCAGTTTGAAGCATACTTTGAACCAAAAGACATTGTTTCAACCATGTTTAAGTCTTTTTCTTTAAAAGGTGACGTGATGAAGGATGAGACTACCGTAATTGCCGGCGTTGCTGATGGTAAAAATGATGGTTATAAGGTAAATTCTGACAAAGGATTAATTGTTGTCGAATCAGACTCCCCGCGCAAGATAAACATATCTACAGTTGACGGACGTTCATACTCATATAATGTCAGTCAAGGTACAACAAAGATAAGCATGCCGGCAGGTGTTTACATCGTAGGAGGAATTAAAGTATTGGTTAAATAATAAAATGTAATTAAATATGAATAAATTGAAATATATTAAACCTACAATTGAGGTTGTAGACATTAAAGGTAGTATAAGTATATTAGCCGGATCAAATCCGTCTAGCAACCCTGATTTTGATGATGATTATGCAGGTGTTGGTTCAGATGATAATCCTTTTCCCGGTTTTGAAAAAAACAACGCAAGCAGTATTTGGGATTAATGCGCCTATATTATTGGTAGTATAAGATTCTCTTTATTAAGCGGAAAGCGGGATGGCTTCAATAACTAGTCGTCCCTTTAAAAAAACATTTTTGCGAGATATTGTGCCAGAACAATATCTCGCATATTTTTTGAAGTATGCACCAAATAGCTTTCATGGCTCTTTTGAAGTTATAGGCCGCTGCAGCCAGAAGCACGTTCACTGTATCTCCCGTCATACCCTTATAAAAGTTGTGGCTGTATTGCTATGGTAAGATAGAAACGATAAGTCCCGAAGCGTCATTGGTTTTATATTCTTGTGTGCCCAAATAATGATGTTTCGGAGCCTATCGTTTTTTGCCTGATGTGTGTCACTCAGGAGTATTATTCGTCCTCATCCTCCTCAACAGCCCGTGCTTCCTTAAATTTCTCTTTCATAGTCGGGTTGTTGTATGTAAGTTTCTTTATTGTCAGGCTGTCTGCCTTGTCGTTGGCAAGGCGGAGGTTGCGCTCGGAGCCTACGAGGGCCTCTTTTATCTTTTGCAGGTGAGTTATCGACTTGTCTATCTCGTCGATGGCTGTCTTGAACTTTTCGCTCGCAAGGCGGTAGTTGTTGGCAAACTTCTCCTTGAAGTCGTTGAGGCGGCTTTCAAAGTTGGTTACGTCTACCGACTGGCTGCGCGCAATGGCTAGTTGGCGCTGATACTCTATGCTCTTCTTTGACGTCTGCACAAGTAGCGTTATCAGCGGGAGGAAGAACTGCGGACGGATGACGTACATCTTCTGATAGCGGTGCGACATGTCAACGATGCCCGTGTTGTACAGCTCACTTTCAGGTTCGAGCAGCGACACAAGTACGGCAAACTCGCATTTCTTGGCTCTGCGGTCTTCGTCGAGTTTCTTCAGGAAGTCCTCGTTCTTATGCTTTGTAGCGGTCTGGTCCATCTCGTTCTTCATCTCAAACATAATGGAGATATATTCAAAGCCGTCTTCATAGTCGCGGAATATGAAGTCGCCCTTGCTGCCGCCCGATACGTCGTTGTCTTTCTCAAAGTAGGCGTTGGGGAATAGCGGACGCATGCGGTTGAACTCCGTGCTGCAGTGTATTTCGAGCGTCTCGCCGACCATCTTTGTCGACATCCTTGTCTTCAGGTCTTTATAGTAGTCAACCTCTTCCTGCTTCTTTTTCAGCTGTATCTCGTAAGTTTCCTTTATGTTGTTCTCACGCAGTGCGGCCTCATTCTTCTGCTGGTTCACCATGCCCGTAAGCTCAACAATCTTGTTGTCTTTCTCCTTCATGGCGTCCTGCGCCTTTCGCTGTTCCTCAAGCACGGCTATCTGACAGGCATCCTTACTCTGCGAAATGGTGGATTTCAGTTCCGAAATCTCCTTGTCCTTCTTTGCCAACTCACCGGCCAGCTCGAGCGCATTTGTCTGCACCATGCTCTCAATCTTAGCCTTCAGTTTGGATATCTCCTGATTCTTTTTGTTCATTTCTCCTGCCAGTTCGAGAGCTTTAGCCTGCGCCGTGCTTTCAATCTTGGCTTTCAGTTCGGATATCTCCTGGTCTTTCTTGTTCATCTCTCCGGCCAGTTCGAGTGCCTTGGCTTGTGCCGTGCTCTCAATCTTAGCCTTCAGTTCCGATATCTCCTGGTCCTTCTTACTCATCTCTTCAGCCAGTTCAAGCGCCTTCGCCTGCGCCATGCTGTCTATCTGCGCCTTCAGCCGTTCTATCTCAGTATTCTTTTCTCCTATTTCAAGGTCTTTAGCCGACAGTTGCTGTCCGAACGTCTGTTCCGACTTCATCACGTCGGCCTTCAGTTCTGCCGCATATTGTTTCCTCACTTCTTCAAGTCTGCGGTTGAGTTCGTCGTTAAACTCGGCGTTCTTAACCTGACTGACGATAGAAGCATAGTCGGCCTCGTCTACCTGAAACACGCTCTGACATTTAGGACATCTTATTTCTTTCATATCATCGAGTTTTTGTTATTTCTTACACATTTATAATCTTTATCATATCTGCCAGTTGTACAAAGTAATCATTTGACCAGATATCCAGTTCTTTCGGATTCCTGACAAAAGGCAGAACGTCATTTTTAACCTGATTTATATTGGCAGTTGATAATTTTTCTTTCAGCAACGCGATAAATGTATCCATGTCAATTTCCTCATTATTAAACTGCTTTACGCGTTCTGCCAGATGCTTGAAGTCAAGGGGTACATTATGGCGTACATACCATTCAAAATCATACCAGTCGCGTCCTTTTACTCGATTTTTCCAGGCACGGTACACCAGTGCATGCATTTTGCCTGCAAACAGGTCGGGCAAAACAAAGCAGCGTGTCATAAATGAATGTGGCTGCAACAGCAACTTTTGCTCAGTTTCAAATTTCAGCGGTTGCTGTGTGTCAACCTCAATTTTTATTTTTATCGATTTGTCTGTACGGAAAGATATGTCGTAAACATCAGTGTTGTCTTTTAGAAATGCCGATTCAACCTTTCCGAAACTCTTTTTGTCTTTCTTCTTTATTTCCACGTTTCTTCCCACAACGGCAAATTCATCGATGATGGGCTGAAAATATTTCTTGAAATCAAATTCGTCGTCAGGTGCCAAAAGAGAGAAGTCCATGTCTTCGCTAAAGCGTTGAAGACCATGGAAAATACGAAGACATGTACCGCCATAGAACGCAGCCACGTTGAAGAAACCTCCGTTATAAAGACCGGCAAGTATTATTTGCTGGTTAACCTCAAATATGGCATTGCGTTTCTTCTGTTCGGTAGAAAGGTCGTATGCCGAAAGCATACTGTCGTAAATGTCATTTGTCATTGTTTAGCAGTTTTATTAAGGTTCTTATTGATTCCGACTTTTTGCCAGTCTTGGCATATTCTTCAAAGATGTTTACGTTCATCATTAAGAAGTCGTCCATCTCCATGCGTATGTCTTCTTCAAGATACGTTTCAGCATCTTTTATGGATCTTAGATTTACGCTTGGTGAGTTGGCAATCAGGTCACATAGTGCTTTTTCCGGTGTAGCCATCACGAACGCATATCCGTCCTTTTCAATGCTCGACAGTCCTATTGAAAATGATTTTCTTGGGGTGTATGTATATTCAAACCGTCCAAATGCAGTGTCAAAGCAACGTGAATGTTTTAGCGTCATTGACTGCATAGTGTAAACCATTTCAGGTATGAGGCCATAGTAACGCAATGCAGAAGACATAGATACATATGACGGGGTGTAAAGATGATTGGCGATAAGCTCGGTAGACAGAGGCCTGTCTGATATCTCAGGATTACATATGTACAGTCCTCTCTTAAGGCGGATAATATCTCCGCTTTTCTCAAGTTGTCTTATTTTTTGGCTTCCTCCTTTTAATTGTGGATATAGTGATTCAATTATTGAGGACGTTACCGGTATGTTGCCGAGTTTTGCTAAAACATTATTCATGATGTACGGATAAAGTTTACTCAAACAAGATGTCTGGTAACCATGCTTATTTAGATTAGCATGGATATTGAGAACATTGTTTGTTTTTGCAAATATAGTAAAATTTTGAACAGTAATATATATAAAACATACTTAACTGTTCAAAATTTTACAACTTTTATGCCGTCTTAGTGCTTTAGCCTTCTATTTGCTCTTCATTCCGAGGAGCAGGCTAAAGGTGAAGTTTTTTGTGATGTCTGTCTTCCGTCAGTTCTCCTTTTCTTTTTTATCTTCCAGACAATCAGCGTCATCTTCTTCATTTTTGTCGTCCTCTTCCGCTTTGTTCGGAATAACGGAGCCCTTCGGGTCGTTGGTCTTCTCGGTGTTCATCCATTGGCGTATGGCTGCCATTCTGGGCAGCAGGCGGATTACGGGCAGGCGGTAGTGGTGAATAATGATGAGCATCATCATTAGTATGCCTATGACCGTCATGTAGCCGTAGCACTCCTTTATGGATATCATCACGGCCTGCTTGGATATCACAGCCATCGTGTCGCTCCACGACGGCAGGTCGAACGGCATCACCGTTCCGTCCATGTTGTCGGACGCGTTGAGGCTGTTTTTTGATATCGACCAGTTGTATAGTCGCTGCACCGTGGCCGAGCCTAAGGCCGTTCCTATGCCACAGCGTATGTATCCTATGGAGTTGAGGCCGAAGAAAAAGTGAGAGAAGGGGAGCGACTGCGACAGATATACGTTAGACGCCGAGCCTATCATCACCTCAGACACGCCAAAGGCAAACAGCGGGATGAAGAATGCCTCTCTGTTGGTGTCGCCGTCGATGAGAAAATACATCGACACTTCGTAAAAGGTGAGCAGCATAAGCGCCACAATAAAGTATTTCTTGAATCCCCAGTGCCACTTTACGAATGTGGCAAAGGCCAGCAGCGAGCCTACCACCACGCCGTAGAGTATGGGCCAGTTGAGCGATATCGTGTTGAGCGAGTCGTATTTCAGTACAGATGACAGATATATCGACTGCAACAGCTTGGGTGCAGCCTGAAGAATGCCAACGCCGAGCAGAAGCAGCATGAGATGCTGCACTGACCTGAACTTGAATATAGATAGCGGCAGATACGGCTTCTCGTGAAACTTCGACCGGCACAGGGCTGCGGCAAAAAACGCCAGCGTTATGCCCGTGGCCTGCCATATAGTGCTGCTCGTCCACCAGTCGTAATGCTCGCCGTAGGTGAACATCCACATGCCTGATATCAGGAACGCGCTCCAGAGGAACAGACCTACGAAGTCGACACCCTTTAGCGACAGGAACGGACCCGGACGATGGTCGGGCTTCATCATGAAATATACTATGCCGCAATGAATCATCATCAGCGCTATGACAAACAGGTTCATCAGTCGCCAGTTGCCGTAGTATGTAAGATATGCCGTCGTTATGCCTGAAAGATATGTTCCGCCGCACACCATGATGTAGACAACAGGGAAGAACACGGCATAGTTGCGCGACGGCGTTACGCATAGACGGAACACGCTCGTGCAGCCAAACATGCCCAGCATCTTGCAGAAGCCCGCAATGAAGGCCAGTCCCCATATCATCCACGGCTCGGTTACCGACATGGTAAGGGCGTTGCATATTATTATTCCGATGGCAGAAACGAAAAACAGCTGCCGCGTGTACATATAGAATTTCAGCCTGTACATCACCGGGAAGCACACCGTTATGCCGCCCAGGGTGCAGTAGCCTGCCATCTGTATGTCCTCGTTGAGCAGCGCTATCTCGCTTACAATTTGGTTTGAGTACGACGTGTTGATGCTTCCCACATACTGATACAGAAAGCCGAACGCCATATACAGCCAGAAGCGCAGCCGTGGCGGCACCCAGTCTTTATACATCAGGAGCTGCCGCGTGCGTATCACGGTGTTTGTTGTATGATATAGCTTGGCCATTATCAGTCGATCATTTCACATTCAACGTTCAGGCCGGCACGCAGCCGCCTTATGTTCTCCTTGCTGTTCTCCTTCGTGAAGCGTATCTTCACCGGCAGCCTTTGTTCCACCTTCACAAAGTTGCCCGTGGCGTTGTCCTGCGGCACTATGGAGTATTGTGCCCCCGTGGCGTTCGACATGGCCTCTATCACGCCCACATATTCAATGCCCGGAATGGCGTCTACGGTTATCTTCACGCGGTTGCCTGGCTTCATCTTTGCCGTCTGTGTCTCCTTATAGTTGGCCACAACCCACACGTCGTTTTCGTCAACCACCGACATCAGCGTCTGTCCGGGCTGCACGAGCTGTCCCTCCTGCAGCGTTATCTTCGATGTATATCCGTCTGCAGGTGCCGTTATCACGGTGTACGACACGTCCAGTGCGGCATAGTCCTTGCGCGCCTTGGCCAGTTTTATGCTTGCGTCCTGCTGTCCCAGCTTCTTTGTCTGTTCGTTCTTGGTCAGCGACGTTGAGCGCTTCTGTCTGCACAGCATGTCATATTCGGCCTTTGTGCTTTCATATCTTGTCTTCACGTCGTCATACTGTTTCTGCGTCACAGCCTTGTTTTTCAGCAGCACCGAGTAGCGTTTCAGGTCGCGTTCGGCGTTCTCCAGTTCGGCTTTTGTGCCCAGTATCGACGCCTCGTTCACGCCTATGTTGCTTTCCGTGGTGCTTATCGCCGAGCTCATCACCGTCTTGCCCGACACGGCGTTCTGCAGTTCGGCTTCGGCCTCTGCCAGCTTCAGCCTGTATTCTCTGTCTTCGAGTATCACCAGCGTGTCGCCTTTATGCACGAAGGAATATTCCTCAACGCACACCTTCTTGATGTAGCCCTGCACGCGTGCGTTCACCGGCACGATGTGTCGGCGCACCTGAGCGTTGTCAGTGAAGGTTGAAACGTTGAATTTTATAAACTGTACACATATCCACCATATACCTATTGCCAGCACAGCCAGAACCACGATGTTCTGGATCATTCGTCTTGTCTTGCGGTTCATGTTTAAAAGTTTCCTGAAATATATTTTAGTTGATAATAATAGTACACCACATTCACGCGTGCATTAACCAGTCTTACCTCGGCGTCGAGCTTTGACGTCGATGCGTCGAGCATGTCAGTCAGCAGCGACAGGTCGGCCGAATAGCGCTGCTCCACAATCCTGTAGTTCTCGTTGGCCAGTTCCACGTTCTTTTTCTGCGTCTCCACCTGACGGCATGCCTCGGTGTAGTATTTGTACATCTGGTCCACCTTTCGGTCTATCGTTTCCTTTTCGGCCTGGCGGTTGTCCACCAGCTTTGCCGTCTGCATCCTTGCGGCGTTGAGCGAGGTGTTGTCTTTGTAGAAGGCCGACAGGTTCATCGACAGCTTCACGCCCACCCACCATGTGTTTATGTTGTTGTTCTTCACGGGAGCGCAGTTGGTTATCGGGCCTTCGAGACTGTTGCCTGCCGTCAGTCCTATCATGGGCATCATGCGGCTGCGCACAATCTTCTCTTCGGTCTTAGCCTGCGAGTAGGCCAGGTCGAGCCGTTTCAGCTTGGGCGACATCTCGGCCTCCTGTCTCCAGTGGCTTGCTCCAAGGTCGGGCAGATTCATCTCGTCCGTGCCGAGCCATGGCTCTATCATCATGCCTTCGTCAAGTCCGAGATACACCAGCAGACTGTAGTTAAGATGTTCCACGGCGTCGGCCACGGTGCTTCTGTCGTAAGTAAGGTTCGACAGGGTCAGTTCGTAGCGCGTAACGTCGTTTGCCAGTGCCAGCCCCTGTTCAGAGCGCACCTTCATCTCCTCAATCAGTTGTTTTGTCAGCTTGATGTTCTCGTCGTACACACTCAGCAGGTTGCGGTTTTTCAGAAGACTGAGATAGCAGTCGAGCACCTCCATTTTAATGTTATCCGTAACAATCTTCAGGTCGGTAGATGCCATCTGTGTCTGATATCTCGTCTTCTGTATTCCTGCCGTTATCTCACCTCCGGAGTAGAGAGGCTGATAGAGCGAAAGAGAAAGCAAGTTGCCCAGATGGGGCATTGCCGAACGTGTAGGGTTCGAAAAGTCACGTTCCAGAATTGTTGCATCCCCCAGATAGTTTACTCCTGCTTCCAGACCGATGTCGGGTAGTCGCTTTGCCCTTGCGTACTTTTCTAGTTGTCTGGAAATGTTCACATCCTTTTGTGCCGCTTTAACTTCTACATTCGATTGTTCCACTCTTCTAAACAATTCGTCAATTGTCATCCTCAACGGTTTCTGAGCGGACATCCGGCACGCCACAACACTGCTGCCGGCAAATAATAACAACACGGCTAATCTCCGTAATCTCATACTTTATGTCGCTTTTTTGGTGTGCAAAATTACGGATTTAACTTTGATTAAGACTATTCTATATCCGCCCTAAATTTGTCATATACGAAACAAATAGCCTCGTTTTGTCCATTTTTCAGGTTCTTTCTGCGTTATTTCTCTTACCATAAGCCCCAATGCCATGTTAATGATGATGTCTTAATAATTCTGTTATTTGTTAATTATTTTTGCAATTGTCTTGTTGGGTATATTGTTATTTGGAGTTAAAGGAGTATTTTCTAAGTGAAGAACGAAGAGTGAAGAGTGAAGAATCCAAATGCCTTGTTGGATATTGTAATTGGGAGTTAAAGAAGTTAAAGGAGTTATCGCTCACTAAGGTGAGCTAGGAGCATATTTAAGTGAAGAACGAAGAGTGAAGAGTGAAAAATCC
>ERZ779643.1402-NODE-1402-length-16558-cov-3.192207_pt1 | contig 16558 bp, 19 predicted proteins | sample MGYA00511564_ERZ779643 | MGnify/ENA primary metagenome ERZ779643 (study PRJEB29588, sample SAMEA2147114) | human gut metagenome | biome: human gut; feature: human-associated habitat; material: faeces | place: Denmark | collected 2008/2010 ... | reverse complement strand
TTTTCCATGTTGTCACGAGCCGGACCCAGATATTTACGAGGATCGAATTCTTCTGGATGTTCAGCAAATACCTTACGGATAGCAGCAGTCATAGCCAGACGAGAGTCTGAGTCGATGTTGATCTTGCAAACAGCAGACTTAGCAGCCTTACGCAATTCATCTTCAGGAATACCGATAGCAGCTTCCAGCTTACCACCATATTTGTTGATTGTATCAACTTCTTCCTGAGGAACTGAAGAAGATCCGTGCAATACGATTGGGAATCCAGGTAATTCTTTCATTACACCATCCAATACATCGAATGCCAATGGAGGAGGAACCAAACGACCAGTAGCCGGATCAACGTGGCACTGTTCCGGTTTGAATTTGTAAGCACCGTGAGAAGTACCGATTGAGATAGCCAATGAATCGCAACCAGTCTTTGTAACGAAGTCAACAACTTCTTCCGGTTTAGTATACGTGTGATGTTCAGCAACTACTTCATCTTCTACACCTGCCAATACGCCAAGTTCACCTTCAACAGTTACATCATATTGATGAGCGTAATCAACAACTTTCTTAGTTAAAGCTACATTTTCATCATAAGGCAGATGAGAACCATCGATCATAACTGAAGAGAAGCCCATGTCTACGCAGCTCTTGCACAATTCAAATGAATCACCGTGATCCAAGTGAAGTACGATCTGAGGATTCGGACAACCTAATTCTTTTGCATATTCAACAGCACCTTCAGCCATGTAACGCAGCAAAGTCTGGTTTGCATAGTTACGAGCACCTTTAGATACCTGCAGAATAACCGGAGATTTAGTTTCGACAGCTGCTTTGATAATAGCCTGCAACTGTTCCATGTTGTTAAAATTGAATGCAGGGATAGCATAACCACCCTTGATGGCTTTAGCAAACATTTCTCTTGTGTTTACCAAACCTAAATCTTTGTAACTTACCATAGTTGTAATATGTATTACGTTAATGATTAAAAATCTGAGACAAAGATATAATATTCTTACCGAACAAAACTATTATGGATGTAAAATATCGCAAAAAAACAATGTCAATGAAAAAAATAGGGGAAATACTTTTTTTATTCGAGGCTTCTTCATACTTTTGCAAGCCAAAATACCGGTTACCAGATTAAAAGAAGTATAATTAAAAGAACAAATAAAACAATGAAAAAAGGTATTCATCCAGAAAGTTATCGTCCTGTAGTATTCAAGGACATGTCAAACGATGATATGTTTATCACTCGTTCTACTATCAATGCGAAAGAAACAATCGAAATCGATGGCGTTACTTATCCGTTGGTAAAGGTTGAAATCTCTAACACTTCTCACCCGTTCTATACAGGTAAGTCTAAGTTGGTTGATACTGCCGGACGTGTTGATAAGTTCATGAGCCGCTACGGTAACCGTAACAAGAAATAATTCGGTCCTATTACATAATTGGAAATATAAAGGACAGGCTTTTGGAGTTTTCTCTGAGAGCCTGTCCTTTTTTGTTCGGAATCGAAATGACTGTTTCTGTTTTTTCAGTTCTACTTTTTTTTGTACTTTTAGAGCCGATTAGTAAAAGTATCTAATCGGGATGGATTCTGATCAAAAACAATAAGAAAATGAGTGAAAAGAAGCGTTTGCTTGGAATGACTCTGAACGAGTTGAAGACTGTGGCAGCTGAGGCCGGGCTTCCCGGATTTGCTGCGAAACAGATGGCAGATTGGTTGTATAAAAAGAGAGTTTCCAGTATTGACGAGATGACAAATATTTCTCTCGCTAAAAGAAACTGGCTGGCAGATTCGTATGAGATCGGGAAAGTTCCTCCAGTTGACTTTCAGAAGTCGGTAGACGGCACGATTAAATATCTATATCCTGCCGGACCGGGTAATTTTGTGGAATCTGTATATATTCCTACAAGTGACCGGGCTACGCTTTGTGTCTCCTCTCAAGTGGGCTGTAAGATGAACTGCCTTTTCTGCATGACCGGAAAGCAGGGTTTCACGAAGAATCTTTCGGCCAATGAGATTTTAAACCAGATACAGGCACTGCCCGAAAATGATGAATTGACCAATCTGGTCTTCATGGGAATGGGAGAACCGCTCGATAATACGGATGAGCTGTTTAAAGTCCTTGAGATTCTGACGGCTCCATACGGATATGCCTGGAGTCCGAAGCGGATTACCGTTTCAACAATTGGAGCGAAAGGCTTGAAGCGTTTTCTGGATGAGAGTGATTGTCATCTGGCAGTCAGTCTGCATTCTCCTTATCCTGCTGAACGGTTGTCGTTAATGCCGGTTGAAAAGGCATTTCCGATGCACGGTGTGCTCGATTTGATTCGTCAGTATGACTTTACGCACCAACGCCGGGTGTCGTTTGAATATATCGTATTCAAGGGACTTAATGATAGCGTACAGCATGCAAAGGCTTTGGCCGGTCTGCTGAAAGATATACCCTGCCGGGTGAATCTGATCCGTTTTCATGCAATTCCCAATGTACCTTTACAAACTTCCGATTTGAGTAAGATGGAAGCTTTTCGGGACATCTTGAATGATCGGGGTGTTACATGTACGATTCGGGCTTCGCGCGGTGAAGATATTTTCGCGGCATGCGGTATGCTGTCGACAGCGAAGAAAGAAAAGGAAAATAAATAAGATAACTAATCATAAAAGTAAAGATGAAAAAGATTGTATGTAGCTTGTTTCTTTTAATGGCTTTGATGCTGACGGCGTGTAATTCCGGACCCGTTGTTACTCGAGCTACCGGTTTCGCTTATGAAGTAGTTGTTGTAATGGATAAGAATTATTGGGAAGGTACTGCCGGAGATGCTGTTAAGGGGCAGCTAACGTCGCCTGTACCAGGATTACCTCAGGCAGAGCCGAGTATGAAGGTCTCTTATTCGCAACCGTCAGACTTTAATGGTCTTCTTACGTATGTAAGGAATATATTGTTGGTTGATATTAATCCGAATATCTATACCAAAACGACCTTAGCTTCCGAAGAAAACCGTTGGGCTTTCGGACAGCTGGTGTTAACATTGAAGGCTCCTTCTCCTGAAGTATTGATAGAATATCTGGAACAACATCCGAATCAGATAACGGATCTGTTTGTCAAGGAAGAAATGAAACGGGCAACCGAACAGATGGAAGAAACCTACAGTTCGGTAGTCATGGATGTCTTGAAGAAGAATCATCAGCTCTCTTTGAATGTGCCGGAAGAAATGGTTTATTATAAAGATACGACCGATTTCTTTTGGACTACCAATAATGCAAGTGCGGGTCGTATGGATGTCGTAGTATATACATTCCCATATACTGACCCGAATACTTTTACGCCTGAATATTTGGTTGCCAAGCGCGATTCAGTAATGAAAGCCAATTTGCCGGGTGCTTTCCCGGGATCGTACATGGCTACCGAAACAAAGTATTTTGATGTTGATTATTCAGCCATTACAGTTCATGATAAATATTGCGGTGTCATGCGTGGACTTTGGAAGATGGTGGGCGATATGATGGGCGGTCCGTTTGTTGCGCATGTACGGTTGGATGAAAAGAACCAGCGTGTAGTAGTGGCCGAAGGTTTTGTTTATGCTCCCGAAACGGATAAGCGTAACTTTATCCGTCGTATCGAGGCGGCCCTTTATACGTTGCGTTTGCCGGGAGAATATGATGTTCCGGAAGAAAAGACAAAATAAGAACAACCGTCACACTTGCTTTGAGGAATAGAAATTCCCGGTCTTTATCAGTATAGGTAATAGATGTGCGGAAGATTTCCTTCCTGTAGTGTGGAAATAAAATAAACGAGAATCGAAAACGAAATTGATGAGAAATGTTTTCGATTCTCGTTTATTTTTAAGGAGAAATCCGAAAGGTAAATGTCAAACCTTTATTGGATGTACTTTGCATACTTGTGAATAAAACCGGAAAAGGCCGGTATCCGCATCAGTATCCGTTCGAAGATCAGGATACCGATTAATGCGCAGGCGATTCCCAATGTTACATCAATGATGTAGTGATGTCCGGTATAAACAGCCGTAAACCAGATTCCTGCCATGATGAAGGCGAAAACAATCCGGAGCCATGCTTTGCATCTTGCCCGGAAAGAATAGAACAAGGTCACTACCATATACGCTGAATGTAACGAAGGAACTGCAGCAAATACATTCGCATTTCGCCCGTACAGACTTTGGAAAACAGATAATCCTGTCATTTCATCAAATCGTCCTAATCCGGCCACATCGCCGGGTGTGTTTAATATCGGTTCGAAACCATAGTTCATCACATACCAGGGCGGAGCTGCCGGATGAAAATAATATCCTATAAATCCAATCAGATTGACAAACAGGAATACCAACGCAAAATGCAGATACGTTGTGCGCTGGTGCGTGAAATAAAGTCCTAATCCGAACAGAATAGGAACCGGAACCCAACAGAGATAAAAGATTCCTGCCATAAAATCGAGTAAGGCACAATGATGTATCTGGAAGAATTCGTTGGGAGTAAGCAATCCTTCCGAAGTCATGATGCCGAAAAGACTCTTTTCGGTATCGTATAAGCCTTTCACATCAATAGGATTTACTTCGTAATTTGGAACAATTCGCATCCAGTCGTAGGAAATTCCGAATAAGGCAAAAGGCAGCAAGGCTACTACCAGTTTACGGGTTCCCTGACTGGAAAAGAATAAAACGGCTATGAGTAGGGCCATAACTCCGTGTTCAGGACGTATCCCTACAAAAAGAGTAGTTACAATAATCCATACGACTAAAGAAATGAACAGGATCTTCATTTCTTTAGCCGATGGTCTATCGGCAAGAATATTCATCGCACTTATTTTTTCAGAAGTTGTTTACGGCTATATTCTATGCGGGCAAAAGCTGTCAGATTGGCAAATATGGCAATAAATCCCAGCGGTGCAATTAATATATACATCGGATCGAACGACAGATCCTTTGCTTGGGTTGCAGTAATCCCGCATATCAGTAATCCCAGGCAGGTTAAGACAACACGTTCCGGACGCTGCATGAATCCGATCTTACATTCCAGTCCTAAGCCTTCCGCTCTGGCTCTGACATAGCTGACCATTAACGATCCGATTAAGGCGGCAAATGTAATAACTGCTCCGACTGGATAACCGTTTTCAGATAAACAGAAGCAGATTGCTCCTAAGGTTACCAGTTCACTGTACCGGTCGAGGACGGAATCATACATAGCACCGAATGTCGAAGCCATGCCACCGATACGGGCCACTTGCCCGTCCATCATGTCGAAGAGAGAGGATATCAGAATAATACCTCCGGCCCATCCGATCAGATAATAAAGATTTCCTTCTTTATGCATGCCGGCATAAATTAAAATACAAGCACCTGCCAGGTTTCCCAAGAAGCCGATCGTTGTAACAATATTGGGGGTAATGCCCATTTTAATCATTCCGTGAACTACAGGGTTAATGATTTTGTAAATAAGTTGTTGCAATTGATCTCGCAACTTCTTGGCTCTTTTTTTTATTTCCATGTCTTTGCATCTAATTTTTATGTAGTACGTAAAAGAAAATGTAATGTTCTGATTTTTGAGTGTGTATATAAGTTATGCACTAATAAGTCTGAAGGCGTATAAAACAATCAGGCCGTAAATTCCTGATAAAATATCATCGGCCATGATACCATAGCCTCCGGGAAGCTTTTCCATTTTTCTTATTCCCAGGGGTTTTAGTATATCAAAGAACCGGAACAAGACAAATGCTGCTAACATATATCCCCATGCTTGACCATTGGGAACAGCCAGTAATGCAATCCATGTTCCAACCATTTCGTCGATAACTACCCGGGAAGGATCTTTTCCCCAGTATTTTTCAGCAATACCTGACGACCATATACCTAAGATAGTAAAAATAAAGACTATAATCAGTGTACATAAAAAAGTGGAATAAGCGTTAGTTAGAATCGTCGCATATCCCCACCAGATTAACGTAGCAAGACACGCCCCGGCAGTACCGGGCGCTATCGGGCAATAACCAGATCCGAAACCACTGGCTATTACTTGATGAAATACGGGTATTTTTGTCATTTCCTTGTACTTTGACGGAACATTTTTCCGAATAAATATGCAAACGTACTGCATTTCTTCGAAGTTTCTTTTGTATTGCTCCGTTAAATTAGATTAAATCGAATTTGGAACATTTTATAATGCAAGATGATTTTTGGTTGTTTGTGTATGAAATTCGCCAATTTTTGTAACTTTGTCAGACTGATTTTATTCAATAGAAGTTTTTTGTAACATGGAAGATAGAATGATAAGAGTGGGTATTACCCACGGCGATATAAATGGAATCGGATATGAAGTGATTCTGAAGACGTTTTCCGATCAGCGGATGACAGAGTTGTGTGTACCTATTATTTATGGGTCATCCAAAGTAGCTGCTTATCATCGGAAAGCGTTGGATTTGCCTCCTGTCAATATAAATGTGGTTTCACGTGCGGAAGAAGCCGGATTGAACCGCGTTAATATCATTAACTGTGTAGAAGATGATATTAAGGTGGAATTAACGCAATCTACTCCAACCGCAGGAAGAGCAGCTTATAAAGCTTTGGAAGCGGCTGTAGCTGATTTGAAGAGTGGAGCCATTGATGTACTGGTTACAGCACCGATCAATAAGTATAACATTCAGAATGCCCAGTTCCATTTTCCCGGTCATACGGAATATCTGGAGCAGACATTAGGGGATGGGCAGAAAGCCTTGATGATATTAATGACCGATACGTTGCGAGTAGCTTTAGTTACAGGGCATATTCCAGTATCTGAGATACCATCACAGATTACGGTTGATAATATAGTGACGAAACTGCAGGTATTTAATCAGTCTTTGAAGCAAGATTTTACGATTATCAAACCGAGAATAGCTGTGCTGGCCTTAAATCCGCACGCAGGGGATAATGGGGTAATTGGAAATGAAGAAAAAGAAATTATCAAACCGGCTATGGAAGAAGCCGAACGCTTAGGTGTTATGTCGTTTGGTCCGTTCCCGGCAGATGGATTCTTTGGTTCCAAGATGTATGAAGAGTTTGATGGTGTCTTAGCCATGTATCATGATCAGGGATTAGCTCCGTTTAAGGCTTTAGCCATGGAAGAAGGCGTTAATTATACAGCCGGTCTGCCTTTTGTTCGGACTTCTCCGGCGCATGGTACGGCTTATAATATTGCCGGTCAGAATATAGCTTCCGAATCATCGTTCCGTCAGGCCGTTTATACAGCCTTGGATGTCTATCGCAGTCGGAAGTCATACCAGGAAGCTACGGCTCATCCATTACGGAAACAGTATTTTGATAAAGGCAGTGATAATGTTAAACTGGATTTGACAAAAGATGAAGATGCTGAATTGTAAATTAGTAGAGTAGCATATTTTGTTATATAATAAAAAGACACAATAAATCAGTCAGATGTAAAAAATAAGTAAATAGGACTGTTTTGTTGTGTCTTTCTTATATGTTCAAACTGTTGTTTCTTTTTATTGTTCAATTTCTTTGATTGAATGTTCTATTACTTGACAGCAAGCTCTTTTTCGGAATATTTTTTTTAAGATAGCGAAAGATTATGTAAGTTTGCGGCTTAAAAACAAGTTTATAACCATGTTTAAGGATAAAACAATTGTATATACATCTGGAACATTTGATATGTTTCATTATAATCATCTCCGAATGATCAATTATGCGCGGAGTTTGGCGGATATTCTGATCGTAGGAGTAAGTACAGACGAATTGGTTGAATCATATAAACCCAAACCAATCATTCCGTTTCATGAGCGGTTACAGATTATTGAGGCCTTGAAAACACCGGATATCGTTATTCCTCAACACACATTAGACCATACAGAAATTGTCAAGAAATTAAATATTGATGCTTTTGTTGTAGGTGATGACTGGTATGGTAAGTATGATTACCTGAAAGACTTAGGCGTACAAGTCTTTTATTTCCCGTATGGAACAGGTGTCTCGTCGTCAAATTTAAAGAAGACGATCCACGATTCGTATGAAGCAAATTTGCGTTCTCAGCGCCAGGCGAAACCGCAGTCAGTAAAGGGCTTTTCTGAAAAATAAACGGTTATGAGTAAATGTGTATTTATAACCGGTGGAACAAAAGGTATTGGAAAAGCTGTTGCGGCTTGTTTGGCTAAGTCTGGTTATCAGTTAATATTAACGTATGCCGCTGATCAAGAAACAGCGATTAATACTCAAAAAGAACTTCAAGCAGAATACGGTGTTTCGGTTTCCGTTGTTCAGGCCGATAACTCAGATATTCATGCGATTGATACTATTGCCACGTATCTGGCAGACAACGATATATTCCTGGACGCAGTCGTTATGAATGCAGGGACAACCTGTCGGGATTCATTTGAACAGATGCAATATAAGGATTGGGAACGTGTGTTTTGCACAAATGTACATTTCCCGGTATTTTTATTGCAGCGGATAGTATCTCGGATCAAGAAAGGCGGAAGCGTTGTGTTTACCGGTTCACTTATGGGTATTGAGCCACATTCAGTTTCATTGGCTTATGGGGTAACTAAAAGCGCGGTTCATAGTCTGGTAAAGAACTTAGTTAAGTTTCTGGTTCCTTATGAAGTGCGGGTTAATGGCGTTGCTCCGGGGTTTGTTGATACGGAATGGCAGAAAAACAAACCGAAAGAAATTCGTCAGAACATAGAACGGAAGGTCGCTTTAGGACGATTCTGCGATCCGGAGGAAATCGCTGAAGTATATAAAATGTTGATTGAGAATGGTTATTTTAATGGCGAAGTAGTCGTCGTGGATGGCGGTTATTCTTATAAATAAAGAATTATGGGAGAATTGAACAAAGAATATGAGGCTTCCTTGAAGTCTATAGAAACAGAGAATTTGGTAGATCGTATATTTTATCGTCCTATCGGTTTTCAGATTGCAAAAGCCTTACGTAATACGGGAGTTACACCCAATATGATTACGGTTATATCCATCTTTGTAGGTGCGGCAACCGGTTTTTTATTTTATCATAGCGATTTGAAATACAATATTTATGGTATTTTATGCTTGATTTTTGCTAATATATTGGATTGCGTAGACGGTCAGTTGGCTCGTCTGACAGGCATCAAATCAAAGATAGGTAGAATATTGGATGGTTTTGCCGGAGATATTTGGTTTGCCAGTATATATATCGGATTAGCTTTGCGTTTGGCTAATGAAACAGGTTCTTACGCGTTTTTTATCTTAGCCGTATTGTCAGGTATGTCGCATTTGTTGCAGGCAAATATTACTGACTATTATAAGACCTTGCATCTTTATTTTATCAGTAAGGATAAAGGGGCCGAATTTCAATCTCTCGAGCAAGTCGTTGCCCAACATAAGGAAATGAAGTATGGCATTACTAAATTTTTCTATTTTCTGTATCGTTGGTATACTTTGATACAAGTGAAGGCAACGCCAACTTTACAACAGATGTTGAAAAATCTGCATGCTAAATACGGTGATGATTTCCCACAGGATGTCCGGCTTGATTTCCGTCGTCAGAGCAAGCAGTTGATGAAAATGATAGATTTGTTGACGTTTAACGGACGAACGATTGTTATGTTTATCATCGTGTTGTCTGGTTATGTATGGGCTTACTATTTGTATGAGATTATAGTCTTGAACATTGTATTGGGCATCAGCATGCGACGCCATGAGAAAATGTGCAGATCTTTCTTGAACAGATAATTCATAAATCATGAAAGAGACCGTTATTGATAGTAATGATTTAAAGGCTATGTCGCCTTTTTTTAATACGGGCTTTGGCTCGTGGGTTGGAAAATTGCTTATCAAATGGCTGGAAATAGATAAAGTTAATCAAGCGCATAAGAATAGCTGTCATTTGAGAGGCGCAGCTTTTACCTCAGCTCTATTGAGAGATCCTTTGATAGATTTGAAGTACAGGCTTCATGGAGCCGAGTTATTGGATCATTTGCCAGAAGGTTCTTTTATAACGGTCTCGAATCATCCGATTGGTTCATTGGACGGGATTATGCTGATTGATATAATGGCTGCTCGACGTCCGGATTTTAAGGTAATGGTAAATGGTATCTTGTCGAAGATAGGTGCCATGAATGATAATTTCATTACGGTTCATCCAGATACCAAGCGTAATGGTAAAGGAAATTTGAGTAATATGAACGGTGTCCGGCTTTGCTTGCAACATATCAAAGAAGGACATCCGATGGGTTTTTTCCCTGCCGGAGCGATGTCCTTTTATAATAGTAAATATCATGCAGTGCGCGATCTTCCATGGACCCGGAGTGTGATTCGTTTGATCCAGAAGGCAAATGTTCCTGTTTATCCGGTTTATTTTGACTTTCTCAACTCTAAATATTTTTATTTCTTAGGTTGGCTGAACTGGCGGCTACGGACGATCCGGATAGTTCCCGAAGTCTTTAATAAGAAAGGGAAAACAGTTGATGTTTATATAGGAGATCCTGTCCCAGTTGAAAAGATACGTTCATTTGCGACAGAGGAAGAATTGGGCCAATATCTTTATGATTTGACCTATGCTTGTAAGAATAGTCGGTCCTGAATAACTATTTGGCATATTTTAAAAGTCAAAAATACGGGAATTTGACAGATTATTTATACTTTTGATACATTAATCAGTATCATTGGAAAATGAAAATAGATCTTCAGCAAATAAAACAGCGTTTTGGCATTATTGGGAATAGTGTCGGTCTGAATCGGGCTATTGATGTGGCTTTGCAGGTAGCTCCAACAGATTTGTCTGTATTGATTACCGGAGAGAGTGGTGTTGGTAAGGAAGTTTTCCCGCAAATTATACATCAGAACAGTGCCCGTAAGCATGGTCCGTATATCGCTGTCAATTGCGGCGCCATTCCGGAAGGTACTATTGATTCTGAATTATTCGGTCATGAAAAAGGATCTTTTACGGGGGCTTTGGCAGATCGTAAAGGTTATTTTGAAGTGGCCGACGGAGGAACTATTTTCTTGGATGAGGCCGGCGAATTGCCTTTGCCTACTCAAGCCCGCTTATTACGTGTACTGGAAACAGGAGAGTTTATAAAAGTAGGTTCATCGAAAGTACAGAAGACGAATGTTCGTATTGTGGCTGCTACCAATGTTAATTTGGTACAGGCTGTGAGCGATGGAAAATTCCGTGAAGACTTGTATTACCGCTTAAACACAGTCCCTATTCAAATCCCTCCATTAAGAGACAGGTCTGAAGATATTATATTATTGTTCCGTAAGTTTGCTTCAGATTGTGCGGAAAAATACAGAATGCCGGCTGTCCGTTTGGACGATGATGCGCGTCAATTATTGACTTCTTATCGCTGGCCGGGTAATATCCGTGAACTGAAGAATGTTACTGAACGAATCTCTGTGATTGAAGAAAAAAGAGAAATAACCGCTGATATTCTTCGGCAATATTTACCGAATGTCAATGTAGCCAAATATCCGGTTTTGGTGAAACAAGAGAATGAACAGCGCTCATTTAATAATGAAAGGGAAATCTTGTACCAGATTCTCTTTGATATGCGTAAGGATGTTAATGATCTGAAGAAACTGGTTCATGATATTATAGGCGGTACAGTACCGGTCTCTGTTGATAAGGATGAATCATTTGCATCGACTATTCATCCAGCGACGACAATTCAGCCACCGGTGCAGGAAGCCGAGACAGTAGAAGAGGAATCGATGTCATTGGAAGATGTTGAGAAAGATATGATCCGCCGGGCTTTGGAGCGCCATAATGGAAAGCGGAAAAATGCGGCTGCTGATCTGAAAATCTCTGAGCGGACACTGTACAGAAAAATTAAAGAATATAATTTGGAGTAATCTATGAAGAAAACTGGATTCGTTTATCTGTTTCTTGTCTTGTCGGTTATTCTGGCAGGATGTACCATATCTTATAAATTTAATGGGGCTTCGATTGACTATACGAAAGTAAAAACTATTTGCATCAAAGATTTTCCTAATCAGGCTCCTTTGGTTTATCCTCCGTTGGCACAACAGTTCACGGAAGGTGTAAAAGATATTTATGTCCGTCAGACCCGCTTGTCGTTGGTGCGAGATAACGGCGATCTGGAGCTGGAAGGAGAAATAACAGGTTATGATCTGACACCGATGGCTGTAAAAGAAGACGCTTATTCTTCTCAGACGAAACTGACGATCACGGTGAAAGTCAGATATACCAATCGGACCAACGCTGACGAAGATTTTGAACAGTCGTTTTCGGCATATCGAGAATTTGATAGTAATGTCATGCTGCAGGATGTACAAGATCAGTTGTGTTCGGAAATTATTGAAGAACTGGCCGATCAGATCTATAATTCTACGGTAGCCAATTGGTAGAAGTGCGAGGCATGAATGCGGTTGAACTACATCAATATATACAAAATTCGGATTTACTGACGTCGGAAACATTGCCTGGCATCAAACAGGCATTGTCATCTTATCCTTATTTCCAAGCATTACAAATGCTTTATTTACTGAATTTGTGGAAAATTGATAGTCCGGATTTTAGAACCGAGTTGGAGCGTTTGGCTACAGGCATTACCAATCGGAAAGTTTTATATCGTTTGTTGAAAAATTCTCCTGATCTTTCGGGAGGGAATAATGCTGTTCCTGATTCGGCAGCTGATTCCTTTGCGTTGATCGATGCTTTCCTGGCTGGAACTGAATCTTCTGAGTCTGAAAAGAAAGAAAGCCAGGCATTGTTGCTTGAGCCGTCGGTCTCGGCAGATTACTTTCAGTGGAAAGAAGTGGCGCAGTCTGATCCTGTTTCCCAACCGGAATCCGAGCAAAAAGAGGTTAAATTAAAACACCAGGATTTGATTGATTCATTTCTTGAGAATGATATGGCTCACAAACCGATGTGGAAGGATAACGAACAAGTTGAGGATTCGGTTCAGGAAGAGGACGAAGAGGAGGATGTTTCACTTAAGCAGTTGGACGACTCCTATTTTACGGAGACTTTGGCTCGAATTTACGTGAAACAGAAAAGATATGATAAAGCTTTGCAAATTATTAAAAACTTAAGCTTGAAATATCCAGAAAAAAATATTTACTTTGCAGACCAAATTAGATTTCTTGAGAAATTGATTATTAACACTAAAAAATAAATTAAAAAATGTACGTATTTATTTCGATCTTGATTCTGATCGCTTCAATCTTATTGATTTTGATTGTCTTGATTCAGAATTCTAAAGGCGGTGGTTTGGCTTCAGGATTTTCTTCTTCTAACCAGATCATGGGCGTTCGTAAGACAACTGATTTTTTGGAAAAAGCTACGTGGACACTGGCTGGTGCAGTGATTGTATTGAGTATCATTATTACAGCGTTTATTCCTCGCGCTGAGCAAAATGGAAATCAGTCTGAAATTAAGCAGCAGGTAAATGATGCTGTAACGATCGATCCGAATGCTGTTTCTCCTGATTTTGGTACAGCGCAACAAGCAGAAACTCCGGCACAGGAAACTCCGGCTCCAGCAGCGGAACAGAAGTAAGCAACTGTCTGAGAAAAAATATAGAAGGCTGTTCGGCTCAAAAAGCTGTGCAGCCTTTATTCGTTTTATAACCAAATAGAATTGATTCATGTGATGAACTGGAATGGATTATTGATAGGTGTAGTTACTTTTTTGGTCATAGGTTTATTTCATCCACTTGTGGTAAAGGCAGAATATTATTGGGGAACAAGAAGCTGGTGGCTGTTCTTAATCGGAGGAATTTTGGCTGCCGTTGCTTCTTTGTTTATTGAAAATATATTGGGCTCTACTGTTTGTGGGGTAATTGCCTTTTCTTCATTTTGGTCTATTAAGGAAGTCTTTGAGCAGGAAGAACGGGTTTTGAAAGGTTGGTTCCCTAAAAATCCGAATCGGACGTACCCGGACCGGAAATAAATCTTCTTGTCAGAGCTTTTCAGATATCCAACCTCTGTAAATGATTCCGACGAGTTTCAAGAACGATTCCCGTTATTTCCGTTTTTGATTCTCGGGAGTTTTATTTCACTAAATTAGTTGGGCGGTAAAACCGATTTATATCTTTATATAAACTAAGCGTATGAAAGAAGTGGATCCCAAAGATACCTCGCGGGCTTATGCGTTTGAAATGTGGATGAATGCGCCAATGCTGATGGTTACCTTTTTCAGGACATTGAATGTAACCTTTTAGTTCCTTTTCAGTTTCATCATACACAAATGGATGGAGCTCATGCTGCCCGTTTTTTAGATAACCTGCAACATGAAATAGATATATTAGGCGCATAGAAATTAAATGCCTTTTATACTTTTGTGCTCCTGTTACGAATTATCAATAAATCGCCATTCTATGAAACTCAAAAAGATTGTTTGTACTTTGTTTAAAGTATTGCTTGTTCTTGTGGTCATTGTTTTAGCTTACTTCATGTATGCTGTTGTTTGGATTTACCGGTTTAATGCAGATCAGAAAAAAACAGTAGAAAATGTTGATCCCGATTTTTATCAAACTTCGCAGCTGGTTCGTGATCCGAATGGATATTTCGGGATAATTGCCACAATCAACAATCAATGTGCGGATACATTGCTGGTAGATACGCAAGCATCTACTTCACTTGCCAAGCAAGAAGTACTTGACCGATATGAGGCGGAATATTGGAAACGAAAACCCATACCGACTTTTAACTTTTACAAGCAGGCCTATTTCTCGAAACTGTATAGGGTAAATGAAATAGGTATCGGCGATTGTATGCTGAAAGATATAGTCTTTACTTCCGTTCCGAAAGATAACGGTATGTATAATGCATTATACCGAACGGTATTGGGACGTACTATAATCGAAAATATGGGTTGGAAGTTCGATTTAGATAAAAATGAAATGACTTTGTTCTCTCTTGCGAATGAGGGGTTACTGAAACGGGAAACAGAAGGCTTCATGCTTGTAAAGAATGGAATAAATGATTTATCGCTTTATGGTGAGCGGACTGATAGTTTGCAGCTGATGTTTGATTTGGGTTCGAATTATGATCTGCTAATCGATAAGACTATTTATGAGAAATTGCGTAAACAGCAGACACCAAGGCGATATGCCTTCTTTCGTAGAGAAGGATTAATAGATACGGTTGAAGAGTTCCAAGGTATTACTATGTATTGCAACGGGATCGCTATTCCGGATTGTACGTTAGATTATATACCTTCAATTAATAAAAATGTTGCAGGAAATATCTTTGCCGGGAAATTGAACTTCATACTGGCTGGTGAAGACTTATATATTAAGCAGCGAACAGATATAATTCCGACTGATCAGGCCAAACTTTCTGTACTCGGTTTACGCCTTAATCTCCGCGGCAATGCTGTTTGTGTTACCGCATTGGAAATAAACGGATTGGCAGAAACAGCAGGATTAGTGTTAGGCGATAAGGTCATCGCAGTCGACAATGGGGCGGTTTCTATAGATGAGATGTCTGTATCAAGCGGTAAATTAGAAAGATATATTCAACAAGCTGATAGTCTTACCCTGGAAATAGAACGCAATGGGGAAAGGAAAAATTACATGATCGTACATAATGAGTGATTAAAACATATCAAACACTTTCAGAAAGAGCAAAAAAGATAACTCTTTTACTCTTTCTGCTTTGAGGTAGATTGTTTCTAATATTCCTTAAGACCATATTTCGCACCGTAAAGCTGCAGTGCATCTTTAACTGCCTTCTCTCCGAATATTTTTATCATATCTTCCAAATCGTATTTCATCGCTTCATCGTTAAGAGGAGTGAGACACATGACGCGCGACTCCATGTCGCGGTAGTCAGGCAGTCTGAGGAACATACCTTTTGTAGATTGACCACACAGTCGCCATGCCGTTATCGGCTGACGGAACGAGGTCGCTTCGCAGAACATATAGGCCATATCTTTGACATTTGAGATGTCCCATTTGTCGAGCGGCTGATTAAAACTTTTCGCCTCGTTGAACATACAGTACATATTCTGTACGTTCGAGACATTCCAACCGTTCAGTGGTTGGTTGAAGCTTGACGCTTCGCTAAACATCTCGCGCATATCCTGCACATTTGAGACATCCCAATCGTTCAACGGCTGGTTAAAACTCGTTGCTTCGCAGAACATCTCACGCATGTTTTGTACATTCGAGACATTCCAACTGTTCAGAGGCTGGTTAAATGCCGATGCCCGTACGAACATCTCTCTCATATTTGTAACGGCAGATACGTTCCACGCACCGACAGATTGGTTGAAGCTCTTTGCCATATCGAACATGTGGCACATGTCGGTAACGCTGGAGACATCCCACGAGTTAAGACTCTGATTGAAGGAAAAGGCACGGTAGAACATGCACTTCATACTGCGAACTTTTGAAACATTCCAGCCATCGAGCGGCTGGTTGAAGTGCTCTGCGCAGGAGAACATATTACTCATGTCTGTTACGCTGATCACGTTCCATTTCCGTAAAGGCTGGTTAAAGCGTTCGGCTTCGTTGAACATGAAACTCATATCCGTAACAGATGAAACGTCCCAAGCTTCAAGCGGCTTGTTAAATCTGTGCGCCCCTTCGAACATGTGGGACATATCCCGCAC
>ERZ779643.1395-NODE-1395-length-16646-cov-1.767344_pt1 | contig 16646 bp, 7 predicted proteins | sample MGYA00511564_ERZ779643 | MGnify/ENA primary metagenome ERZ779643 (study PRJEB29588, sample SAMEA2147114) | human gut metagenome | biome: human gut; feature: human-associated habitat; material: faeces | place: Denmark | collected 2008/2010 ... | reverse complement strand
AGTCTATTCTTTTTGTATGTGTCCAGGCGGTTTCGTCGTCCCGGCGGCAAGTAGTTCCCGCCAGGTGGTAGTCAATGGAATGTCTCCTTCCAATCGTGGTTCCCGCTGGGCGAATTCCGGCATGGTGGTGGAGATACGCCCGGAAGACTATTCCGAATTGATGAAACACGAAGAAATGGCGGTCAGTAAGGATTCGCCGCTCGCTTTGATGGCTTTCCAAGAACGTTTGGCTGAACGGCGGGATGAAGCAAACCGCCCCTGCACAGCGGATGGTTGATTTCGTGAATAAGAAAAACTCTTTCGATCTTCCCGAATCCTCTTATACGCCCGGTCTGCTGGCTTCCCCGTTGCATTTCTGGATGCCGGAGTTCGTCACCGGCCGCTTACGTGAGGGCTTCCGCCATTTCGGTAAAGTCTCCAGAGGCTTCCTGACCAATGACGCGGTGATGATCGGGGTGGAAACCCGGACCTCTTCGCCCGTCCGTATCTTGCGCGACAAGGAAAGCTACCAGCATATAACCTTGAAAGGTCTTTTTCCTTGTGGAGAAGGCGCCGGCTATGCAGGCGGAATCGTCTCTGCTGCTATTGATGGTGAACGGTGTGCGGAAGGGGTTGCCGGATATTTATCCCTTGTTTAAAGCATATATGTTAATAAGTAAACAACTGATTCCATTCAAATGTTATTTTGCATAATGAAAACAGTGGGATAAATACGTTGGTTTTGCAGGATCCGAGGACGGAATACGTTTTCTGTTTGTGACAGGACTGGGCATTTGATCTGTTTTTGTATCTTTGTAGCGTAATGCTTTTACGTTATGAGGAAAACATATTTGATCACTCTTTTGCTTTGTTGCTTTAGTGCCTTGCTGAATGGGGCTGTTTCACCTTTTTCTTTTTCTTCTTTAAAAATGGAAGAAGGTTTGTCGCAGCTTTCCGTCTTGAAAATACATCAGGATAAGAGCGGTTTCATGTGGTTTGCCACGCGTAACGGCTTGAATCGTTATGACGGTAATTCTTTTGTCGTGTATAAACATAGTAATGGCGACTCATTAAGCTTGTCCAGTAATCATGTGACGGCATTGGCTGAAGATGACCGTGGAAACTTGTGGGTAGGCACGATGAACGGTCTGAACCGGATGGATTTGAGGGTGGATCGTGTATATTCTCTCAACGATATGGCTGCTTATAAGCAGTCTCCCCTTTATCATACGTGGATTTCAAGCTTGTATGTGGATAGACAAAAGCGTTTTTGGGTTGGAACAAATAAAGGTCTATACTTGTATGATTATGAGAATGATTCGTTTATCTTGAACGACTTGGAGGGAGAACTGCCACGTGACCAGATTATGGTTATCAACGAAGACCATGATGGCAATCTGTTAGTCGGAACTTTACAAAACGGACTTTATATCTGTGACAGTAAGTTGAATCTCTTGTCTCATTATTTTAAAAATACGACTCCCTTTTCATTAACGGATAATAATATATCTGCTATCCATGAAGACAGCGAAGGACGTCTGTGGGTGGGAACCCGTTCGGGTGGATTGAACCGGATCGACACGGAGACAAATGCTGTTACGCATTATACTGCTTGGAACGGCAGACTGGGAAATAATTCGGTTCGTACAATTAATACTTATAATGGTCAACTGGTGGTCGGAACTTTTAACGGATTAAGTCTTTTGAATTTGGTGGACGGTTCATGTACGACCTATACGAATTTTGACGAACAAAAAGGAGGTCTTAGTCATTTTTCCGTCTTTTCTGCTTTCGTAGATAATGCGAATACGTTATGGATTGGCACATACGCTGGAGGTGTCAGTTACAGTAATCCTTTGAACAGCCGTTTTACTTTTTACGATTTGCAGGGTGGTTCAGACAAGCTGTTTGGAATCTTTGCCACGATGGCCTATCAGCCGGACCATACTTTGTGGATTGCTTCGGAAGGGCGAGGCCTACTTTCACTGGATTTGAATACAGATATGTTTGAACGTTTCCTGCTGGATGCTCGGCCGAATGCTCTGAATGATCGGAATATTATCAAATCTCTGTTTGTGGAGGGCGATTTCGTTTGGTGCGGAACGCAGAAAGGCACTTTATATCGATTCGATACCCGGACAAAGAAATTCTCTCTTTTTTATACTTTTCATAAGGAGGTTAGTATTTATACGATCACGCGTTGCAGTGATGGTGTATTGTGGTTGGGAACGACAGACAACACGGGAATTGTCCGTGTGTTTCCAGACGGCAGGATCGCTCCGTCGGATTCTGTTTTCGCCTTGTTGCCAAGTGTACGCAGTTTCCTGGAGATACGGGACGGTGTTTATTTGGTAGGTATGCATACCGGCGGACTGGCGCTCTACGATTCCCATACGCATAAGTTGATAAAATATAATACTCGTGAGGAAGGTTCCCGGAAGTTATACAACGACCAGGTAAGTAATATCGTAAAGGATAGGGAGGGGCGAATCTGGATCGGTACTTTCGGTGGAGGTTTTTGTCGCTTTGACGAAGAAAAAGGCATTATGGAGTGGTTGACGGCCGTCGAGGGGCTGAGCGACGATAATATCAATTCGATAATTCCCGGAGACGACGGGAAACTTTGGATCAGTACCGGTAACGGTATTTCTGCCTACGATCCTGAATCGCGCCAGTTTACCAATTATATGGGTAGAAGCGAGATCCCAGTTAATGAATTCAGCATGAAAGGCGGCATCAAATTGCCCGGTGACCGAATCTATTTCAGCGGAAGCAACGGCCTTGTCTCCTTTTACCCTGAACGGTTGATAGAAAACCGTTTTATACCTCCGGTCGTACTGACCTCTTTTACGGTTAACAATAAACCGGTTGTTCCCGGCGACCCTTCGGGGTTGCTCGATAAAGTTCTTGATTATACGCAGGCGATAGATCTTGATTATAATCAGAATAACTTCTCTGTTGGGTATGCCGCTTTAAACTATCTTTATCCGAATCAGAATAAATATGCTTATATGCTAGAAGGGTATGATACGGACTGGAATGATGCTGGTTCTCGAAAGGAGGCTTTCTATACGAACTTGAAACCGGGAGATTATGTTTTTCGTGTTCGCGCCTCCAATAACGACGGTCTTTGGAACGATGAAGGGCGGTCGTTGTCGATTCATATTCGGACTCCATTCTGGCAGACCTGGTATGCCTATATGTTGTATCTGTTGATTATAGGTGGCATCCTTTATGTGGTCTGGTATTATCTGCATATGAAGCGTAAGCTGGAACAGGACCTGGTCGAAAAGCAGAAGGAGCAGCAGCGGCAGGAGGAGTTCCATCAGTCCAAAATACGCATGTTTACCAATTTTTCGCACGAATTGCGTACACCGTTGATGTTGATCCTGTCTCCTTTGGAAGAGGTGTTGCAACGGGTAGATATGAACCCGAACTTGAAAGGTTCGTTGCGTCTAGTCTATGGAAATGCCCAGCGTCTTTTGTTGCTGGTGAACCAGTTAATGGATCTGAGGAAGAACCAGAGTGGCAACCTGCAACTACGTGTTTCGCATAATGATCTGTATCTGTTTACGCAGGAGATATATATTGCCTTTAATCAGATTGCGGTCAAGGAACGGATTACCTTTCGTTTGGAATCCGATGAGTCGGGAATAGATGCGTGGTTCGACCGTGTTTTATTGGAGAAGGTATTTTTCAATCTTTTGTCGAACGCTTTCAAACATACGGCTCCGGATGAGTCGATAACCATTCGTTTGCAATTGTTCTCAGTTGCCGGATTGCAGGAGCAATTTCCCGGCAGGATAAGTGGGGAAGTTCGGGGGACTTCTCGATATGTTTGTCTGTCTGTAGAAGACACAGGGAAAGGGATAGACGATTCCGACAAGTTTCATATATTTTCCCCTTTTTACCAGGGAACGGATGAAAGTGAGTCGAATACGGCTGGAACTGGTATAGGGTTGAGTCTGGTACTCTCTATCGTGAAATTGCATAAAGGGGTTGTATGGGTAGAAGACAACAAACCAAAAGGGGCTGTATTCCGTGTCTTGATTCCGATAAACCGCGAAGCATATGCTCATGAGCAATTTGCAGAAGATGACTCTTCTGCGAGGAATCCCTATGGAGGAATTGAAGTAGCTGAGGATGAATCCAAAGTCCCTGACAATATGCAGGAACAGCTGCCTGTTTCCGGTCAGCGTTATACCTTGTTATTAGCCGAAGATAATCCGGATGTCCGTCGGTATATCTGCAAACATCTCGAACCTTATTTCGATGTGCTTGAAGCGGAGAACGGGGTAGATGCTTTCAATAAAATTGCAGAAACCTTGCCGGATCTGGTGGTAAGCGATATTATGATGCCGAAAAAAGACGGCTTGCAACTTTGTTCGGAGATCAAGCAGGATTTGCGGACCGGACATATCCCGGTTATCATCATTACGGCGAAATCGATGGTGATGCATATCAAAGAGGGATTCCAGTGCGGTGCGGACGATTATATCGTGAAGCCTTTCAATATGGAGGTCCTGCTGTGTCGTATTCGGAATATCTTGGCTTCTCGTGAACGGTTGAAGGAATTGTATGGGAAAAAATTTTCGTTGGAGTCATTGGGTTTCGAGACGACATCGGCGGACGATACATTTATGCAAAAATTGTTCGGGGTGATTGAGCAGAATCTTTCCAATCCGGGGTTGAATGTGGAGATTCTATGTAAAGGAGTCGGTATGGGACGTGCCAACTTCTATAGGAAGCTGAAAGCGATAACCGACCTTTCGCCGGTGGATTTGATCCGTAACAAACGTCTTGAGATTGCTGCAAGGATGCTGCTGGAAACGGATATGAACATATCTGAAGTTTCTGCCAATATCGGTTTCAATTCCCATGCTTATTTTGCTACTTGTTTCAAAGCGATGTACGGCATGTCGCCGACCGAATATGTGCAACAAAATAAAAAAAATCTATATCATGTATAAATTATTACTTTATGTTATTCTTTTGTTATTTTGCCAATGCAAGAGAGACCATTCTTTAAAGGAAGAAGTGACGGATTTACTCCGAACTGAAATTGTTATTCGTGGAGATAAGGCCTTGATAGAAGAACCTGTGACCATTACTGCATATAGAGCGGAAAGGAGTGCCGGAGGGATTCATGATTTCTACTCCGAAGGCGATTATTGGTGGCCCAATCCGATAAATCCGGATAGTGCCTATATACGTCGAGATGGGCAGACAAATCCCGATAACTTTGTTGCTCACCGTCATGCCATGATCCGCTTCAGTTCGCTGGTTGGCGACTTGACCTCCGCCTGGCTGGTGACGAAAGACGAGAAATATATTCGGCAAGCAGTTAAGCATATCCGCGCCTGGTTCATCGCCCCCGAAACTCGGATGAATCCAGACCTGCAATACGCGCAGGCGATCAAAGGGATCGTGACAGGACGGGGGATCGGTATCATCGATACGATCCATCTCCTGGAGGTCGTGCAATCCCTTATCAGGATGGAAGAGGCCGGCGTTCTTGCTGTCGAGGATGTGGCTGGTAGCCGTGCTTGGTTTTCCGATTATCTGAAATGGTTGACAACGCATCCTTACGGGGTAGACGAGATGAATGCTAAAAACAATCATGGAACTTGTTGGGTGATGCAGGTAGCCCAGTTTGCTAAGTATACCGGCGATAAGGAGATTCTCGACTTTTGCCGGAACCGTTACAGGTCTGTTCTGCTTCCTTCACAGATGGCGGAGGACGGCAGTTTTCCGCTTGAACTGAAACGGACGAAACCGTACGGCTATTCCTTGTTCAATCTGGATGCCATGGCTACGATCTGCCATATTCTTTCGGACGGGGAAGATGATTTGTGGCAGTACTCGATGGACGACGGTCGCAATATGCAAAAGGCGGTTGCTTGGCTATTCCCGTATATAGCAGATAAATCGAGCTGGCCTTTTGCCGAAGATGTCATGTTTTGGGATGAATGGCCGGTTGCCCAGCCTGCCCTTTTATTCAGTATTTGTAACACTTCTAATAGGACTTATCTGGAAATTTGGAAAAGTTTGGAACATTTTCCGACAAACGATGAGGTAATCCGTAACTTGCCGATCCGACATCCGTTATTGTGGCTATGAAAACGGTTTAAAAAATGGATCTATTTTCTTTCAATATTGTATCTATTTTCTGAAACCCGCTTTGAATGCGGGTTTTTAATTTTTTGCCAGAACTGAATTTTAAAGTAAAAGAGATAAATTTTAAATAGATCGAAACCGCCATCTCATACATTTGCAACTAAAGAAAAACACAAAAAGTTTCAATCTTAATAACAATATTATGAATTACACGTACATGAAAGGTTGTGCTCTGTGCATGACATTGTGCCTGACTTCGGCTGCTCTGCCTGGCAGGGCGAATGCAGAAAGTTCGGCTATCGTGAATGAAGTCTTGCAGTCATCTGTTGTGAAAGGGGTGGTAAAAGACTCGAATGGTGAACCTCTGTTAGGGGTTAATGTCCTTGTAAAAGGTACGACTATCGGTGCCGTCACCGATATAGACGGAAACTTTTCTTTTGAAGCTCCTGCCGGTTGTACATTGGTTATCTCTTACATTGGATTTGAATCGCAGGAAGTAAAAGTAAAAGGCAATGCTCCTCTGAACATTATTCTGAAAGAAGATTCCGAAGCATTAGACGAAGTGGTAGTGGTCGGTTATGGTGTACAAAAGAAAAGTGACGTGACTGGAGCTCTTTCTTCTGTGAAAGGCGATGATCTGACAAAATTGTCCATATCACGTACCGATCAGGCTTTGCAAGGACAGATGGCCGGTGTGATGGTACAGAATAGTGTGGCTGCACCAGGTGAATCGCCTAACATTATTATTCGTGGCGGTAACTCCTTGAAAGGCGAAAATGCTCCGTTGGTTGTGATTGACGGTGTTCTCGGTGGTGATCTTTCTTTGATAGACCCGAATGACATTACTTCTATCGAAGTATTGAAAGATGCTTCTTCTACCTCTATTTACGGTTCCCGCGGAGCGAATGGTGTCATCATGGTGACGACCAAACGTGGGCAGACTGGTAAACCGACCGTTTCTTATAGTGGTTATGTTTCGCTTTCGCAGGTATCAAAGAAAATGGATATGCTGAATGGTCAGGAACTATATGGCTTATTGAAAGAAGCACAGGAGAAATATCCTACGACAGCATTGAAAATACCGGAGTGGATAGATCCTAATAACTTGAATAATACCGACTGGCAGGGTGAAGTGTTCCGTACGGCCCCTATCACGGGCCATTCGTTGTCTGTAAGTGGCGGAACAGAAACGACACGCTATAGTTTGTCTGGTAACTACTTGATGCATCAGGGTATTGTGAAGAACTCTGATTTCAATCGTGCCGGCATACGTGCCAATATCGAACAGAAACTGGGAAAGAAGGTGACGGTCGGAGCTCTTATCAATGCTTCCCGTTCGTCATCTTCCAACGCCAGTATCAATCAGATGAACGGTTCTGATGGTGGTGGTGTCACGTTCTCTGCTTTAGGTTTTGGGCCATTGGTCCTTGTCTACAAGGAAGACGGCAGCCTTAGCGGTCCGCTAAAGGATGGAGCACAGATGAATAATCCGGTAGCTCTGATTAATGATCAGGTTGTGGATAAATTCCGTAATTATTTTCAGGGTACTGCTTTCCTGGAATGGGAAATCTTGAGCGGCTTGAAATTTAAGACAGCTTGGACTTACACATATAGCGACCGTAAACAACGCCAGTTTACTTCCGGAGAGAATCTTCTTTCTTATAAAGGGCAGGGATATGCTTACATGAACGATCAGGAAACCACAAACTGGCTTGGTGAAAACACGTTGACTTATTCCAAGACATTTAATAAAGATCACTCTTTGAATGTTGTTGCCGGTTTTACTGCTGAGGCTTCCGATTATTTCAACAATAACAGCAGTGGTAAAGGGTTCGACATCGAATCGCTTGGTTATTGGAATATGGGACTTGCCAATAGCAGTCTGTTGTCTGTCGCTTCCGGTGGAAACCATTCTGCCATTGCTTCCTGGTTGGGCCGTGTGAACTATGCTTATAAAGGTAAATATTTGGCATCTGTTAGTTTCCGTGCTGACGGTTCTTCCAAGTTTGCGAAGAATAATAAATGGGGATATTTTCCTTCTGCTGCTTTGGGATGGCGTATCAGTGAGGAAGATTTTATGAAAGACATTTCTTGGATACAGAACCTGAAACTGCGTGCCAGCTATGGTGAAACAGGTAGCCAGGCGATTACAGCCTATCAGTCGTTGGCTAGTTTCAGTACGACCAGTTATGTCCTGAACGGAAGTTCTGCAGTGGCTCTTGTTCCAGGTCGTGTACCGAATCCCGACTTGAAATGGGAAACAACTAAACAGACGGATATAGGCATTGATTTGAGCGTATTGGGCGGACGTATATCTTTGGTTGCGGATTATTATTATAAAAAGACAGTCGATCTGCATTATGACAAGATCCTTCCGTACTATACAGGTTATTCTTCACAGACACAGAACATCGGTAGTAAATCCAATAAAGGTTGGGAATTTTCTCTGAATACACAGAACTTAGTGGGTGACTTCAAGTGGTCTACTTCTTTGAATATCGCTTTGAATCGGGAAAAAGTGCTTGACCTTGGCGATGATGAATACTTTTATACAAATGGTTCTGGAGGTGCTTTGGGAGCTGGTTTCAATGAAACTGGTATTGTGAAGGTCGGTGAGCCGTTGGGGAACTTCTACGGATATGTCTTTGACGGTATCTATCAGAATGAGGCAGAAGCCAAGGCTTTGGGGCTGACAAAAGATGATGTCGGTAGCGTGAAGTTCAAGGATTTGAATGGTGATAACAAGATTACGACTGAAGACCGTACGATCATCGGTAATGCCAACCCGGACTTTATCTTTGGTATTGGTAATGACTTTTCGTATAAGAATTTTGATCTGAGCTTTATGTTTCAGGGAACCTATGGCAATGATGTCTATAATTTGTTGAAAGTGACTTTCAGCGAATTACCGAGCAACTCGAACAATACCGGAAATGCTTTTGCGTTTGTAAAGGATTCCTGGAGAGGTGAAGGAACTTCGAATACGCAACAGGCATTTAACAAGGGTGTGGGTCCGTCTTCATCTCGTTTTGTGGAAGATGGATCTTATATTCGCTTGAAAAATTTGACGTTCGGCTATACTCTTCCTAAATCAGTTACATCCAAATGGGGCATTTCTAACTTACGTTTCTATCTGAGCGGACAGAACCTATTTACAATTACCGGCTATTCCGGTTATGACCCTGAAGTCAGTTCCCGTACAGGTAACTATAACTTAGGTTTTGACGGTGGTAGTTATCCGGCAACTCGCTCTTATACCTTCGGATTGAATCTTACATTATAATTGAACCATTAATATAAAGACGAAAATGAAAACATATATATATAAAGCAGTTGCAGGGGTGTGCTCCCTGATGCTATTGATGAGTAGTTGCGAGTCTTTCTTGTCGGAAGAACCGAAAGATTTCCTCTCGCCTGAAAACTTACCGAACACGGAGGCTGAATGCAATATGCTGCTGATGGGATCGCTGTCTTATTGGCGTAGCAACAACTTCGAACGTCATATTAACTTTATAGCCGAAGCAACGACTGATGCTGTTGTCAGTGCTACAGCCAATAATGTGGCTCGCGATGAAATGAACTCTTTGACTTGGCAAAGCGATAACGAGAGCCTTTATAAGCCCTGGCAGCAATTTTATGCTTGTATCAATGCTTCTAACATCATGATCGAGAAAGTTCCGAATGCTTCGAAAGTTTCGGATGAGGTCAAGACACGTTATGTCGCAGCTGCCCGTTATATGCGTGCGATGTCCTATTTCTATCTGGTGCGTATCTTTAATGATGTTATTTATCTGGACACGCCGGTGAATGACTTTACCAGTGCGAATAACATGACAAAGACACCGGCTAAAGAAATATATAATAAGATTGTTGAAGATTTGGAATATGCAGAAGCCAATCTTCCCGTAAAATGGGATTCTGGAACGGAACGTCCGACTGTCGCTGCCGCCAAGTCTTTGCTTTCATGGGTTTATATCACGATGGCCGGTGAACAGGTTAAAGACAATACCATGTGGGCGAAGGCGGCTTCCAAAGCGAAGGAAGTCATTGATAATGCCGCTACTTACGGTATTAAGCTGGAAGAAAATTATGCCGATCTTTGGCTGGTCAACAATCGGTATAACAAAGAATCGATCTTTGCCCTGAATTTTGCAGATGGGTTAGGAGATAACCAGTGTGGAGCCGAGTGGCGTCCGACCAGTATCGGGTCCGAATCAGGATGGGGATTCTTTTATACGAAACAATCTTATATCGATAAATTTGATGATAAGGATAAACGGAAAGCCGCTACCTTCTTGACCGAAATTGTCAGTACAGTTGATAATAAAACCTATACGACTGAGAATTTCGGTAGTCCGTATCCACATGGAAAGAAATGGTGTGATGGAGGTCGTGAAAATTTCTCACAGCGTAATAAGCGTACGGATATGTACATTCCTATCATCCGTTATGCCGATGTCTTGCTGATCTTTGCCGAAGCGGAAAACGAAGCCAATGGTCCGACGGCTGCAGCTTATGATGCCGTGAATCAACTGCGTGTACGTGCCGGTTTGGATAACTTGTCCGGTTTGTCTAAAGAGACTTTCCGTCAGGCAATCCAAAAAGAATGGACGTTAGAGACGACACACGAACGGATCTATCGTTTCAATTTGGTTCGCTGGGGCACTTATCTGACGGTAATGAAGGAATATTTCCAGAAAAATTTTCCTGAAAAGGTGAAGAATGTAACGGAAGAACGGTTGTATTTCCCTTGTCCGGAGCATGATTCATTGATCAATCCGAATTTGTAAGAAAATTTTTGAGTAGGTTTAAATAATCTTGGGGTATGGAATGACTGATGATTTCATACCCCTTCTTATAACACAAAATGGACAAAATGAAACTGAAAATTCTTTTTTTTGTTTTTCTGCTTGTCTGTAGTTCCTGTGCTTTGGACAAGAGGGATATTATCAGTTCGAATTTTGATTTTGCCGATATACAGTTGAAACATGCATTCGTGGAAATGGATTCGGTTTATAAAAGTACGGACAAGCTGCTTGCCAATCCTCGCAATATCGATCCGAACGGTTTCCTGCGCATGGTGGCATCCCATGATTGGACAAGCGGTTTTTTCCCAGGCGAACTTTGGTATATGTATGAATATACTAAAGATGATTTTTGGAAGGAGAAGGCCAGGAAACAGACTGAACTGCTTGAACAGGAGAAATGGAATGGGAGTACCCACGATATGGGCTTTAAAATGTATTGTAGCTATGGTAACGGTTATCGGTTGACTCAGGATTCTGGTTATAAGGATATTCTGTTGCAGTCTGCCTACACCCTGATCAGACGTTACAATCCAAAAGTGGGTTGTATCCGTTCCTGGGATCATAACAGGGATAAATGGCAATATCCCGTAATCATCGATAATATGATGAATCTGGAACTACTTTTCTGGGCTTTCCGTACGAATGGTGATTCCACTTTCTACCAGGTTGCAGTCGACCATGCCCGTACTACGATGAAGAATCATTTTCGTAAGGACTACAGTTCCTATCATGTTATCGACTATGATACGTTGACCGGCGCAGTCTTGCATAAAAACACCCATCAGGGGTATTCCGATGCTTCGGCTTGGTCGCGTGGACAAGCGTGGGGATTGTATGGCTATACAATGATGTATAGAGAAACAGGAAAACCAGAGTATTTGGAACAGGCCCGTAAAGTGGCGAGATTTATTAAGAATCATCCCAACTTGCCTTCAGACAAAGTACCGTATTGGGATTTCGATGCACCGGATATTCCAAATACACCTCGTGATGCATCAGCGGCAGCAGTCATGGCTTCTGCATTGATTGAATTGAGTCAGTTGGATAAAAGTGAAGAAGCCTCAGCATGGTTTGATTTGGCGGAAGCGCAGATTCGTTCATTGTCTTCACCGGATTACTTGGCGGAGTTTGGAACTAATGGAGGTTTTATTTTGAAACATAGTGTAGGAAATTTGAATAAGAATTCGGAAGTGGATGTACCTTTGAGTTATGCAGATTATTATTATGTGGAAGCTTTATTACGTTTAAAGAAAATTCAAAATGAAAAATAGAATAGGAATATGGGTTGCCTTTAGTTCTCTTCTTTTCTGTTTAAAATCTTATGCCCAACCGACAGGAAATGAAGACAGATGGTATTGGGTGAATACTATGGTAAAAATAGCCAATCCGGTATTGGACAATCTTAGTCAAGGGACACTGAAAAAGAATATGCCGTTTGAATCCTTGTCAACTGAACCGTTGAGAAGAGAGGTCTCGTATTTGGAGGCTGTAGGGAGAACAATTTGTGGAATTGCTCCTTGGTTGGAACTAGGACAGGATCAGACAAAAGAAGGCAAATTGCGAGCTAAGTATATACAAATGACACTAAAAGGTCTTAAGAATGCAGTCAATCCAGACTCGCCGGATTATTTAATGTTTGATAATCGGCATTTTCAACCACTGGTAGATGCTGCTCATCTTGTACAGGGAATTTTAAGAGCTCCTAAACAAATTTGGGGGAATTTGGATAAAGAAACGCAGGTTCGTTTGATTAAGGAACTGAAAAGAACTCGAGGCATTAAACCCAAAGAAAGTAACTGGTTGCTTTTTGCATCTATGGTGGAGGCTGCTTTGCTGGAATTTACAGGCGAGTGTGACACATATAGACTGAATTATGGAATTCATCGTTTTTTGGAAGATGGTTGGTATAAAGGAGATGCTTGGTATGGTGATGGTCAGGAATTTCACTTGGATTTTTATAATAGTATTGTTATCCATCCCATGTTGACAGATATCCTTGCTATAATGAAAAAGCATAATTTGGAAGGAGGGGAGAATCTTGACAAGCAGATAATCCGTCAGCAACGGCTATCAGAACAATTAGAACGATTGATTTCACCTGAAGGAACCTATCCTGCTGTTGGTCGTTCTATTGTTTATCGTTTTGGTATTTTCCATGCTCTTTCTCAAATGAGTTTAATGAAGAGGCTTCCGGAGAAACTTCTCGGGGGGCAAGTACGTTGTGCGCTTACTGCTGTTTTGCATAGACAATTTGCAACTCCGAATAACTTTGATAAGAATGGATGGTTAAAAATAGGTTTATCCGGCAACCAGATAAATATGTCAGAATCATATATAAATACGGGTAGTTTATATATGTGTGCTACTATATTTTTAGCATTGGGACTTCCGGCTGAGGACTCGTTTTGGACAGAAACTTATATGGAATGGACCAATATGAAAGCATGGAAGGGAATAGATGTCGGGGCTGATAAAGCATTGCGAAAGGGATAGTTGATATATGGGGGGAATATAAGATAAGTGTTTTCTTGTTTATTTGTTAAACTCTTTTTAATGACTAGTATTTGGGCAAAATACTTAGTTATTTAAGGGAATATATTAAAAGAAAACTTCAATTAGACAAGAACTAGATGTATCGAATAAATTATTAATTAAATAATTAAGTTTATGTCATTAACAAGTATTATTTGTGGCATAGCGTTGCTGACAATAGGTGAAGTTGGACCTCAGAATATGCCCGATACTATAGAACCTGTTGAATCACCGTTTGTTATGCCTTTGTTTGAAAGGCCTGTTTTTCCCGAATCTACCATATTGGTAAGGATGGAACAGGAAGGTATGTCCACTAAACCGATTCAGGAGGCTATTGATAGTATGAGTTGCCGAGGTGGTGGAACGGTGGTAGTTCCTCCCGGTGTATGGCGGACAGGACGCCTTATCTTGAAGAGTAATGTAAATTTGCATCTTTCGGAAGGAGCGGAATTACGTTTCAGTGGTAATATAATAGATTATCTTCCGGCTGTTTTTACACGGGATGAGGGGGTGGAGCTTTACTCTCTTGGAGCTTGTTTGTATGCTGATGGACAGGAGAATATTGCATTGACTGGAAAGGGAAAAGTAGTTGGACCGCCTACCAGTTGCGAGATATACAAGTGTAATGAAAGTATGTCTAGTGACAAGGTGATAAGAAAACCGCTTGCCGACCGTATTTATGATGGAAAGAATGGTGAAGGAGTCTTTTTGCCTAAGACATTTGCCCCTATCAATTGTAAGAATGTCTTTGTAGAAGATGTTACATTTGAACGGGGACTGTATTGGAATATTGTACCACAATATTGTGAACATATTTTAATTCGGGGGATTACAGTGAACAGTTTCGGACATGGACGTACGGATGGTATTGATATTGATTCAAGTAATGATGTACTGATAGAATACTGTTCGCTCGATTGTCAGGACGATTGTTACACCATGAAGTCCGGGCGGGGTAAGGATGGATTGAAAGTGAATCGTCCCACTAGTAATGTCGTTATACGTAAAAGTATAGCACTGAGGGGAGCAGGCGGTATTGTGTGTGGTACTGAGATTGCCGGTGGAGTGAGAAATGTATATATGTACGATTGTGTTTTTGAGGGAACAGACCAGGCTTTCCGTTTTAAAACTCGTCGTCCACGAGGAGGTTTTGTGGAGAATATATATGTGGAACGGGTGCGGGCTAATGTGAAAAGACAGGCTTTGTATTGCGATATGCTTGGTTCTGCCCGCTGGGTAGGTGAGTTGGCACAGCGTTATCCGGCCCGTGAGATAACTCCACTTACACCGTGGTTTGCTAATATTTCCATTCACGATGTGGAGATCACCGGATGTAGCACATTGGTGGATGTGTCTGCATTACCGGAGAAGCCGGTGAAGAACTTTTTTTTCGGCAATGTCAAAGCACATTGTGATCGGATTGGCAAAATATGCGATGCCACAAAATTCTCAATGAAAGATGTAAGAATAGAGAGTTGTGATACAGTAATGCGTATTGATAATTGTGATTACGCCTCTTTCTTTGGGTTCAGCAATGTAACTACAGGTAGTTCGGTGAAGATAGAAAAAACGGGAGGAGAATGTCGCTATTTAAATGTGCAGACATATCCTCTTGTCCCAGTAAATTATCAGTCCATTCGTCCTGGTGAAGTGTGGCTTGATACTGAAGGAAAACCTATTCAGGCCCATGGGTTTCAAGTGACTTTTCGTGAAGGCAAATATTATTGGTATGGTGAGGATAAAACTCATACTCTGTTTGGTACCAATCGGATGTTTGGCGGAGTACGTTGTTACTCATCTACTGATTTTTACAATTGGAAAGATGAGGGGAGGATAATTGAACCTGCTACTGATCCACATTCACCTTTGCATCATTGTCAGAAATTGGAACGCCCACATATTCTTTATTGTGCCAAAACAGGCAGGTATGTATGCTGGCTGAAATCACAAAGTAATGATGGGCATTTTGTTATTCTAGAAGCTGAACATTTTATGGGACCCTATCATTTTGTCCGCAATCTGAAACCTAATGGCTTTGCTGTGGGGGATTTTGACATGTATGCTGATCCCGATACAGGAAAAGGTTATGTTTGGTTTGAGCGTCCTCATTGGGAGCAGATATGTGCTGAACTTTCTGATGATTATACAAATGTAAATGGCCGGTATTCAGAACATTTTGTTGGAAAGGTTCCACCGTTTACACGTGAGGCGGCAGCACATTTTGTAATGGATGGTAAACATTATATTTATACATCAGGGACAACTAGTTATACTCCCAACCCTTCGGAAGTAGCGGTATTCGATGATTATCATGGTGAATATACGGTGTTAGGGAATCCACACATAGGTGATGAGTATGCACATTCTTTTTGCTCGCAGATTACAAGTGTGATAAAGATTCCGGGAAAGGATCTTTATGTGGCTATGGCCGATCGTTGGCTACCGCATACTAATAAAACGGATATACCCAAGAAAGACTGGCAGTCTTTCTTGACCCGGTACAAGGATCACCGTCCTTATCCAAAGGATTTTGCAACTCCTAAAGTGGCCGACAGATTTTATACGCTTGTTAATCCTAATCAAGATGTATATAAGGCTACTTATGTATTTCTGCCAATTGTGGTGAAGGATGGCATACCGATGATAGAGTGGAAAGATGAATGGAAACTGGAAAACTATGAATAGATGATTTTTCTTTTGTTGATAGGGCACATCCGTTTATTTTTACTATCTTTGCTAATATGGCGTATGTCGGGAAAATGATGTACGTCATATATTTAAATGCCTGGTATGAATCTGATTGAAATTGTATGAAAACATATATTTGTCTGTTATGGGTTGTTTTTGGGTGTATAGGTTGGGAAATGCATGCATCGGTAGATGTACATCCTACTTTTATCACGACTAGTGACGGATTGGCGAATAATTCGGTACGTTATCTGTTTCAAGACAGCAAAGGGTTTATTTGGATGGGTACATTAGATGGGCTGAGCCGCTATGATGGCCATTCATTTGTGACATTCCGTCCGGAATCAGGCGATAAAATTTCTTTGGCAAATCATCATGTAAAGAAGATACAAGAAGATCGAAATGGTTTCTTATGGTTTATCACTGCTCCGGAATTAATGAGTTGTTACGATTTGAAACATGATTGTTTTGTTGATTTTACGGGGTGTGGGGAATATAGACGGCCTTACAATAAAATATTGG